>Ga0255768_10001801_pt1 | contig 21849 bp, 12 predicted proteins | sample 071ome_33_FD_179983 | JGI IMG/M metagenome (GOLD analysis project Ga0255768, IMG submission 179983) | Coastal salt marsh microbial communities from the Groves Creek Marsh, Skidaway Island, Georgia - 071412AT metaG (version 2) | ecosystem: Environmental > Aquatic > Marine > Intertidal zone >...
TACAAATCCACCATAATTTCCAGTATAAGTGTCTACTACAAATCCAGTATATACATGAGAATAAGTATCGTAACTTAAACCAGTGTAGGTGCCTTCATAAGGTTCTGGTGCTTCTCCAGTATATGGTTCTTGAACTATATCACCTGATGTTGTATCACGCGGCCCTTCATACTGGCCAATATATGTGCCAGTATAGGTTTCATACACATTACCAACATAAGTACCTTCATAAGTTAATTCTACATCACCGGAATATGAACCCAAATAAGTTTCAAACGGTTTTCCGGTATAACTGCCGGTATAGTTTTCAAAAACAACACCCTCATGAGTTCCTTCATAAAGTTCTAGATCTTCGCCTTCGTAAACAGTATCATAAACTTCTAAACGAATACCTTCATAATCGCCCTCATAAGTTTCAAAGACTTGTCCAGTATATGCAGATTCATAAGTTTCGTATACATTACCAACGTAAACAGTATCGTAAGTTTCAAGGCTATCTCCTTCATACGTGCCTTGATAAGTTTCATATACATTACCGGTATATGAGCCAGCATAAGTTTCATATACATTACCAACATAAGTGCCTTCATAAAGTTCAACAACCTGACCCTCGTATATTGCATCGTAATCTTCTGGCACTTGTCCTGTGTAAATAGCATCATATTCTTCTGGAACCTGACCAGTATATTCGCCAATATATTGTTCGAAAATAACACCTTCATAATCACCAATGTATTGTTCTGGAACCTGTCCGGTATATTGTCCAGTATATGGCTCTTTAGCATCTCCGCTATAAATTCCAGTAAAGGTGTCTGGGTCTTCGCGATTGTATGTTCCTGCATAAGTTCTTTCTGCAAGCCCTACATAATCGATTGCAAAAATTTCTTCGTATCCACGAGTATATGCTAAATTAAAAGATTCATCTACCTGACGAATATAATAGCCAGTAAATTCAGCGTCCACCTGCCCCTGAAAAATTCCAGTAAACCACAGGTCTGATAATCCTGTATAATCTGGAGCATATACTCTAGAAAAAGCAAACGTAGATTCATACTCTGTACCAGAATATGTGCCTTGATACTGCGTCGAAAAAGATCCAACATAGTCCACACCATAAACTTCCATATCTCCACGAGTATACCTGGCTTGATAAGTGCCTTCATAGTCCGTACCAAAAGTTTCTTCGGGTGCGCCAATATAGTCAACACCATAAGTTTCAATTACGCCACCTTGAACATAATTACCTTGGTACGTAATTGAATATGACCCAAGATAGGTTTCGGACACAATGCCTTCATATGAACTAGAATAAGCTCCGATGTATCCTTGAGTGTAAGTTCCAGTATAAGACTCTAAATCTTCACCAACATATCCTCCAATATATGGAGCGCCTTGAGTAATTCTTTCATAGTTGCCGGTATATATTTCATTAGCAGAACCGTCATAATTGGGAGCATACTGTTCAATCTTTCCACTGATGTATTGGCCAATATAAGTCTCATATACGTTTCCAGTATATGTTCCAGTGTAAATTTCTTCTACCTGACGTACATAAGTTCCTTCATAAGTTCTGGGAGCCTGACCAGTATAACTAGTCAAATAAGACTCAGCTGCTCCACCTTCATACGTACCTACATATTCTTCAAAATCTACTCTCTCATAATCACCAACATATTCTTCTACAACAATTCCAGTATACTCACCAACGTAATCTTCTGCGTCAGTTCCACCATATTCGCCGATATAATTTCCAGAGTATGATGCATCATACAATGCCGCATACGCAGCATCATATGTTGATTCGTAAATTAAACCTTCATAAAATAATCCCTCATACGTTACCGTATAGGTTAGTCCGTCATAATGAGTAGTATAAAATTCAACGTCTATTATGCCACCATAGTTACCGATATACTCAGCGTCATATGTGCCCTCATATTGAGATGTATAAATCGAAATATAATCGCCCTCATAATCTGAGGTATATGCACTAGTATAATCGCCAGAAAACGTTCCAGTATATTCTGCTTCATAAGAAGATTCGTAAGTAGCTTCATATTCGTTTTCGTAAGTCGCCACATACGTTGCTTGATAAGAAGGCGAAAATCCAGAAATATAAGTTCCAACATATTCTACTTCGATGCCGCCCTGTTCTGCTGTTACTTCTCCAATGTAACCTTCATTAAAATCCCATGTTAAACGAGAATCAATTGCGACCCCTCGTTCTTCCCAAACTCCATCTGCAGTAGGTGCGCCCTGTTCACTAGAACGCAATTGATACGTTCCAATGCCCGAATACATCGCCATTTTTTTAGAACGTTCACCAATAGTAAATTCAATTTCGTCATCGGTCATTTCTTGAAGACCAGCAAACTGACCTTCATTAAATCCACTTGGAACACGTGCTATTTTTAAAGACGAGTATTTACTAGGTTCTATGTCAGAAGTTTTCATCCAAATAGAATAAGCAACCGATGTTCCATTGGAACGAGTATCTACAAAAATGTTTTCCAAATATACTTCATAATTTGGGCCGGGTGAAGCAGAAGCTAGTCGATAAGTTCCGGGTCTTTCATTTTCCATGATATTAGACAAGATGCGAGTACACATCTGTTCTAATTCATAATCATTCATTTCTTTTAGACCGTTACGATAACGATCAAAATAAACAGGATTTTTCTTTAGAGGACCGTCTTCAATAATAGGCACTCTAACATTATTTTGATACAAAGGTGTGGTTATAACAGATTCTTCTCCGGGCGCGTTAGACGGCTCAATACGAATGATAGAAGTAAAGTTATCACCAGAAATTGGATTAGAGTTTTTAGTATCAATGGCAGAAACCTGTAATGCTGCTTGTACGTATCCAATAGCGCTAAAAGAAAGTTCGTACGTTACAGAAAAAGCACCTTGTAATTCTGGAAAAGTATAGTCTTCCCAGTTAACTAGAGTGCCATTTACTGATGCAGCTGGCGTTGTAGTGACTACATTCGCGACTAAATTGGGCGATTGATCATAGACGAGGTTTGCCGTTATTTCTTGAAATCCGGTGCTTCCAGCAACAGCATCAGCATTAATATTAACTGTTATTAAAACAGTGTCATCTGAATATACTAAAGGTGGGTAAGGAACCGGATTGATAAAATCGATAGTGTGAAGGTTAGCGCTTGGATCAGATTCTAACGCCACTTCATAAGTACGAGAAAGTGTAGTAGGTTCTCTACTAGGATTGTTTATATTATAAACGGTATCTTCGTATTCGCCGACCAGATTGGTAGTTCCAGTAGGATCAACGCGCAAAGCAGAAGCTTCGTCTTTGGTAATTCTACTAAGATACAGACCAGCGCGATACGCCAGATAATCTTCTTCTGAGACTAAAAATTCTTTGATGGCAGAATTATTGTCTAAAGAATTTACGTATCGAAACGGCTTATATGACATTAGCAAAAAACGCTTTTACTGAAACATTGGTTTTATTTATATGATTTTATAAGCTCAGAAATCATTGATTTGATTTCTGAAATATCATTTTCTAAAAGCGTTAGTCTTTCTTCTGTTTGAAGTTCTCGTTGTTTAATTTTAGATTTTAATTTTTTCTGTTCACGAAACTGACGCACTGCATCGAAATTAATATTTAGCAATGCGCCAGTGTCCATGTCACGAACTAAATGAGGATATCCCTCGACTTCAGCATAATTTTTACTCATTAAACCGCCAATGATCTAATACTAATGTTTTTAATTTGAGGTCCCGCGTCTATTCCTTTTAGCACAAATTTAACTTGAGACTGTTGAAATGGAAGCAGAGTCCCATTTTGACCACCCGGTAACCAACGCAATTCAGTTGAAACATTAGAACCTGTAGCAGGCACCGTCTGATAAGGTTCTGCCAAAACCCAATTGTTTTCAGCGATGTTTTGATCAGAAGAAGCTGTTCTATAATAACAATCAACTGCCGCGTTTGTCGGTAAACTAGCTTCTGTTCTAATATCCAAACTTACCGCAGGAATTTCCGTAGTAACAGGAGTCGTAATGTGCTTTGAAGCCGCTGAACCACCAGTAGGTTGAGTTTCCGGTATATAATTAATATGAGTAATCCCGTCATCAATACATTCTCCGGCAACCGACAAAGAAGCTCTTTGAAGATCAACAATTGGAGAAACGTATCCGTTTGAAGTTTTCAGATCAATTTTTACATATGCCGAATAATTATTTTGAGGATTTGGAGCAGCAGTGAAAAGACCTAAACCGCTAGTAGTCGGATTTCTCAAATCTTTCACGTTACTATGATAGATTGCACGTGGGGAATCAAATTGTATATTTTGATCTGGAGTAATCCTTTGATAATTAGCAACCAGCATATCCTGCAATGTGCCGTTAGGATTAAACCTATTAGCAGTGTCACCAGAAGCATGAACTCCCGAAGAAAATTTAGCAGACATATCAACAGACGTGAAATTAGGAACAATCGTTTCTAGATTCGGATTAGCGATATCAAAAACTATGTTTCTTTGACTGAGAACTTTATCACCACCGCCACTAACAGTTTCTGATGCTGCCGGTGCACCGGGAACAGTCACTGCATAATCAAACGTAAATCCATGAATATCGGCTTCAATAATTGTATGCAGAAGTGGGGCATTTAAATAAGTGTCGGCTACTACGTTTGATATGTCAGCACAATCATCAAGAGCCACTTGATCTCCAGCCATTAATCCGGAACACGGAGCTTTAACATACACAGTTGTAGAACCAGAGGTCAATTGTATCGGATTGTTTTCAAGTTGCAAAGCGGATAGAACACCGTTTCTAAGAAGCAAACTACCACCACCTAAAGACTTAGTAAAGTCACAACGTGATATTTTCATCATAAGGTCTTGATCTTTAGCTTCAAACCAAGCAATACCATTTTGTGGCAAGAACAATGAACCTGGGGCAGGTTGTGTAGTAATTTTACGAGAAGTAGAACCATATACCGTGTCTAACGTCTTAGCAGAGAATATTTTATATTCAGTAGATTGAGTCGTAATTACAATTGCATAGTGAGTCCAAGGCTGTAGGAAAATGGGTTCATCGAATGCAAAATCTGTTGGCCTTGATTGAATAACACTCAGAGTAGGAACAGCATCATCCGTTGTCGCAATAGCGTCTACAGCACCAGGATTCAAGAAAACATGTGAATCAGGAACAATCTCTGTTGTAGAAGGTCTGCCATCTACAACGGGTCTAATATGAATAGAGATTGGCATATTGTCTGTAGAATTAACACCTGTTGGCTTAGAATGAAAGAATAGGCTGATTTTGCTCAGCATTAATCCAAACTGATTGTCAACATAAAAAGTTTGAGACAATGGGTTTTGCGGCAAAGCAACTGATCTAATATTATTTCCAGCGAATTGTTTTTGATTCACATAAATGTAATCGGAAATAACACTAGACATGCTTCCAGCATAATTAGCGGGATTTATAGAAACCGTTTCCGGGCTATAAAGACCTGCAACTTGAGGCGAAACTATATTCACATTTGCTGCAGCAACCGCATCTAAAGTTTGTTTTAATTCGGCGGGAGAATATGCAGATGGAAATCCAGCAAACCCAACACCTAGAGGAGTACAAAATGCTCGACCACGAGAGGAGACAATATTGTTCCACTTAAACGGAATTGCACCAACAACGCTATAGTAAGCAAAGGCTTTGCTGCTCGCTGCTGACCAATCATTTGTATTAATATCCAGAAGTTTAAATTCTCGAATGCCTGCACGGAATCTTAAATAAGTTTGGCGAATTCGTTTCGGATGATTTACTCTTGAAACATAATACACCGGCTTTAGATTTGGAATCCAGAAAGAACCGATAACCTCACCATTAGCATCAGATATGAGTTCTTCTCCTGCTTGGTTTACGCTTTCTGGGTGACCCGGTAAACTATTATAAGTGTATTTGTTTGCGTTATCATCTTCTCGCTCAGACCATTTGACAAAAGTCGTTTCTGGTTTACACCAAGCGCTTACATCTACACCATCAAAAAATGGTGTGAATTTAGTTCCAGGTTTCAAACCTTGAGCTTTGAAATATATTTTACGAGATCGCATCCATGGAATTAAAGCTAAATCAATAATTCGGTTTCCGATTCTTTGGCGCAAAGTATCGCGACGAACAACACGTCTTACATATCCGACAGCGCCTCGTGCGTTAGGATTAGAATTATAAATCTCGTCACCGTATCTTTGATAACGCTTACGAAGCGCATAATCGCTATATCGGCTTTCATCATTACCTACCCAAACATCTTCATCGCTTCGACCTTTCCAATTCCACTGCCAGTTGTTCCACAAAAACGCTTGTTTATTATCCAGTTTTGAAGAACCCAAGACGGCCTTAATTGCTTCTTGTTTGGCATCTTTCCACTCATCTGAAGAAGGAGAAAGTTTAATAACACCTACATTATCAACTGCTCCAAACGGATTTGGATTAACAAATCTCGAAGCGAGATCTTGATATTGCCATTGAACTTCATCGTAATCAAGATAAACATTATCACCTTTAAGAACAATTCCACTTGAAGGCAACGCAGCGTCATAAACCAACCTAACATTATCTTCATCCGCCTTTGGACGAATCAAGTTATTTTCTGGATCGAGAGATGCTGAATAATCATCGTTATCAGTCTGACTTCCAGATTGGTCAGTCAGATCATCTACAACCATTCCAGCATCGGGACGTTCATCACCGGCGCTATCTAAACTGGGTGTATGATAAGCACGCAATTCTGCGATATTTAATTCGGTATATTGTTTTAACTGCTCAATTTTCTCATCGAGTTTAGAAATGTCAGACATCGTGTATCGTTTATGTTCAATAGCTTTGATTTGAACATCGTCTTCATCAGCAGTATTTGCACCCATAAGAATCTGATACAATTCTAAAGCATTCTCGGGCGTTTTCTTTAACTGTGGATCTTTAGATTGTTGACCCATCAAGATTTGAAGATCGCCTTCTTGGGTTACTAACAATTTGTCAGCCCTAGGCAAATGATACGTTACATCTGAGGTAATAGACGTACCACTTCTTGGTAAATATTTTTTGTTACTAAAAGTCCCGGATGAGCTTTTGTCGGGTCTGAAATCTATGTAATTACGCAAGCTAACAATTGTCCCGTCTTGAAGAACATGAGTAGGAACGCGAGAATATGGTATTGAACTATAAGACTGAGGAGCAAAAAAATCCCCGCTGCCCCTTTGAAAATACTGATATTCTACCCAAATATCACCGGGATCGACTTCTCCTTCTTTGAGTAACAATCTACTATTAGCATAGTAATTGTCTCTTTGCCCGTCATCAAATATAAACCGCTCACTAACATCAAAACCTCCTGCAGAAGTGCCGTTAGTGATAACTGTAACTACATCAACATCGGGGAGACCCAAGTCATAAACACCGGCAGCAGAAGAAACGGTTCCTGAACCTGAAGCTAATGTTTTTGGTTGTATTGTAGCAGTTTTTTGCAAGTAAGCGTAAACAAAATAATAATGATTTGTTACAAATCGCCCCTGAGTATCCTGAATAGTACCATTGACTTCGTTAATGTTGTCTGGAGTAAAAATCCCTACCCCGTTATACACAGGATTGTTTTGATCTAAACCGATATCAACAACAAACCATTGTGAACCATCAGTATAGGCTTCTCCAGCAGGAGCAGCCGGTAAAGTTAACTGACCAGTATATTTAACTGGACTATTAAAAACTTTTTGATAAACTAATGTGACATCATCCACAAGAGCGGCTCTTGGCCTTGTAGTAGGAAATAACAAATCATTATCAGTAGTTCCTAATATTTGACAAGACGTATAATCATCTGCCGTTAGTCCATCAGTATTTTGGGGATTATCAATAAAGTAATATCCTTCGCCTACAGTACCCACTAAATATTTGCCCTGAGAAATATCTCCGGTAATATCGATATCGAACAGGTATAATTTAAACTTTCCTCCCGCAGGCTCTATTGCCCTAGCTCGTGCAGTTCCTATAGCAACATCATCATAGTTTTTAATTGTTAATAATTCATAGGTTAAATCTGGAAGTTTACCTGCACTATCAAGTAAAACATAATTACCATACTTGGCAGGAATAACGTCGTTTTCTATAGTCTCACCAACACCAATCGAACGTGGAACTAAAAGTTCCACTGCAGACGGAATTTCGGCTCGATAACCATTTACATAAGCAATGCCGGAAGAAACCGTAATTTTAAGATTGTCAGCATCTGCAGAATCAACGTCTAAAGTAAAGGGGTTTACAATATAATTTCCGGATTCTTCATTCGTTCTAAGCGCCATAACATCATTGATTTTGTTATAGGCGTCTAATTCTTTTACTTCTTCAACGATCTTAGAATTTTCAACACGAGCTAAGAAAACAAAAGTATCGTCTGCCGTTGTGTCCGTTTTATTTACTAAACTTAAAGTAATTCTGTAACGATCTGCGCCCGGTGAAGAAGTATTAGGAATGCCACCATTTGAAATATCGTAAAGCGAAGTTTCATCATTAACTGTAACAACTTCTTGTACAACCTTAAATCCGACTTCTGCGTCTACAGAAGTGCTATAAGGTGACAGTGTAATCGTTTGAGCATTAGCATGAACAAACCGCCCTAGAACAAAAAAATCACCTTCTCCGACTGAAAATTGTGTCCCTTGTCCAATAACGCCGCTATTAACCAATTGTGCGTTAGCAGAGGGATTACTTGCTATTTCTAAAACATAACCATTACCACCTTGTTGCGTTATGGTATCTTCCGGAGCAAATTTAACCGGCACATCAGAGATTGCTTGATTGTTGCTATTGATATATTGAACGTATAAAGTATTTTCGTCGATGCTAGGAATTGATTGATCCGCTTTTACGGCTAAAACTCTTGCACGAACACCGGCCTGGTTTTGAAAAATCGTACCGATTTCGATACCTTGTCCTTCAGTGGTTTGATTTAGTGTCTCAAAAGCGGCTCCATTTGGAGCAGTAATTGAGGCAATTTGAACGTAGTCATATTCAGAATTAACGGAGATTGGACCAGCAGAAACCGCAGAACCTTCTTTAAAAATATTTCTTCCAAACCTACCCATCTCTTGATAGATCATGCTTTGAAGTTGTGTTAATTCTCTTGCTTGTAACGCTCGACCCGAGTTAAACAATATCTGATGATAATTGTTCTGTTCGTCAAAATCGTCGTTATAAAAACCCGACAGAGTTGTGGAAGAAAAATTTGTTGGCATTTTTTTATCCTAGTTGTAGTACTATCCTAATGTTTTCTGTTTGAGCATCCTCGCGTGTGACGCCAGAAGTATCAGTTTCAAATCCTGAAGATCCAATGTTATTTATGTACAATATTTCACCTGAATACACATCAACATCAGGATCGTTTGTTCCAGTTATAGTAACTGATTTGTTAGTTCCGCTTTGAGTCGCAGATGCACTTCCAGTAACGTCAGTGTAACCCGTTTCAATATCTTGGTAGTAATATAATTTACCTAAAACTTCGTCATGATGTACAACTCGACCTCTAGCATTTACGCTAGTAATAAAAATAGCGTCATGATCAAAAATAACTGCTCCCGGCGTAACATCAAAGCTTTTTACTGCCAAACCGGTATTTCCTGTATAGTCTGAATCTGCAACTCGATTATATTTTTTTAAATTTTTGACTATAACCACCTGATGAAAATCATTCTGTGCTAAAATGGTATCAAATTCATCTCCTTGAAACGAAGTTTGAAGCATTAAACTGTTTGTTTTTAGAGTTTTTCTTGGATCATATCCAAACCCATCTTGATCACTGATAATGGGTCTTAAAACTGCATCTCCGTAGCTGACTACTGCTTCAGCATAATCATATCCACTACCATGAAGAAGCACACCATTACCATCCGAATCAACCGTGGCTCTAGAAATACCACCTTCGTTAATATCAATCAAAAATTCTGCGTTTGTACCATTGCCGACAATAGACACCGTTGGCAAATTCGTAGCAGTGTATCCGGTTCCTGCAGTCTCTATCGCGATTCCTAGAATTTCTCCGCCAACAGCGCTGTCTTGTAAAGCTCTTTGTATAGTATCTTCACTTACTGGCAAAAAAGCATCAGTTGATGTTATTCTTTTAACCGGCAAAAAATCGTTTGTTAGATATCGAGATGCATCTACATTGCTTAAAGGATACAAATAACGCCAACTATATCCATCAGAAGTTTGAAAAGTTTTGCCTTGACCGTTCGCAAGAATTGAAGTTGGTTCAACAGTTGAAACCCGCACGGTTCCTGCAGCATCAATCGAAGGACTGATGCACACAAAAACCTCGTTGTTACTATTCATTACGTATTGCTCGTTTTCGCCTTTAACATCATCACTATAAGCGTCATAGTAGGTGTTTTGGTCCCAATTGACTCTAGGAACCACGAATGAAGAACCCGATATAGTTTTAACGGCTAAAATAGTTTCTCTGACGGCTCTTTGAAATTTTAAACTAGTAAGATCTTCTTCTTCTCTATAAGACGAAACTCTAGCGAGACCCAAATAATAAGCGTCCGCTGCAGTGTCGATATCTTTTTCCAAAAGCAACAAAGATTCTCGTGAAAAATTATCGGTAATCTTAGAAGTCATATTTTTTCTCTTTATTTATATCGTAGTTGTTACAATTGCAGAAGCGCTTGAAGCGGAAGCGTCAAATGATAGAATATTATTGCGTAGAGCATTAATCGTTGATTGATTTGCCGGATAAGCTAAAAATTTAATATAATCAACCGAACCAGATATAGTTCCTGTAAAATTATTTAACACAAGCTTTCCTTGTTCTGCAGAATATTCGCCAATGTTGTCTAATGCAATTCCGCCTGTAGACACATCAATAACTTCAAGAACAGTAGAGTTTAAACGATTCCTAATAAAATGTAATTTACCGTTCAACAAAAAGTTTTCACTAGTTACTGTATATGTAGTATCATCGGGAGAGGAGATAGCCGCAGGATAATAGACCTCATAAGATCGTTTTCCTGACACAGGTACAAACCGAAGTTGCATTTTAACTTCTGTCTTAGAGTTTAGAATCGATGGATCCGCATCGTCAATTTGCGTTAGCATGTTAGAACGTCGGAAAGATTTATCAAACCCGCCCAATTGATTTTCAAAATAATCAACTACTGTCTGAGAAACTAAACTTTCAATTGTAGTTTGAGATGAACTGGTTAGATTTGGATTCCATTGAAAAGTCGTATTTACTTCGAGGTAAGTAGTAGTAGGGTCTGTAAATTTAATATTAAAAGAAGCTACGGACAAATTTTTACCAATTTTAATTATGTCATTCTTAACAGTTTCCTGTACTGTTTGATTATTCGTTTTAAATATAATGGATAAGAAAACATTGCCGTATTCTGGCGGCAAATTGTCTTCTCCACCCCAAGCTTTCACATCTTCAATATAATCAGGAAACTCTCGTAATACTAGTGCACGATAATCTTGTGCGGTAACCATTCGATTCTGTGCAGAATAAAGATATGGTGCATTTTTTCGAATAGACTCGATACCTTCTTTATTAGCACCGGCAATTGAATTCTCTACCGTTGTTACGACTAAAGTCAAAGGATCGCCATTTACATCCAAAATTGTATCTACTGGCGTGAAAGATCTAGCTCCATTTGCTTCAGGTCCGGCAACGGCATCATAAATAATTTCAATTTTATTACCCGCACTAGGAAAACGACCCAATCTAGCACCGTTACCAAAAGATAATTCATAATCTCCGTTTGGAGTTTCTTTTATAACAAAAATCCTAGAATTTTTGTCTATACTAATTGCATCGTTGATATTGGTATAAGCGTCATAAAATGAAGTTGAAGGATCATCATAAACTCTAACCTGAACGGTTTTTAGATCCATATTATCTGTAGGAATGATGTAAGATTGATTTTCCCCGGAAGGTCCTGCTATAAAAGTTTTTCTTTTTTCAACACCCTCATGAATGGAAAAATTCCTATTTAAATTTAAAGCAAAATAATAGTCATTAGAACCATTATTAACTGCAATTAATTCTTTTCTTGTTTTGAAAATATATGATTTATTATTAATTGAAGTGCTAAACTTAAATCCTTTCGGTAAAGTCATTGAAGACGGATTCAATGGATTGACTACGTATGCAGTAATGATAGCACACGAAGATGTTTTCGAACCAACGGTATATCCTAACGCGCCAGCTAAGCTAACTAAAGATGAACGAAGTTGTGCTGTAGATAAAAACGATTCGTTTAAAGCAAAGTTTGCCAATAATGAATTGTAATGTGTATTATATGCAAGCACGTCTAAGAGTGCGGACAAACCACTAGCCTCAAAATTATAATCTTTAAACTCCGGTGTTTTTGCTAAAAAAACTTTGAGATTATTTTTAATAGTCTCAAAATCTAGCTCCGTAGATTTAATTGTTGTTGCCATCTATACTCTCCTAGTCGTATATATTTGACTCATCATCAAATAAAATTGCTTCACCGCCTTCTGCTAATAATTGAGTTAAATCGTCTGTTTGATTATATTGTGCTCCATCAAGATAGATGAAATCGTCTCTGGGAGGCGATTCGTCCGGTGCAGGATTATACTCCGGATCACAATCATCTAAGCTCGAAAGCGTGACTTTTAAAACATCTATAATTCCAGTGCTTACTATTCTAAATTCTAAGTAAACGTTAATGGTATTATAATCTGGCCTAGAAGTTACTTTAATGTCTAATATTTTAGCTCTAGGCTCATATCGGTTTATTTGGTTTTTAATTCTAGAAAGAATTTCTTGACCCGTGTTTTCATCTGCCAACTCAAACAAAAGACCCGCAATATTTCCACCATAGCTTGGACGATACGGCTTCTCGAATCGATTAGTTAGAATCAGATTTTTAATTGCCTGTTTTACAGCAGCTGCATCCGTCTTGCGAAATATGTCGCCGTCTGAAGAAGTTCTAGCATCAAAAAGCAAGTCAAAATCCGCGTATTGTTTTTCTTTAACAACGCGACTGCTGCTTGATAGATTACCGTCTTCTCTTGTGATGCTCATGGTTAACTCTTTTTTTGTTTATTTATAACTAATCGGGCAGTATTTCTAATAATTCATTTTTAGTTTGTAGCACTCCATTATAATATGTTTCAAGATTGTACTTAAAAGTAACATCATAATCTTCAGGAATATCTGGAATTTCTATTGCAATCTGACAAGTGAGATCGCCGTTGGTGTCGTATGTGTCATAATCTAAAATTAGTTTGTCATAGTTTATGTAATCTTTCCAATACGCAGCAAGATCAAAGGTTTTTGCAGGATCTGTCTTTCCTGCTCTATTGACCAATTGATAAACAACGGCTCTACCAGTTCTACGAAGCTGTAAAATACCACTAGGACGCTCTCCAACATATTGAGGAGTATTGACTACCCATCCATCTTTTCCCTTACCATAAGTGGCTCCTGCAGTTTTACGCGCTTGAGCCTTTGCTGCTTGTTCAGAACCCGCGCCTACTTCAGCAACTTGAAATTTAGGATTAGGTTCATAGATACCTTCACTTACAACTAGTCGATGCTGTGCAAATTCTTGATTGCCGGTGATACTGTGTAAAATTTGAGTATGCACTAAAAGATTTCTAGCGATTTGCTGAAAATCTGGTGGACCATTAAACCCATCATTGTATAGTTTTTTAAGCTGAGTTCTAGACCCACGAGCGCCTAAAAATTTAGCCATAGTAACACCCGGCCCCAATTTGGTAGCCGAAGTGATCGGTTTGTCCTTTGGATCGTAAGTCTTATCGATAAGTATTTTCATGAATTTACCTTGCAACAATAAACCAATGCGCGTCCGCCACCCCAACCAACGGATTTGAAAGAATCTTCAATTTCAATTTCGTTCTCTGTGAGGAAGCTCACCAGTTCTTCCGGAGAGCCACCAGTCGGGTCTGATCTTTTTGATGAAAAATCAGTTAGAGACCACTCTAAAAAAATTCTACCATTCTCAGCCACCTGTTCTTTCCGGGTTTTAATGGTTTTATTTGGATCAAAAGAATGATCGAAAGAATTAGAATAAACAATATCAAACTTATTAACCCATTCGGGTTTTTGTTCAGCAAAATCCCATTGAATTGTATAATCAAATTGCCAAGCGGTGCTAGAAATTTCTGTTCCTATAACATAAGCACTGGGATATTCGGTTTTAAAATATTTTTGCTCCGCACCATTCCTAGTACCGTGGCAAATAATGTTAGATGCTTCAGAAACAAAAGACTTAATTTTAAGAATGGTATTTTTTTGTGTCCAAATTTTATCTATTTTACGTAAGTTCGCTTCCGTTTGCGCTTGTTTATAATCATCATATGATTCATATTGATATACTTTCATCGTTTCACCTTAAATCGCTTGCTTCTATTATCAATAGCATTGTTACCTAACAATTCTACTCCAAATCGTATTGTTCCGCCTTTAGCAACAGATCTCCCAATGTTTTTAGGAATAGATTTGCTGTATTCGGGATTCAACACGCCCAAAGAAACCAATTCGGAACAAAATTTGCCGTTGTTACGATTAGCTTCAGACCTGAGTTTGCCTCTGACCTCGTGAATATCTGGATCAAAGTTAAATAGATCTTCATATTCGTCATTTTTGAGAATTTTGTCTTTAAGTTTTGAATCAATCGCCACATTTCGTATTCCGTAACTGCTTGTAGCCAACATAAGCTCTACAATTGGAGGAAGAGGAATAGGCGCTAATGCTGGCATTGTAATATATGGCATAATTCCAGGTTTTGGCACGCCCGGAACAGCTGATCCCAAAGACACCGCTTTTCCCGCAGATTTTGCAAATGCAGCATTAGCTGATGTCATCGCATAATCCGCGTGAAGAGCCTCTGTTGCCTTTCCAACTAACGTACCGTAAAAAGTAGCGATGTTTGTGACTCCTGCTGGCATACCACCGTACGTAGCACCATAATGGTTAATTAATGGACCTCCAATAGTTCCTTTGTGTCCAATCATACTTACATGACGAGCGGTAATGTTTGCTGTGCTGGAAGAAGCAACCCACTCAGAAACCGCTGTAGTAACTAATTTATTACCTGCGGTTAATTCGATGTCGCCCTCGACGTAATGTTTAGCATTTCCTTTAATAATGAAATTTGCATTGTCTAAAACAGTAGTCGTTGCCATACCGATAACTTGCTCGCCACGAGCGCCTCTAATAGTATAATTTTGATCGCGATTAACTGTTTTTGAATGTCTTCCGCCTACAGTTTCGTTCTTGTCTCCAGCAATTCGAAGATTATAATCACCACCAACATCAACGTTAAAATCTCCAGCGACTCTAAGATTGACGTTACCTCGATATATCAAATCACCTTCGCCTTCTACGATAACCGTTTGATCACCAGCAGTAACTTCGACTTTTTGTTTTTGTGAAGAGATAAGCACAGAACCGTCAGCACGAAGTTCCATTCCCGCACCAGTTCTGTGTTTGATTAAAACGCGTTCTCCGCCCGGAGTATCGTCTATTTCAATAACGTGACCAGACTCTGTTTCTTGAACTTGGTTAAAAGGATAAACGGACGGTTTTTGCTCTGGCAATTCTAAATCTACGCCATACTCACTTCCGCCCAAGGCAAGGTTATTTACTTTGCTGCCAACAGCAGCTTTATTAATGCTCGTTCCAAAGAAATAATCACGGTTGGGATACTCTCCAGTAGGATCGGCAAACCCATCACGAGTTGTACCTAAAGTTTCTTCTTTACCAGGATCTAATTTAGCTTGTCTGTTTTGCAAATTGTCGATAGTGTTGGTCATGGGTCACCTTGTTCGTTTTTCTTGCCAAATCTTGTTAAAACATAATCAGGGACATCAAATCCAGGATCTATGTTATCGCCAGTCACATCTAAGTCTGAATGACCATAAAATAAAATACCCGGTTTGACGTTATACATAGCTCGACAAAAATGATCAAATGTGTTAATTTGTGATCTGGTCAAAGATTGGGACGAAAGAAAGTTTTGAGAATTAGGCGTTCCGGAAGGAGCATTAATTCCTCCAACAAACACAACACCTAGACTTATTTCGTCATAACCAGGAGTGTGTTCTCCCGCAATATTCACAGGCCGTCCTCTTTGCAAAGAGCCATCTCGTCTAATTACATAATGATAGCCAATGCCGTTCATTCCCAATTCTAAATGATAATCGTTAATTTCTTCGCTACCCAAGTTTTTATCCGTATGAGTTTCACTCCAATGAACAATTACAGATTCAATTTCTCTAGATATAAATTGAATTTCTGCTTGTAGTTCTTCTACCGACGAAATGTATGGAAAATCTGGATTATTTTTGCCGCCGTCCCACGCTTTTTGATACGAACCAATGATATAAGGATCTGAAAAAATTACTTTATTAACCTGTGGTCTAGTTGATGCTGTTATAGTCGAATCTATAGTTTTAAGAAAATTAATAATTTCACCATAAGTTTTATTGCTTGCTTTTTTGAGAATCTCAGCAGCTTTAGATTCGTCCGCCGCATCTCCTTGCGATAAAGAAATAACTTTGTCAATATTTTCTTCGGTAATTGAGGGAGCAAAAGCCTTGACTTTTTGTCGAAGATCTGTTAGAGTGTTCGTACTTAATCCCTGAATAACTCCAGTCTCTGAATTCCCAGATACACGAGTTTTAACTAAAGATTCATATTGCTGAACGCTTTTACTATAAGCACTTGTTTTGGCAGATTTTGTCTGGACCGCATTCAAAACTTCCGCACCGTCTTTACCACCTGAAAGATTTTCTAAATCGGTTTTAGCTCCTTCTAAATCTTGAGTTATTTCATCTGCGCTAGAAATAAAATCCGGCAGATCACTGTCAATGCTACTGTTCATGTTGTTCATCATTGTATTAAATTCAGCTGAGTCGTCTGTTGACGAAACTATCTGAGTAACAGCATTAGTCACTGCGCCGGTAGTTGGATCTACTACAAATTGATTCACGGTTTTATTGAGATTTTTAAGTCCGTTATTGAAACCTGCAGTAACCTCAGTTGTAATTTTATCAGTTACTGATTTCACTGCATTATTGGCTAAACCTTTGATTGCATCAGCACCATTGAAAGCACCAATTTTTCCCGCCGCTAAGTTTTTACCCGCATCCAATAATCCTGATGGGGACGCATCACTAATAATATTTTGTAAGTTTCCGCCGCCGACGCCTAAACCAGTAATAATTGACAAGACCCCTTGAATAGTGTCCGCCGCCGTTTGATCTACACCCACCGTTGATGCAAGAGGAGTAACAACACCAGAAGAATCTGGCTCGCTAAATGAAATTTCAACCTTCGGTCCTAATTTACCAAGGAGATTACCCAAAGCTTTATTGACCATATCGCTGGCCATATTTTTCAAGCTAGTGGTGTCACCGCTAAGCAACCCTTCAACCGTATCTTTAGCTTCAGTAAGCTCACCTTTGAACGCATCATATTTTTGAGTTAGGCTTTCCATTCCTCCAGTTACGGCACCCGCAATTTGACCAGAAACGTTTTGAGCCGCATTATTTACTGTATTCTTTGCGGTTTCTGCAGCATCGGTAACCGCCGAGGTACTAAGAGATTCTGAAGCAGTTTTTACTTGATTGCTCAGTTCTTCTTTTTTATTTTCTTCACTCATATGCTTAAGACCTCGTCATATGTCCGCTGTGCAATCTGATCTGTAGTTGAATTTTGTTTAAGGTAATACTTATTCATAATTTCACTAGCGTCTTTGATTGTCTCTGTTGCTAATAGCTTGCTATTAGCTAAATTAAATTTAGTTCTAAGCTCAAATAAAACATATTGCAATTGTGTTGAAAACAATTTCCAATCTAGAGACGGGTTATAGTTACTAGCAAACTTTAAAAGGTTTGTGTACCTACTGTCGGTAACTGATCCTATAGTCCAGCCACCAATACCTTCTTGACCTTTACCAGTAACCGTAACAAAGTTAGAAACTCCCTGTAAAGCTCCGGTAATCGATGCAGCATGAATTAATCTATAACCATTATCTAGAAAAAATTTAACACACTGCTGTCTTCTAATTCCTACATCACCAATTGGGTTCTCGTCATCAAACAAAGGATAAGCAACCACGTTCTGAATTCGTGTTTGTTCGTAAAAAAACTTATTTCCGTCTAATTCTTTCTTTCTAGATTTTTGTACTGTAGTGGGTAATTCTGTGTGCGGCAAAGATCCAATAATTAAAGGAATTTGTGAACTAACACCGTCTAAAAATATGCCAAAAACAAAAGCGCCTTTTAGAAGTTGTGGTATTCTACCGACACCTGAAGAACCTCCTTCGGTGGTTGGTATTAATACTTGTGCCCATGGTAAATCTTTTTCTGGAATTTCTGTGGTGTCTTTATTGTGCACACCTACAATCCTAACTTTAACCCTACCTTCGAGACCAGCGGGTGGAGAAGAATTGATTACATAACCAAGCCACCACCTATGGTCATCTCCATAATATTCTTTTTGTATTGGTCTTAATATGTTCATAAACTAAAATCTTTTGGTAATTCGGCTAATTTAGATATTCTAAGAATTGAGTTATGCGAGTCTTCGTTCAATATATGATTAATAGCTAGAACAATGTAGTCTCCACTTTTAGCTTTATCTATTTGCTCAAAAGTGCTTTTGTTAGAATTTGCTGTATTAGAGTTCAGAAATAAAACACGAAGTTTTATGCCAACCATTGCATTTGCTTCGAACAAAAAAGTTCCGTTGATTCCAATATCAATGGCGTTCTTTTTTAACATCATTCTAATAATTTTGTTTTTAACTTTCAAACGAGATTCTATAATATTACCACTTTTATCAAGAAGAGTTGCTTCATCATGAATGCTCAAAAATTGATTATACGTGTTAGAAGAAGTAACTTGAAATACATTTAGCGAGTCATATTCGTCAGACAATCTTTCACCTATTAATAAGGTAGGATCATACATTGATTGACTAGCGTCTTTTGAAATTAAATCGTTCAAATAAAATTCATCTACTACATCTCTAACAGAAATGTGAGTAGAAACAGGTATTCCGGTCCCGACATCTAAATTAGAATATGACGAGCCAATACACCCTTCTTCGTACAACTGCATCATATTGTTTTGATTTTGTTCGCGAAATGTTGCTATTTCATAATAATCCGCCAAATCAACATCTTTATCATCTACGCTTCTAATAGACTCTGAATATCTTAAAGGTAAAGATTCATTGATGGGCGGTTGTTTTAATAAAGAATCAAGATCGGAAAGAAATAAATCATTTGAAAATAATGAAGGACGCAAATATAATGGTCCTCCGGTTCTAGTAGTTGCTCTAGTCAACACCCAATTAATTGCTTCCAGAGGACTTAAATATGGAACTATTACTTTCCTAGTTCCTTGAGCAGATCCTTCCAAATCTATTTGTTTTACCGATTTTCCTAATTCGTTTTGAGCAATATTTGCGATGATAGTTTCTATCGTTTCCGTAAATGATTTGCTAATATTTTTAACAGAATCTACATATACGTGTTCTTCTACGAGATCTATAGACACTAGTTCGGATTTTTCATTAAGTTTTTTAGTATCAGTAACTTTTAAAAAGAAAAAGTATTTTTCGAAAAGTATTACCGAATCGTCTTCTGGATCACCGACTGATATTTTTATTCTTTCAGTGCCCTGAACGGATAAAGTGTCTCGCATACCAAAATCATCAATAAATGTTATATTAGCATCAACATAACATTTCGATATGTGCTCAAAGGTTTTAAACTCAATTAAATTGCTGCGAATATCGACCTCAAGCTGACTGCCGTCTGCTCGATTAAAAATAATAATGGCTTCCGTTATGCTAAAAGAAGACTTCATATTACAATCCTGTTAGGGATTTAAATTTGCCGACTACAGACTCTACAGTGTCTTTTCTAATGACTCTTATTTTTTTTAATTTTTCGTTTTCGCTTTCAAGCCATTCTAAATTAGTAATTGGTGTGAGCAATTCATTGCTGAAAAAATAATCTTTTTGATTATCACTATCATCAACATAGTGTCTTACGCCGAACACTTCTCTAGTGACAGTGACTAATTTTTGATTTGAAAAATCCTCACTGTATCGTAACACCCCTTCCTGACTAAAATCACTATCAATAGAATAATATGGAGATTGAACAGTAATTGTTCCTATTTGTACATTTTTCGATTTTACTATCATGTCATAGTTGCCAAGTTTTACTTCTTGTCCTACAGGATAAATTTTGGCCAATTCAGAAGCAGAGTCGGCGGTTTCAATACCCAAATTAATTGTCCAATCAGGAAAAAATCTTTCCGAGGCAGCTTTATACAAATTCTGTTTGGTTAAAGGCCAGCCGCCCTCACGCAATTTATCATTCATTAAGAAAAAAGTCCAATCGTATTCACTGTTACCATACAGCCGATGCGAAAGACTATCCGGACGTTCAAAATCTCCTATTTCATATTCAATGTAAGCAGAAATCTCATCAGCAATTTCATCTATTAGTGGAACATACTTCGAAAGATTTTGAATGGCAACCGGAGTAGTTTCGTCTCCAAAATAGTATAAAACCTTTTTGAAATTAGAAAAATAACTAGACATTATTAATACCCACCATCGCTTACTTTTTGTTTGTCGAGAGCAACAATTTCTACGAAAGATAATGAGAGCGTAACTGAATTAAAATTACCATCCGCCATCATACCAAAATTTTCGTTAAACGTTGTTTGAACTTCTCTTAAATAACAACGCTGGATTTTAAATCCAGGATTACTTCCAAACCTATTTCGAACTTCAATTTCAAAAAGATTGGGGAACTTATAAGCTATCGGAACTCCGGAAGCGCCAGCAGTAATTTTTTCCGGATATAATTCTTCGCGAAACATTTTAACAATGTTTTTTATTTCGTACATCTCTTCGCTGCTAGATGGCACCAATTTAAAATCAAAAACAAATGGAGCACGAATGCTAACGTTTTGAAACATGGTTCTATAATTAGGCGCAGTTGCAACTCTAGTAGCTGATTGTGCGGCAGTGCCTAAACCTTCTCCTAGACTACCGCCAACTAAACCACCCACAATACCTCCTCCGAGTTTAGAAGCAGCGGCACCAGCACCGAAACCAACACCAGCAGCCGCAACTTTTGCTAAAGCTTGAGCCGCCAGCGCTCCCGCTGCAGTTGTCAGACTGCCTCCTTGGTTTGCTCCTTCAAACGGGTTTCTACCTAAAGCCAAATCTTCTCCCAGTCCACCCAAAATTCCAACGGTAGCGTTAGGATCGTAGTTGGCAACATCAGAATAAGATAAACGATTCTGCAAAGGTAATGTGATTCTTCCCATTTCTTCGCCGCCAGTATTATTCTCATAGCTAACAAGCTCTTTTGGTTTTTCATTACTGTCCGCAACAATTTTAGCTTTAGTATCCTGATCCACATTTTGATCTGCAACGGATTCTGATTCTTTATCAGCGAACCCCAGCACTTCTTTAGCCTGATTATATAATTTTTTAATACCAGCTGTTTCGAAATGATCTACACCGTCAATTTTGATAACTTTAAATATAATGGTTGCAGGAAAACTTTCAGAAAGACTGAGAGGATATCGATAATTCCGTTGTCTCTGTAAATCTTCTTTGGTAGGACCTTTGTCGGTGTCTTCTTTTTCAGCGGCTGTTTCTTGCGCGAGAACTTGTTCTCCGTTCTCTTCTCTAGGACGATTTGGGTCTTGAAGCAATTTAACCAAGTCCGCTTGTGAAATTTTATCGCCGACTTTTGCTTGGTGAGGGGCTACAGTTGCCATTGTTGTC
>Ga0255768_10001807_pt1 | contig 21836 bp, 16 predicted proteins | sample 071ome_33_FD_179983 | JGI IMG/M metagenome (GOLD analysis project Ga0255768, IMG submission 179983) | Coastal salt marsh microbial communities from the Groves Creek Marsh, Skidaway Island, Georgia - 071412AT metaG (version 2) | ecosystem: Environmental > Aquatic > Marine > Intertidal zone >...
TATATCCGATATGAAAGAGATACAATCTAAACAACTATTGACTGCTGCAACGGAATATGGTACGCCACTTTATGTATATCACGGTGAGAAAATCGAATCACAATATAATCGCTTGAAAGGGGCTTTTAAGGGTGTGAACGTGCACCTTCACTACGCCATGAAAGCCTTGAATAACATCAATATCCTGAAAATCATAAAAGGGCTTGGTTCAGGATTAGATGCAGTGTCCATCCAAGAGGTTAAACTTGGCTTAAGAGCTGGTTTTAAAGCCGAAGAAATCATGTATACCCCAAACTGCGTGAGCTTTGATGAAATCAAGGAGGCCGTTGAAATGGGAGTGATGATTAACATCGATAATATTTCCATTTTAGATAGATTTGGTCACGAATTTGGTGGTGATGTGCCTTGTTGCATCCGTCTTAATCCCCACATCATGGCGGGAGGTAATTCCAATATCTCTGTTGGGCATATTGACTCTAAGTTTGGTATCTCAATTTATCAGTTGAGACACGTCCAACGAGTAGTAGAAACACACAAAATGAAGATTAACGGTCTTCATATGCACACGGGTAGTGATATTTTAGATGCCGATGTATTTTTGAGAGGTGCGGAGCTTCTATTTGATGCGGCTCATCAATTCCCTGATTTGGAATTCATGGACTTCGGTTCTGGTTTCAAAGTAGGTTATAAAGAGGGTGATATCGTTACTGATATAGAGGCGATAGGATCGAAAATATCCAAAGCATTTACAGCGTTTTGTTCTTCCTATGGCAGAGAGTTAGAATTGTGGTTTGAACCCGGTAAATTTATCGTTTCAGAAGCCGGTTCCTTATTGGTTGAAGTCAATGTAGTTAAAACCACTACTTCGACTGTTTTTGCGGGTGTGAATAGCGGACAAAACCACCTTATTCGACCTATGTTCTACGATGCTTATCACCACATAGAAAACATATCCAATCCGAAGGGGACACCACGCTTATACAGCGTGGTTGGATATATCTGCGAAACAGATACCTTAGGTTATGATCGCCAAATTGCTGAAATCCGGGAAGGAGATATCCTCAGGATAAAAAATGCTGGTGCTTATGCTTTTAGTATGAGCAATAACTACAATGCACGTTTAAGACCAGCCGAAGCCTTGTTGTATAATGGAGAATTGAATCTTATCAGGCGTCAAGAGACACTAGAGGATTTAACACGAAACGAAATAGAAATTCTCTAATCTGTTTTACGAATTCGAATTACGGTCCTAAACCCAATGGCTGCAGACTTGTAGTCGCCTCTTCGTAGTTGAACGGCTGATGGATCTAGGTAATGAAATTCATCTAACCAAGATCCTCCCTTTACCATGAAATGTCTTTTTAAGGCTGATTTCTCATGTAAATAGCCTTTTAACATTTCTTCGGTGGCGGTTATGTCTGGGTTAGGGATTAAATTATTGCTCATGGTATACAAATACTCTTGGTTGTTGTATATCCGACCCATGGCCCTCGAGGATGTCCATTCTGCCACATTTCCCAATAAATGACTGGGCAATTTACTTTTACCAGGTTCGGCAACAGTCAAATGAAATGCCCCTTCTGGCTGGAATACAAGCGCTGCTAAACGGGCCGTTTGAACAATGCCTAAGTTAATATCGTACAAATGAGTGAGTACGTAACGATTCACCGGGTCTTTAGCTTGTGAAACTTTTGGCGCGTCGGCTTTGCAATATTCATTTACGGCTTTGACATACTCCGCCTGAGTAGGGAGGTCAACCTCAATTTTATAACCTGCTGGTAGCCACCTTCGATATTCCTTATTTAATTCAATTTCTAGCCAATTGCAATATTGCGTTGCCTGATATTGAGAAACGCCCACCACTGGATATTGGTTATAGGCCTCATGGGAAAAGTAATATTTACCCATAACCCACAAGTTTTCATGAATGCCTCTCCATACGGATGTGTCCGGCATAGCCCATGTAGCCGTGATGCCTTTTTCCTTAAAAAACACCCCGTTACTATCCGATATAAACCTCCGGTATTCAAGGTTTGTGACTTCTTCTTTAGCGATGTAAAATGGACTGATTTCAAATGTTTTCTCAAGGCATCGAATACTATCGTACCCCCACTGTTTATGAAACCGAACATAAGGGTCATTGCCTACTGGGTTCCAATACTTTTTACCTAGTTGTTTCTTGAGCTTTTTTGCCCCCGTTAAGGCTATTCCTTTTAGTGGGTATTCATAAGGGTCATACCAATATTTTAGTTGGTATTCCTTTGGTGGAACTTTTTGTGAGAATAAGGGACTTGTCAATGTCCAAACCGTGAAGAATATTATGATCAGCCGTTGCTTCATAGGGTTTACATCAGTGCGGGGTTCGAATATACTCTTTTATTGAGCTTTAAATCTTGCAGTAATCGACTAACGGGCCTTAGGGTAAATACCCATTGCTTACCGTACCCTGTTGGAACCCAGGAGAATTCCAACTGCCAACAGTGCAAGTTACGAGCAACCGTAAATTGTGAGCCTTCAAGGCTTCCTGCTCTAAAGTCATATCCCGTTTGATATCCTATTTTCCAGTTATCTGTGATGGAAATATCCCCAGAAATTCTGAAACGATTGGTTGATAACCTTGCAGATGCTATGGGAGTTTCCGCATTAAAGTTGGCCATATAGGAGAAGTTAACGGACCATGGGATATTGAAATCGTAATATCGGCCACGATTGTTCTCAATATTCCTTAGTTCTTGCTCCTCTTCAGGAATTACCTTCTTCGGTATAAAGGAATTACTACTTTTCTTTTTCTTGAACGTTTTAGCATTTAAGCTAGTATTGATGTTTATACCCGCCGATCTAAGTCTCATCAAGGAACCGTTTTCCTGTAATACGTATCGATTGATGGTTCTTCCAGCATCGGTTCTAACATAGGGACTATAGTTGGCATTGGCGTTGATACGGATGACTTTGGCGAGAACCGTGTTGAACGTCATACGGATATCAGAAAATTTTAAGCTGTCAGCAAATAAATTATAACTACCACTGAGGTTGAGCTGATCGATAATGTTGAACTTCTCAGCTTTGGCTTTTTTTGTTGAATCTGTGCTAAGGCCTGTTTTCTTTCCTTGTAAGTTATTGTTTAAGCCAAAGTTAACGAGACCAGTTTGTCGTTGTGTTAGGTTTCCTGCTGGGCTGTTAGAAAAAAGGTTGTAGTCAATAACTTTTCCGCTTGTATCCGTGTAGGTTCTCGTCCAGCCTCTACTGTAGGGGTCTATTTCTGGTGAATAAGATATTCCCATTCTTGGAGTAATGGTATGTCGAATAGCAGTTACTCGTCCAAGCTTCAATCCATTAAAGGTTCCGTAAATATTTGTTTTTAGAGAGCTTGAGAAGCTATATGCATATTGTCTGAAGAAACCTGAAGTATCTGACTCAATAATTGAATTATCAATGCTATTGATTTCCTTGGTAATACCTTTAAAATGCCAATTTTCTCGATAATTAAATGAAGGAGTGAGATTCAGAATGCCATCAAATAATTTAATATTGGTATTAATAGGGATAGAATGTCGAACTCCCGATCGAAAATCAGCCAAGGCATCTTGATATCGGTCACTGAATAATATAGAATCTTTGGTATTGATTTGATTCTGCATATTTCCGCTGTAACTCAAACGCAACTGTTGATACCATTTTTGATTGCTTCCTGTTTTCGATGCAAACGGGGTCAAACTAGAAACACCTAGATTAATGGATGGAAGGTCCAATCGAAAGTCACGGGTTTGGGTGTTCTGTGTGTGTCGCGCAGCCATAGACAAATTCACCTTGTTTTTAAAAAAGGATTGACCGTAATTGATGCTGGACGTGAATTGATTGTTTGACAGATTATTGATGTCTCGGCTATTGCGTTGGTTAAAGCCGCTGGTAACAATGTTTATATTTCCCCCAAGTCTAACACCCGGCAAGTATTTTGGGTCTAAATTGAAATTCGAGCGGATGGCAAAATCATTAGAAAAAGCAAAGGTTGGGGAAGTGATTTCAGCACCGTTTGAAAATCGGCTATATTGTAAGTTTAACGTTCCTCTGAAGACATAGCGCTTGTAGTATTGCGTTTGAAGTGCAGCACGGAAATCTCCATTTAAATAAGCATCTGTGTTAATCTGGATATCTGAGTGCTGACCAAGCCCAATGTAATAGCCAAAGTTTTGAAGGTAAAAACTTCTATTGAAGCTATTGAAACCCAACGATGGGAATAAAATGCCATCGCGTTGCCCCTTTTTCAAAGGAGCGAGTCCAAATGGTAAAGCAATGGGAGTTGGGATTCCTTGAAATACTAAATTGGCTGCACTAAACAGGGCTTTGTTATCTGGAATGACTTTTACTCTGCTTGCGTTCAAGTAGAAATGTGGTTCGTCGGCATCACAGGTGGTGATTTTTCCGTGTACTCCAGTAAAACTTCCAGAGCTATCCTTTAATACTGTACCCAAATGTATGTGCGACTCGTCTTGTGCCAGTTTTAATCCATACACCTTTCCTCGGCCGGTGCTACTGTTGTATTGCATGCTATCGGCGGTATAGGTTTCTCCCTGGTCCTTCAATATAGGTTTGGCTGTGTATACACCATTAGTGTCTACCGTCCCTTTGGCAAATAGATTTTTTGTTTCTAGGGATACTTTAATGTAGTGGGACTCAAGATTGGTTTTGGGCGTGACGATAGATGCCTCGTTATATAAGGTGACTTCCTTTTTCGATATTTCTAAGACCATTGAATCAGATGCTTCAAATTGTATGATCTCGTTGAGTCCTCCTTTTTTCTTTTTTTTAGGGATATTCAAGGAGTCGAGTTTGGTGGTGTCTGAAATCTTAGACGTGGTATCTTGAACGGTGATGGAATCGGGGAGGTTTTGAGATTTTAACTGCCCAGTTCCAAATATCCACACAGCAATGAGTATATATATTGAGTGATTAAATTTAAAGTGCAACCCAAACAAGCGAAATTCGGCAAGACTTTTGTACTGATTATTTCGCATGAGACAACAAAAACGCACGTGGTTCAAAAATTGGATAGGGTTTTGCATGGAAACGCAGAAACGTAATATTCATTTTACGACTTCTGTAATCGTTGTTGCAATATTAATGTGTTTTATGCCTTCGGCGAAATTCCCTCATCGTCAAATTGATAAGGTTTCGCGTATTGTCCTTGATGCTGGTCACGGTGGAAGCGATGGAGGAGCAGAAGGAGTAGGGGGCACCTTAGAAAAAAACGTCACCTTAGATGTAGTGAGGAAACTGGGGAAGTTGATCAATGATGAATTACCTGATGTAGAAGTATTATATACTCGCACCACCGATAAGAGTTTAAAACTTTGGGAACGTCCAGACTTCGCCAATAGGAACGAAGCCGATCTTTTTATTAGTGTTCATTGCAACGCAAATAAAAATAACCGTGCCCATGGAAGTGAAACGTATTTTATGGGATTGCATAAGAACGATGGGAATTTGAAAGTTGCAAAACGTGAGAACTCGGCCATTACCTATGAAAACGATTATAAAAATAATGACCGCTACGGTGGGTTTGATCCAAATTCACCTGAAAGCCATATAATATTTTCATTGGTGCAAAATGCCTACTTAAATCAAAGTTTGAGGTTGGCTTCCTATGTTGAGTCAGAGAGCAAATTGAAGAGTAGGGGGGTGAAACAAGCGGGTTTTCTAGTTCTATGGAAAACTTCTATGCCTGCAATACTCGTGGAGACAGGATTTATTACCAATCAGGAAGACCGAAATTACCTGGCTTCAGAACGAGGGCAGGATACGATTGCACAGGGTATTTTGAAAGCGGTGAAAAACTATAAATCTTTCATCGAAAAAACCGACTGACCATCGATGCACGCGTTGAGTAATGTCATGTAAGTGTAAATAAAAAAAATAACAATATGCTATATTGTTGATAGTCAATCGTATAGTGTTGTCTTCTTTCTGTAGAGTATCCCTGTTGTTGGGGATTTTTGCAACCTTTTTCGTTTCTTGCATCTTAAGAAAAACTTAATACGAAAGATATATCTATGAAATCAACAACTACATTGTTTAGAAAAGTGTTTCTATTCGGTGCCATGGTCACGAGCTTTTTCGCGGCCGACCGAGTAAAAGCACAAAATCCTTGTAATGGTGCTGCCAATTATGGTTGCGGTGGCCGTTACGGGTACTGTGGTGACATTGACGCAATCACGGTAAAAAATTCTGCGGGTACGGTTTTAGCATCGTACAACGGTTTGAAGTGTAACAACGCAACTACTTACCGCGGGATTTTAAACCAGGGTTCAGCATTCGATCTAACTGCAGGTGAAGAAATTGAGGTAACCATAACCGGTACTTCTTGGAATGGTTACGCAACCCGTGTGGGTCTCTGGATGGACGTTGACTTAAACAAGCAATACTCAAAAGAGGAATGCTTGATTAATCCAAGTTCAACCACAATCGGAGGAGCAACCACCTTTAAATTGAAGGTTCCTTGTTTTACAAAGGCAGGTTCTTCGTACTTGCGTGTTAGAGGAGCCATGACGGCTTATCAGATGAACGCGAATCAAGGTTGTGGTACGGTTAACTCTTATGGTAACTTATTTGACTTAGAGGTGAATTACAAATTAGGAGCTACACCAGTAGCGGATTTTGTGGTTCCAACTATACCAAAAGACACGAACTGGGTTTCTACTAACGTTAAGTTTCCTGCAAAAAATCCGAATAATGGAGCTACATACACTTGGTCATTTGAAGATGCTGATGGTGTAGTTGCTAACTCTGGACAAGTAGGTGAGGCTCGTTGGGATAATGACGGTAAGTATGATGTGTTCATGAAAGTAGATTACTGTGGAATTGCAGATTCTACCACCAAAACCGTAACAATTACCACTCCAACAGTTGTGCCAGTGGCCGATTTTATTGCCTCTTCAAATGAGGTAGAGCTTGGTTACGATGTCAAACTATATGATTTGAGTTCAAGCGGTGCAACCGAGTGGGATTGGGAGCTTAACTCTCCAACCGGTGTAGGTGACTGGACTTCAACCGAGCAAAATCCAACATTTGAATTCTACGAGAGTGGTTGGTATGAAGTATGTTTGACCTCAGGTAATGCTGTAGGTTATTCTCAAAAGACCTGTAAGCAAAAGTATATTGAGTGTTTACCAACACTTGACAACTACATGGGTCCACAGAAGTTAGCTTCAACACGTATCGGTCGTTTGTTTGACCATGCGGGTCCTACAGGTAACTACGCAAATAATCGTAAGACATCAATCGACTATTTTAAAATTCTACCTTGTGGAGCTGAGGAAATTCGTTTAGAATTTGCTGATCTTGCTCTTGCTGATGACAATGATGTTCTAACTATTTATGATGGGGCTGATGAAGATCCTAATACAGTGATCGCAGAAATCAACAAAAGCAATCAGGCACAGTGGGATACTACTATTATCAAATGTACTTCTGGTTCAGCATACATTACCTTTGAGTCTAATGGTTCAGGTGTGAGCCGTGGTTTTGCTATTGAGTGGGAATCTGATCTAGAAACCCCAACTGCCCCTTCTGCAGCTTGGTCTACTCCTTACACTACGGTAGGTGTGGGCGTTGAGTTCTTTGCAACCAACGAAACTAAAAACGCTAAGGGTGCTCCTGAATATGAGTGGACTATCGATGGTAATCCAGAAGGATTCTCTGAGGACTTCTCTAGCATTATATATACAAATGGGACATACAAGACTTGTCTAATTGCAAAGACTTGTACGGGTATTGATACAGCTTGTAAGAATATCACTATTACTACTCCAAATACTGCTGGTAAAGTTGACTTTGTAGCTGATAACGTACGTCCAAATATCGGCCAGATGGTTTCTTTCAAAACAACTACGGATTACGCAAATAAATTTGATTGGAGTATTTTCCCGACATCTTTCAAATATGTAAACGGTACTACTAAAAACAGCCAAAATCCTCAGATTGAGTTTTTAGCTGGTGGTGCGTATACGTTCACATTAAGTGCTTGGAGTGCCGATGGAACCAAAGCAAATACAGATAAGAAAGTGATTAAAAATAAGTATGTAATTTGCTTAAATTACTGTACTCCTTTGACAAACTTAACAGCTAAGGATATTTCTATAAACTCTGTACTTGTAACGGATAAGAATGATGTAATTCTAGTTAAGAATGCCGATGAGGATGTTGCGATGTACACAGACCGCACAGACAAAAGAGCATTACCAATGACCTTTGGTGCCACTTACGATATCGAAGTTGGTCGTTTGACAGCTGCCAATGATGTGAACTATAAGGTATGGATCGACTGGAACATCGATGGTGACTTTGACGATGCAGGTGAAGAAGTAATGTCAACTGGTAAGATGAGTGGTAAAACCGCTACTGGTTCTTTCACTGTTCCTGCTCTTAAAAATAGTTTTGAAGGTAGAACCCGCATGCGTATCGGTGCATCTTACGATGGATTCGCCAACCGTGCTTGTGGTGTAAATCTTGTTGGTGAGTTTGAAGATTATGCTGTTACATTAGAAAATGATGGAATGGCTCCGCAAATCAACCTTGTTGGTGATGACACCGTACGTGTTGAGCGCGGAACTTCTGCTAGCTCTTGCTACGAAGAGATTGCAAGCAAAACATATACTGCAATCGATGGTACTGAAGGTGATCTTACCAATGATGTAGTCTTAACGAGTGACTTGGACTGTCAAGCTGCTGGTGTATACAGCATCAACTTTGATTTAGAGGATGCTTCTGGTAACAAAGCAGAGACTAAGACTCGTACAATTATTGTAGTACTTGACCGTACAGGTCCAGTTCTTACCTTACAAGGTGATGATACCATGACCATAGAGCAGTGTGGAACATTTACTGATCCAGGAGCTGTCGCAAACGATGCAGTTGATGGTGACTTAACCTCAGCTATCAAGGTAAATGGAACCGTAGATCCATCTGCAGTGGGTGACTACCTTATCACTTATGTAGTTAAAGATGCTCAGTCTAACGAAACGGAAGTAACGCGTTTGGTACAAGTTCGCGATACGAAAAACCCTGGAATCTATCGTCTAGGAAACCGTATCACTGATGGAATGTCTATTGAAGTTCAGATTAACCAAGCGTTTGTTGATGATATCTATGCTCAAGATGAGTGTAATGGTAACATCGATCTATATCGTAATCCTGGTTTTAACGGTGTTGTTAATAACCAAGAGCGTGCTACTTACCCAATCGTTTACAATGCTCAAGACCCTAGCGGTAACAAAGCAGATGAAGATGGTTACACTATCAACTACATTGTTGATGACTTCGTAGCTCCAAACATCGAGTTGAACACGAACGATACTGTTTACCATGATGTGAACTCTCCGTATTCTTCTCGTTCGGTTACGGTAACGGATAACTACTATGACCCAACTCAAGTATCGACTGTACGCACAGGTAAGGTGGATCCTTTCACTTTAGGTACTTATGTTGAGACATTCATCGCAACAGATGGTAGTGGAAACAAGACTACCAAGATGCGTTATGTTAAGGTTGTAGACCGTGAGGCTCCAAATGTAGTTGCTCCTCCAGTATCGGCTTGTGTTGGTACTCCGTTCTGGGCAATGAGTGGATTGATCCTTACAGATAACTACTACTCTCGTTCTGAACTAGAGCCATTAGTAGAGATTGTATACCATAACATCAATATCGATGAGGCAGGTATCTATTCAATCAACTACCGTGTATCTGACCCAAGTGGTAATGAGTCATCAATCGTATCTCGTACGGTTTATGTACAGTACCCACCAAACTGTCAGAATACATTCATGAGCAACGAAGATTTGAAATTATCTGACGCCGTGAACGTTAAGCCTAACCCAACTTCTGGTAAGGTAACCGTGAGCTACGCGTTAAATAACAACGAGCCACTTCAGATTAGCGTAGTAAATGCTGTTGGTGCAGTAGTTACTGAGCGCACTGTTTCTGGTGGATTCGGTGAAGCTGAGTTTGATCTTAGCGCTTACGGAAGAGGAATGTACCTAATTCGTATGACCAATAATGGTCAAGCAACTGTGAAAAAGTTAATTGTGAAAGACTAATAAATCAGTTGATTTCAATAGGAAAGTCCCAGCCGAGAGGCTGGGACTTTTTTTTGTTACTGAATCGCTAATCATCACTTAATGATAATTACCTAATTTTGTAGTGATGTCAATCTTTCGAGGACTTTCAAAAGAATTTCAGGTGGGAGCCTTAACGGCTATTGCTATAACCACGCTTATATTGGGTTACAACTTTATGCGAGGTAAGGACAACCCTTTTAAATCGGGTACAGATATCTATGTTTATTATGAACGTGCTCAAGGTTTAAGTATTGGAACTTCAGTCATGTTTAACGGCCTTAGAATAGGGCAGTTATCCAGTTTAGATATTACAGAAGATGGTGATAATATAGAGGCTGTTTTTGAAATAGGAAGTAGTTTAAATATTCCAGCAGATTCTAAAATGGAGATTCAATCGGAGATTTTAGGTGGGCAGAAAGTACGCCTTGTCATGGGTCGTTCGGATAAATTTGTAGAAGATGGTGACACCTTGGTTGGTACTTACGCACAAGATCAATTTTCAGCCATCAATGAACAAATAGTTCCGCTAGCATCTAAAGCCGATAGTTTATTGACAACTCTGAATGGATTCTTTCAAGCTCCTGGTTTGAATCGGGCAGTTGAGGAATTACCATTAGCCGTTCACAAGATCACAGAATTACTTCAAAAGACGCAAGAATTGTTAGCAGTTAATCAAGATGCATTGACGCGCACGGTTTCTAATATTGATGAATTTGCTGGGTATCTAGATACCTATAGAATAGCCATTAACAATACGCTCTCTCGGTTAGATAAAACAACACGAGGCCTAGAAACAATTCACCTTGCAGCTTCTGTTCGTCGAATTGATACGCTTACCGAGCATATGAATTTAATTTCAAATCAATTGGTAAAAGGTGAGGGTACCATAGGAAAGCTGTTGTATTCAGACAGTCTCCATAATAGTATGGTTGGGGTTTCTGAAGAGTTAAATCGGGTATTACTTGATTTGAAAAAATATCCTGAGAAGTATATACCGGTTCCAATGACGAAGCGTCAGCGTAAGAAAGCCAAGAATGCCTCAAAATTAGATTCGGCAATTTGGCCTAACTAAATCCTATTTGTTTTCCGTTTGTTAAAATATTCGAATAGCGGAATCATCCAAAGCATGTACAAGAAATTATAGAAGAAATCTTCTACTGGTATACTGAAGATGCGTATACCTAAATTTTCCATATTGTTATAAATCAACACTGGCTTTATGGTTAGTTGTCCATTGACATAAAGCATAGGAATAATGCTGATGATCCAAGCGGTAAATAAATGACTCCAATTCTTTTTTAATGCTTTCCATATTTTTGGCACCAAACGATATCCGAGCATGGAAATTGAAATTAAACCAAAGGTAACGGCCGTGTAGGTTTTGTCTAAATTTAGAAGGGTAAGAAGTACGCTCGTTGCCATGAGCAAGCCATAGCTTGCGTCATTTGGGATTTTCCAATTGGGGAAATAGGATTGCCATACGCGATAAATAAACAAGCAAGCGTAAGGAACAACGAGGAAGAATCCATACTCCTCTAATGGGAGATCAAATAGTTTAGGGCCGAGCAGGTAATTGTAATTAAATTCCCAAATGCCTGTTTCCGTGAACCATACATCCCAGATAAGGTAGAAGAGAGAAACTATAAGAAGACTTGGAAGTAAACTTTTCCAATCTTTGTAAAAAGCCACTTTCTTGTCAAAAGACAAGAGAAGAGGACCAGTTATAGTAAACACATCCAAGAAGATGTACAAATACCGATCTGGCATATAGAAGGGAAATTACGCTAGTTGGAGATTGTATCCAAATTCTTTAGCGTAGTCCTTAAGCTTTTCCCTTAGAATTCTGCGTGCAATAAATATACGTGTCTTTACCGTACCGATTGGAATGGCTAATTCTTCTGCGATTTCCTGGTACTTATAGCCTTCCGCATTCATTCTAAAGGTTACTTTAAGGTCGAGTGGCAGTGATTCTACCGCTTCCTCTAAATCCTTGCGAATAAAGCGGAGTTCAGCATCGTTATCGATGTTGTGACTAGGGATATCTAAGAAGTACGTATTCTCCGTTGAATCAATAAAGGTATTTCTTTTTTGATCTCTACGATAATTATTGATAAATGAGTTTTTCAGGATGGTGTATAACCAACCGCGAAGGTTCGTGCCCGCCTGAAAACGATCCTTGTAACGATACGCCTTAAGGATAGTGTCTTGCACCAAATCCTTGGTATCGTCCATGTCATGCGTTAGGGATAGCGCATAGTTGCGAAGAGGAGAAATCTCATCTTCCATCATTCTGTCGAAATTAATTTGTGTAACGTTCATAGCAATACCTTAAACAAATATGTCATAGATTGTACGAAATATCAAGACTTTTTGTTCATGTATCTAAGTCTAAAACGTAAACAAAATATACTTATTGTTAGTTGAGATTGGCGTAAAGCTTTTGTTTATGCGGGTTTTTATTGTTTGGTGATTTGGTTTTGTTTGAATAAAGCACTGAGAGATTGAACAAAAAAACGATAGAGGTTGTTGTTGAGTCTCTAATTGATTAGACAAAACAAAAAGGCCCGCTATTATAGCGGGCCTTTTATTTTATTTACAGGTTATCCCGGTTAAACCAGTATAACGATTTTGTTTTTCAATACTTCTACTAGTCCACCTTTAACCTCGAACTTTTGCTCTGAGCCATTTTGTGCAACAATGATGTCACCATTTTGAAGGTTTGAGATCATTGCCGCGTGATTCCTCTTTATCTGAAAGGAGCCGTTTTGGCCAGGTAGGGTTACAATATCAGCTTCTCCTTTGAATAGCTCTTGGTCTGGTGTGAGTATTTCGACATTCATAGAATTAAGCAGCAGCCTCCTCTAACATCTTCTTGCCTTTTTCAATGGCATCTTCGATGGTACCTACCAAGTTGAAGGCAGCTTCTGGATATTCATCTACTTCACCTTCCATGATCATGTTGAATCCTTTGATAGTTTCTTTGATATCAACCAATACACCCTTAAGACCTGTGAACTGTTCTGCTACGTGGAATGGTTGAGATAAGAAACGTTGAACACGACGAGCGCGGTGTACAACCAATTTATCTTCTTCGCTTAATTCATCCATACCTAGGATGGCGATGATGTCTTGTAGTTCCTTGTAACGCTGGAGTAATTCTTTTACTCTTTGTGCACAACCGTAATGTTCCTGACCTAAGATATCTGGAGTTAAAATTCGGCTGGTAGAATCTAAAGGATCAACCGCAGGGTAAATTCCAAGCTCTGCAATCTTACGAGATAATACGGTAGTTGCATCCAAGTGAGCAAATGTGGTCGCTGGTGCTGGGTCAGTCAAATCATCCGCGGGTACATATACCGCCTGTACGGAGGTAATAGAACCACGGGTTGTAGAAGTGATACGCTCTTGCATCGCTCCCATTTCAGTCGCTAGAGTTGGCTGATAACCTACCGCACTTGGCATACGACCAAGCAGTGCAGATACCTCAGAACCAGCCTGAGTGAAACGGAATATATTGTCAATAAAGAAAAGGATATCTTTTCCAGCACCTTCTCCGTCACCATCGCGGAAATATTCTGCAACGGATAATCCAGAAAGTGCCACACGAGCACGAGCACCAGGAGGTTCGTTCATTTGACCGAAAACCAATGTTGCTTGGCTTTTGGAAAGTTCATCCATATTTACTTTGGTAAGATCCCATCCGCCTTCTTCCATGCTCTTTTGGAATTCTTCTCCATAACGAATTACACCAGATTCAATCATTTCACGAAGTAGATCGTTTCCTTCACGGCTTCTCTCGCCAACACCTGCGAATACAGACATACCACTGTATGCCTTCGCAATGTTGTTGATCAACTCCATGATCAATACTGTTTTACCCACTCCAGCACCACCGAATAAACCAATTTTACCACCTTTTGCGTAAGGCTCGAGCAAATCAATTACTTTAATACCCGTATATAAAGGTTCAGTACTTGTACTTAGGTTTTCGAAAGTTGGAGCAGATGCATGAATAGGACGACCGTTATCTTTGGTTAACTTTTCCATACCATCAATGGCTTCACCTACTACATTGAGTAGTCGGCCACGAATACTTTCACCAACTGGCATGGTGATGGCATTGCCTTGGTCAACAACATCCATTCCACGGCGAAGACCTTCCGTTCCATCCATCGCGATGGTACGAACAACGTTTTCTCCTAGGTGTTGCTGAACTTCTAAAACAAGTTCTTGACCGTTCTCTTTGGTAACAACCAAAGCATTGTAAATCTGTGGTAATGTAGATCCTGCGTCATTGAAACTAACGTCAACTACAGGCCCGATAATCTGTGAAATTTTACCCGTGTTTGCCATGTGGATTTTCGAAGTGCGAATATACCACATTATTATTGGAAAATCATATGCCCTTGTGCTCTTTTTGTTATCCCCCCAATGTAGTACCTTCGCAACTCCACACATGGACCGTAATACAGTAATAGGTTTTTCCTTAATTTTCCTCATTCTGGCAGGTTATTATTGGTACACTGCACCAACTCCAGAAGAGATTCAAATGCAGCTTACACAAGACAGCATTGCTCGTGTTGAAGCCGCTAACAAACAAAAAATCGATCAAAAAGATTCTTCTGGCATGAATTCCGGAACGCAGGGAATTCAATCAGATTTGGCGATTGATTCAACTGAAATTCTTCGGTTGTCTAAAAATTTTGGGGACCATCTTGAAGGAGATGCTAACAAGTATGCCATTTCTAACCAACATTTAACACTAGAAATCCTGGCCAAGGGTGGTGGGATCTCACAGGTTCGATTGAACGAATATAAACGCTCGAATGGACAAGATTTGATTCTCTTAGATAGTCAGAAAAACCAAATGTCTTGGTCTTGGACAGATCAAGATGGAGATGAACATTCGAGCGATGAGTATTTTTGGAAGCCTACTTTACAGAATGATTCTGTTCTGAACTTAAGATTGTCTGTTGACGAATCTTCCTATATCGAGCAGCAATACGCACTAAGTGCAGATAAGCCCTATGTGGTTGACTACAATGTCGTGGTTCGTGGTATGGAAAACTATGTTCGACGTGGAAACTCTGATTTCCGCATGGATTGGTCAACCGTTTTGCAAAAGCAAGAGAAAGACATGAAATGGGAGCTACAGCACTCCGCAATGGTATATAAGCTACCAAATGAGTCTCCAACTTCACTGAAGTCTACCGAGGAAGCTGAAGAAGATATCAAGTCCCCACTACAGTGGTTCGCATTTAAACAGCAGTATTTTACTGCGCTTATGGCGAGTAATCGAGACATTTTGGCCGATACCAAGCTAAAAATGGGTGAAAATCGAGAAGGTGATACACTAAATATTAAGCCCATGTCAGCTACCATTTACATGGCATATAAAGGAGAAACTGATCGAGTAGGAGATTTTAAGTTTTATTTTGGTCCAACCCATTATAAAACTCTAGAAAATACAGATATAGGTCTTGCCGAAGCTAGTTTAGAGCGCTTGGTGCCACTCGGATGGGGTATTTTTGGTTGGGTAAATCGCGGAGTGGTGATTCCTGTGTTTGCCTTTCTTCAAAGCATTATAGGCTCAACAGGAATTATGATCATGTTATTGACGGTGATCATAAAATTCGCATTGCTTCCATTGGTATACAAGTCGTACATCTCAACAGCCAAGATGAGAATTCTTAAGCCTGAGATGGATGCAATCAAGGAAAAGCATGGCAGCGATATGCAGAAAGTGCAACAGGAAAATATGGCGCTGTACAAAAAAGCGGGTGTTAGTCCTTTGAGCGGTTGCGTACCTATGTTATTGCAGCTTCCTATCCTTTTTGCCATGTTCCAATTCTTTCCAGTAGCTTTTGAATTGCGACAAGAATCTTTCCTATGGTCAAACGATTTGAGTCAATGGGATGGCCCTTCGCTTGGTTTCAACATACCATTTTATGGAGATCACGTGAGTTACTTTACCTTGATGATGACCGTTTCTACGCTCATTTACACTCACTTGAATAATCAGATTTCTGGGGTATCTGGTCAAATGAAGTACATCGGTTATTTCATGCCTGTGATTTTCTTAGGAGTCTTGAATGACTATGCTAGTGGTTTAACATGGTATTACTTTGTAAGTAACGTTATTACATTCGGACAGCAGTTTGTAATCCGCAGGTTTGTAGATGACAGTAAATTGCATGCGCAAATTGCAGCCGCTAAAAAGAAGCCGGTTAAAAAATCCAAATTCCAAGAAAGAATGGAATTGGCGATGAAAGCAAGCCAACAAAAAGCGCAACAGCAACAAAAGCGCAAGCGTTAAGCCAATCGCTGATAATATTTTCCTGGTAATACTTTAATTACACCCTTAAGTTCAAGCTCTAGCGTGCTGAGTGTTAAGCGGTGTAGGGGGATGTGAATTTGGTTCATGAGTTGATCAATGTGCAAGGCCTGTCCAGTAAGTGCATGGAGAATTAATTGTTCATCTTCATTTAGTTCAGGTAAAAGTGGGATCTGTTTCATTTCTGAACTTGATGAATTCCGTTGCCAGTTCATGTTTTTTGCAATATCATCAAATGATTCTACCAATTGTGCCACATTCCTTTTAATCAAAGCATTGCAACCAGAATTGTGTCCTTGTATGGGGTTTCCCGGAAAAGCAAATACCTCTCGGTCGTAGCTTCGTGCAATCTGTGCGGTAGACATACTTCCTCCTATTATTTTACTTTCAATCACAACTACGGCATCGCATAAGCCAGCCACTATTCGGTTTCTTCTTGGAAATAAATCAGGATGAAGTTTGGTATGAAGGGGCATTTCCGTAATCAATCCTCCATTACCTTGTAACTCACTGGCTTCACTGCTGTGAGCTTTTGGATAAATTTGTTCTAGTCCGTGTGCGAGGACGGCCTGAGTGGGTATCCCCTGTGTGATACACTCACGATGTGCTGTGATATCAATTCCGTAGGCGAGCCCACTGACGATGGTAATGTTATGTTGAGTGCAATCATGGATAAGCTTCTTCGTTAACTCGATACTCATCCCATTCGGTTTACGGGTACCAATAATGGCCAGTGTTCGCAATGGATTGAGTTCAATATTCCCTTTAATAAATAACAAAATGGGGCAGTCAATCCAATGTTTAAGACGTACTGGAAAGTTATCGTCGAGGATGGATATGATGCGAATACCCAGTTTGTGATAATACTCGGAGTCTTTCTTCTTTGCATTAATTGCAGTTCTTCGATGCGTATTTAAATTCTCGGCCTGTTTTGAAGAAAGACCTCCTTTTTGAACCCAATCGATTTTTTTTGCCTCCATACATTTCCTCGCTGAGCCGAAAGTCAACAGTAGTTTTTTGGCATGAATGGGACCGATGCCTGGGCAAGAGGAAAGGGTTAATAAATAGGGATGTTCTTCAATAGGAGTATTCACTCCTTTAAAGATACTAATCGTTCAGTTTAAGCACGGCCATGAAGGCACTTTGAGGAATATCTACATTTCCAACCGAACGCATACGCTTTTTACCGGCTTTTTGCTTTTCAAGTAGTTTTCTTTTTCTAGTGATATCACCTCCGTAACACTTGGAAGTCACGTCTTTACGCAATGCAGAAATAGTTTCTCTCGCGATAATTTTTGCACCAACTCCAGCTTGGATGGCGATTTCGAACTGCTGTTTAGGGATTAATTCTTTGAGTTTTTTACAAATCTTTTTCCCTAAATCGAATGCGTTATCCTTATGTATGATGGCGCTTAGTGCATCGACTTGCTTTCCATTTAAAAGGATATCCATCTTTACCAATTTAGACTCTTTGTAATCAATGGGGTAATAGTCGAAACTTGCGTATCCTCTGGAGATGGTTTTCAAACGATCATAAAAGTCAAAAACAATTTCAGCAAGGGGCATGTCAAAACTTAATTCAACCCTATCCGCCGTGAGATAAACTTGGTTGGTTAGGATTCCTCTTTTATCCAAACATAAGCTCATCACCGGACCCACCCAATCAGCCTTTGTAATGATGGAAGCATGAATATACGGCTCTTCCACATATTTGATTTTATCTGCAGGAGGCAAATCACTGGGGTTATTCACTAATACCTCTTCGTCTTTGGTGGTATATGCCACATAACTTACGTTCGGTACGGTAGTGATTACGGTCATATTAAATTCCCGTTCAAGACGTTCTTGGATGATTTCAAGGTGTAACATACCCAAGAAACCACATCTAAATCCAAAACCTAAAGCTGCTGAACTTTCGGGCTCAAATACGATACTTGCATCGTTTAATTGGAGCTTCCCCATGGCCTCGCGGAGTTCTTCAAAATCTTCAGTATCTACTGGGTAAATTCCAGCAAATACCATCGGTTTAACATCTTCAAACCCTTTAATGGCTAATTCTGCAGGTTTAGCATAATCCGTTAAGGTATCACCAACCTTTACCTCTTTGGCATCCTTTATACCCGAGATGATATAACCCACATCCCCTGCTTTGATTACATCACGAGGAGCCATATCTAATTTTAACACGCCTGTTTCATCCGCATAGTAATCCATGCCTGTGTTCATGAATTTGACATGCTGATTTTTTCTTACTTCCCCATCGATTACGCGGAAATAAGCGATAATCCCACGGAATGAATTGAATACGGAATCAAAGATGAGTGCTTTGGTAGGTGCATTGGGGTCTCCTTTAGGAGCAGGCACTCGTTCAACAATGGCTCTCAATATATCGTAGACACCTTGACCAGTTTTGCCACTTGCTGGTATGATATCATCTCGTTCACAACCTATTAAGTCAACAATCTCATCTTTTACTTCTTCGGCCATCGCGCCGGGTAAATCGATTTTGTTTAGTACGGGAATAATTTCAAGGCCGTGATCTAATGCCATGAATAGATTACTGATGGTTTGAGCTTCAATGCCTTGAGCCGCATCTACAATCAGTAGCGCTCCTTCACAGGCGGCGATTGAACGGCTGACTTCGTAACTAAAGTCGACGTGACCAGGAGTGTCAATTAAATTGAGGATGTAATTCTGATCATCAAGCGTGTATTGCATCTGAACGGCGTGAGATTTAATGGTAATCCCGCGTTCGCGCTCTAAATCCATATCATCCAGCAATTGTGCTTGCATCTTTCGCTTATCAACCGTTTGGGTGTATTCTAGCAGGCGATCGGCGAGTGTGCTCTTGCCGTGATCAATGTGTGCGATGATACAGAAATTGCGGATATTCTTCATTTGAAAGTCGCGCAAATATAATCAAAATTCAACCTTGATTAATCTATGTTTAAGGCAATACACACCAAGTTGCCACAGAGGTGCCTAACCTTTTATATTGTACGGCTAGGGGTATTTTTTTTTCGATATTCAAAAGGGCTTCTAACGTACCTTCTGTAGAAGCCTTAAATGCAGAAATCTGCATATGTAATTTAAAATCCAACGCTTTTTTTCCGTAGGCCTTATAGATAGATTCTTTTGCAGACCAAATGAGAAGGAGTTGGGATATGGGTTCACGGGTATCCAAGTACGATAACTCATCGGTTGAACAGAATTTCGATTGGAGTTTAATTAATTGCGGGCGTTCATTCTCAATGTCCACACCAATAGCATGTTTAGGATGTTCACCCCATAAAATATGGCTTGAACTATGACTGTAATTTATATGTGGTCCATTGTGGATGAATGGTTTCCCCCATACGTCCTTTTGGATTTCAGAATTTGGATGAAGTAGCTTAGATAGGCGTCGGACACTCTCTTTTTCTCGATTGCGACCTTTGATTTGCCCATCATCTTCGTTGTAACTTTGCAGTATAGAATCAAATGAGCGAACCGTTAACCTTGCCCCCGTTGAACAGTTCCAGTTTGAGTCATTCCACATCATGCCAAAATTAGACATTTCGCATCATAAGTTATTTACCGGTCATAAACAGTCGGTATACACTTTGACTAAAGATGGGGTAGAGGGTTTCTTTACGGCTGGTTCAGAAGGGCTTATCGTACATTGGCCAAATGCGAACGAAGACGATGGTAAAGTGTTCGCTCGGCTTCCTGAAGCTGTTTTTTCGATTTATTTTGATGAAATCAACCAGACCATGATGGCCGGTGGACAACACGGGAATTTATACATTCTCAGAAAAGGAGAAACCGCTAAAATTATCAAAAAGCACGAGTCCTCCATCTTCTGGATTGGTCGTTTTCAAGAATATTATGTTTCCTGCTCTGCTGATGGTTACATTAAATCATGGGATGAACGAGGAGATAGCATCTCTCAGGAAAAATTATCTAGTAAATCTCTTCGTTGTGGTTGGATCAACCAAGATGAACTATGGGTTTCGGGCAGTGAGGGTCGATTATGGGAGTTGGATTCGGATTTGGAAATTATTGCCTCGCATCGTTTGGGAACAGATTCTTGGTTCGCGATAGATCGTGTGAACGATTGGGTGTTTGCTGTTGGTAGAGATGCTAAGCTGCATCGTTGGAACCGATTGTTTTTAGACGAATCGATTCAAAATGCACATTGGTATAGCATTCATGCTCTGAAAGTCTCACCAACGGGTGAGTTTTTAGTAACGGGAAGTATGGATAAGTCTATTCGTGTTTGGGATCCAGAGAGCCTTAATCCCTTAGCATCTGTGTATGCGAGTGATGAAAACGGGCATAAAAGTTCAGTGAATGCCGTTGTTTGGCTTGATGAAAATACCTTTGTTTCTGTTTCAGACGACGGCATGGTCAGATGTTGGAAATTGAGTTATTCAAAATGATCTGTGCCCGTTATTTTTGAAATCAAATGAGGTGGTTGTTTGCGCTATTTATTTCCTTGATGGTTTCCGACCTTATAGGCTCTGATTCCGCAGAAATTGAGGAGCGTAAATTAATTGGTGGGCGTTATGTCTTCATGCAATCGGGTTTCCCAGTTGAGAAGAAAACCTTACAATATCAAAACCTAAATGGGGTATTAAACGATATTCAGTATGGTATTACTGACGATATCTCAATGGCTGCCGGTGTGGTTATTCCGTTTTATATTTACTTGGCCCCTCAATATTCAGTTGAAGTTGCAGATAAACAACGCCTTATCTTAGGTGACATTGCGGCGAGTAGTATGTTTTTAGAGGATGAGGATGCGCTAAATGTGAATTTACTTTATGCGGGTTACACGTATGGCGATCTTTATAATCACGCCACGGTAGCCATGGGCTATATGGCTACGAATCTTTTACCGAATAGCTCATTATGGTTGCAACTGGGAGGCACCAAGCGATTAGCTAAAGGAATATATCTCATGGGAGAATTCTGGTATTCCAATGGGTATCAAGAAGTGAAGGGGGTGTCAAGATGGAAGTTGGATGCAAGCGGGAATAAAATATTGGTAGATCCAGGTGATCCGCTTCGAAGTCCTTATCAATTAAAAAAAGAGGACCTGTTGCTTAATCGACATACCTTATACGCCAATCTTCAGTTTAGAATGATCAGTACTAGAAATAGTAGTAGAAGTTGGTCTTTTGGACTTATGTATTTTGCTAACTGGGGAGGGGAATACCAAGATCATGGTCCCTACGGAGAAAGCAGAGATCTAAGCAATCTGTTTGTATTGCCATTGCCTAGTATTTCATTTATACAAAGAATTGGGGATTTTAGACCACAGGATATTCCCATAAGGAGAATTGGAACCCCTTCCTTTTAAGGGAAACAATTTGTTATAGTGTCCTATATTTGCTCTATGATATTGAGCG
>Ga0255768_10001812_pt1 | contig 21823 bp, 29 predicted proteins | sample 071ome_33_FD_179983 | JGI IMG/M metagenome (GOLD analysis project Ga0255768, IMG submission 179983) | Coastal salt marsh microbial communities from the Groves Creek Marsh, Skidaway Island, Georgia - 071412AT metaG (version 2) | ecosystem: Environmental > Aquatic > Marine > Intertidal zone >...
TTTCGTCAAGACCTTCGGAGAGCTTTTCAATTTCTTCGGACGAGTTGACGTTTTCCAACTGTAAACTCGAAATGGTTTCTTCTGCAATAGAGATTTCGTTTTCTTTTTCCTCGATCTGATCATTGCTTAACTCCTCAACTTCTCGAATATATTTACGTTGTAAGTCAATCTTATCTTTAGTTAGTTCAAATGAATAGTCATTATCCTTAATCTCCTCTTTCAAAAGACTATTCTTTTCCTTCAATAGACTATTCATTTTAGAAAAGACATTAATGTCCAGAAGATCCTCGATAACATCACGCCGATTCTGTGCACTCAGCTGCATGAAGGGAATGAAGGAGGAAGAGCCGAGAACAACGATCTGGTGGAACGACTTATGGTTCAACTTAATGATGTTTTGCTCGAGGATCTTCTGGTACTCTTTGGCATGGGATGACTGATTCATCATCTCATCGCCTTTCCATATCTCAAACTTATTTGGCTTGATGCCACGTACTACACGAAAGTCTGAGCCTAATACGTTAAATGTAACTTCAACCAAACAACCTTTATTGTTAATGCTGTTTACAAGTTGTGGCTTACTAATATTTCTGTGTGCCTTACCAAACAAGGCAAAGCTAAGGGCATCGAGCATAGTAGACTTACCTGCTCCGTTGTGCCCTACAACTAATGTTGTACTATGTGATTGGAAATCAATCTCTGTCCACTTATCACCAGTTGAGAGAAAGTTTTTCCACTTCAGTGTCTTAAATCTTATCATGCTATTTCGAGAGCTTGTGCCTCTGTCATCAAGTCATGCATTTCTTTTTTGATACGATCTTTGTCTAGTTCAGTATCAACCGCATCAATATAACTTTCCAATAGAACCGATGTATCTTCTACCGATACGCTCTCATCCTCCACGTTATCCCCAAGAAACTCATTAAAGTTCTCTGCAATTTTTAGTTCATGTATTGCTCTATTCTGTATTCTATCAACAAATCGATCAAATGTAAACAGGTCATTTTTATTTTTTACAACTATTTTTACAAACTTGCCATCAAGCTGTTCTAGATCATAATCGTCATAATCTGTGTGGCTATCATCATAATAGATACGATGGAAAAGAGTATGGGGATTACGAACAGGTGTGAGTTCTCGTGTCTCTGTATCAAGGATGTGAAAATATTTGTTATCGTGTGCATCATTCCAAAAGAACTCCAATTGTGAGCCAAGGTACATGATATTGTCCTGCTCTGATTTCGCATGAAAATGACCTGACAACACTTTTTCAAATCGATTGAAAACATTTCGATCCAGGCCATGAGGTGCACGTTGACCTCTGAACATCTCATAACCAGCAATTTCAAAGTGGCCGCCTATCCAATCACACTTAGCATTCTTAAGAAACTCAAGAGCCTGATCCTCGTTATCCTTGTCAATCCATGGTACTAGACCCATCTTCATAGACCCATATTCCATAACTGTAGGCTCATGAATAATATTGACCTCATTCATATAATGGCCTAGAAGCTCTTTCAAAGAGTTGAGTTCACCAGTATTTTTATAGTATGTGTCATGGTTACCACGAATGATATCCATGGTCATTTTATTTTCTCTTAACGGTTTAAGAAACGAATGACGGTTGCGACTAAGAGCACGGAAATTGATAAATTTCCTGTTATCATAGTAATCGCCAAGGTGGATGATATGGCGAATACTATGTTCCATGCAATAAGGAAAAAATACATCGCTATAAAATTTCTCTGCATTATCGATAAAAATGTCAGAAGAATTCCTAATGCCAGCATGTGTGTCATTGAGTATCGCTATCTTCATAAAAAATCACCAAGGTCAGAATCGACATAAACAGTTCGTTTAGAGAGTTTCTTTTTCTTTTTTTCTTTTTCAGCAAAATGTTTAAACTCTGTGTCTTTCTCACGAACCTTATCAATTCTATCCTTTAGTTGGTTAACAAATGCATTCATTACTTGTCCTGATGTTGCATCACCATTCTCAATAATAAACTCTTCGACTCCAGACTGAGTCATGTACTTGATCTTTACATCCTGCTGTTTCTTTTCTTTGGCAATACGACGAAGGAATGCATACCATGATATCTGTGTAAAGTAAGCAAAGGCATTAGGTTTACCCGTACGTGTGGCAGCTTCGAGATTATAGTTTTCAATCGCCTTGAGACAATTCTCCACTGCATCCATAACCATCTCCTCACGATATGTGTATCGAATGAAGTTAGACTTATGAGATAAGCCTTCAGCGATTTTTAAAAAACACCGTGCAATGTAATCTGGTACAATGGGCAATTGCTGACCACTGTCCCGCGCTTCGTTCAGGGTGGTTACATATTGTACTACTGCTTGTGAAAAATCTGCATTATTTACATAATGCGGGCGTTCCTGTGGTTTCATAATAAATTCCTTCAAGTATGATATTATTCTACACTATATTGATATGTTTGTACATAAAAATTATTTTGCAATTTAGCTAAAATAGTTATGTACAGTTCCGGAAAAGCTGTGTATAATTAAAGAGTGATGCTGAGGGGGAGAGAGTATACCCTATTCTTCATCTCTTGTTTTATACTGCCATTCATCAGTATGACCCACTGACCATTTAGGTTCAGTTTCAACTGCATAGTTTTGAGTACAGACTTTAAAATCCAGCCGTTTTAATTTGTCTGGTGTTAAGGAGCTATCACGGAAGAGAACCCTGTTATTAGGCTGCGCAGCGAATTGACCATTGTCGAGTCTAATAATATTAAATGATTTGTGCTCAGGGTCATGTTCTGAGAAGTTGGTGTTAAGGGTGGAAGTATCCCTGTGACAATTATCGATTGTGAACTCGTATTTTCCGGCGTGCATATGTCTGTCTTTTCCAAAGAATTCGCATCTTGACAGGATTGGCTTTCTGACCACAGTGATGTCGTAGTCAAAGCAGTCCCAGAGCTGGAGAACATCAAGAGGCAAAAGGTCACCATGATCAGTCTTCCAAACAAAAGCAGAGATTGGTAACTTATCATAGAGAGCGCCATATTCAGTTAAAAGGGTTTCAAAGTAAAGAGCTTTATATTGTACAGACTTTACGCTAATCCAGATGCCAGGAGTAAATTCTCCATGACCTTCTTTTAAGTCATACAAATATTCTTTACGGACAAAAACTTCGGTTGGTGGTAGTGGATGTACTAAAAATGCCATTAATGTAATTTATCTTTATCAAATCTATGAAATGGAACTACGTTATCAGATACGCTACTATCATTATCTATAGAGATGCCAAGTTCGGTCAGTCTGGCTTTTAAATTCTCTTCCAGTTCTTCATCGGTCATTTCTGTCTTACGAATAGCATCTTTATATTGTTTTAACATATTTGGATGTGGATTTCCAACAGACATTATATGATCGGTATTAATGGTGTTAAATATGTCCTCGGCCGACTGGAACATCATCCAGGGTTTTATACCAAAATATCTTACACCCCTAACAGGATCATCAGATACATCAAACTTATACACACGACGAACAACTATGCTTGGATCTTCTTCTGAATTCCATTCTAATACTTCGCAAATTATTTCGTCACCATTAGCCATGACAAATTGTTTAATGTCACCCATCGATGTCTACCTTTATTATTTTATATTTAAATTGTTCTTTTTCATAAATCTTTACGCGTTCAGCCGAATGCATCAGAGTGAAATTTTTCTGTTGTTTCCAGTGTAAATCATCAGCTATGTCATAGAGCGTTGTGATTCTTCCGTCATCTGATTGGCGTAACCCTCTTCCGATACTCTGTAGGACTTTAATTTGAGACTTTGATGGGCTAGCGAATATGATATTGTGCAGATTCCGAATATTAATACCAGTACTAAAGGTACCAAGACTTGCAACAATAATAGCATTTTTCTGTTTCTCCACAATTTTACGAATTGATTCTCTGTCGGTTGTATCAGTCTCACCAGATACGTAGAATACTTTTCTGCCTTCCTCTGCCTTATTACTTATCAAGTCAAAGAGTGGTTTACCATGAGCATCCACACGTTGGAATAAGACGAGAGTGTTGCCATCAGCGCCCAAAGCCAGATTACGAATAAACCTATTACGACCTTCATGTCCCACAATAAAGTCAATTTCTTCTGCATACGTCTTCTTTCCAAAATCTTGTCTTACTGCCTCAGGATAATTCATTAATAAGACTTTAATATCTAAAGGAGCAAGAGTGCCGTCATCTTGAAGATTTTTAGTTTTAGTCACATTATAGACCGGGCCAAATAAACCCTCTAACACAAGTTTATGTGTTTGTGTGCCATCTAGTGTACCAGTAGTACCAAAACGATATTTAGCCTCAGTTGCCTTATTCATAATTGATGATAATGACTTGGATTTAAACCCATGACACTCATCACCAATTACCATACCAAACTGCTCAAACCATTTCTTAGGATATTTATATATGCTCTGCCAAGTTGAAATTATAACAGCTTTGTTTGCATTCTTATCTTTACCTGAATATATTCTATGCATTCCATCTTGACTAAAACCATAGTCTAAAAAGTCTTGGTGCATTTGTTCAACTAAAGATGTTGTAGGAACAATTACGAGTACACGACCTCCCTTTGGATACCTAACACCATCTGAAATGTAATTTAACCAGTATTTAAGTAACAGATAAATAATGAAAGATTTACCTGAACCTGTAGGAGATAATAAAATTGCTCGAGTTCTTGCTAGGGCTGTTTCAAGCGCAGCGTATTGATAGTCTCGAGGCTGAAATGGAAGCGATGCGTCAGAAAGTAAATGCGATATATATTGAGGCGAATGAGCTTCAGGCACAGGAAGACCATATTGATCAGACTCTTCAGTGTCAACAGTATATGATCTCTCAGCTGCAAACTTTAACAAATAAACATATAGCCCAGCGGGAAGCTCACCGTTCATGCGATTGAACAAACGAATCTTTCCATCCCATACCTTATTCTTATAGGCAGGCATCCACTTATAACCAGGCACATAGAAAGAAAAGTACTCGCTTAGTTCTGCAGCATAACCAGCATCTAAGTCTACTTCAAGCATACTATAGTCTTTGAGTCTACAAACAATATCAGCCACCGGCTTCAAACACCTTCCACTTAATCATATTACCAATTGTTTGATGGCGCCATCTCAGCGTATCAACTATTTCCTTTAGAGTATCTATTAGAGTTTTAATGTACTGTATTTTAAGCTCCGACTCTTGGATCTCTTTGTCAGAATCATAATAATAGTCCATCTCACCTTTCATAATCTTTAATCCATTGAAAGGATCATAGTCCCAACCCTGTGTTTCAATCTCCTCTTGTGACATTTTACCGTTATAGTACAGCCACTTTAATTTTAAGAGCGATTTCTGGTCCATCTCTGCCTTTTTAAGACGTAGTTTGGCATTAGAGAGTAGGGCTAGATATTTTGCGTGAAGCTTTGGTGTTTCACGAGATACCTCATCTAAATTATTAGGGGGTAGGATAGAGTCTTTGGACCATTCGTCCAACACTTGTTCCAATGTCATAATATACTCCGGTCAATTTAATTTAATTGGAAAGTAGAGAACCTAAAGGTTACAGGGAATGTAATGTACTGAACATCACCACTAGTAGATTCTAGCGTCATATCACCTAAACTAATCGGTATACAATCTATATATCTGATAGTTCTAGTAGTGTTATTGTGACTAGAAAGTATAGATATTGTAATGTCAGAATATGTAGGAATAGCTGTATCACTTCTATCTAACGGTGCAATTTCATTTGTGTCAACTAGCCTATCCATCCAGTTATACATCTCTGTATAAGCATTGAGATTCTCATCAACAATAATAATTGCTGTTAGCTCACCAAAAACTAGTTTGTCGCCAGCAAATGGAATTGACCCTACTCGTTTGATAGGTACCTCGACTGGATTGATAGTCATAGATGGATGTAGAATAGTTTGACAGAAAAACTCCAGATTTGGATAATGCTTCCTGTCTATCGAAAGTTTAAAGGATGTAGGCTGAAGATAGCTCAAGCCATTCAGGCCTGATGTTAGACTATCTACTTCTACTGTCACACTTGGATTAAGGGTTGGCATATTGAATTCCTTGATTCTTTAGCACTATTTATATGTTTACAAACTCATATAATTATTGTACAATACTTTTAACAAAATGTAAATAGAGGTTTTCATGTCAGACGAAATGGTAAACAATCCTGCGCACTATAATGCCGGTAAAATCGAAACTATGGATTACATTGTAGATTGTTTAGGAAGTGAGAATGCTGTGCACTATTGTCATGGTAATATCGTAAAATATCTAAGTACACGTTTATGGACTAAGGGTAAACCACTTGAGGATGCTAAGAAAGCTCGTTGGTATCTCAATAAAATGATTGAGCTTATGGAAGAAAATGAAAAAAAATTATAAGTTATTGATTTCATTGAAAACAAAAAGGTGTACATTCCCCTTTTAATATGTTATAAAGGTTATATCAAGAGGAGATAAACACATGTTACTACCAAATGGATCAGCAATCAAGAACGATGTAATCGACTGCTTCAACAATGCAATTGATAATGAGTTTAACTTACGTCCGGGTTTCAATACAACTGAGTTTTGGAACTTTGTAGAGTCAGATATGTATATGGGTCTTCGTGACTTCTACACTTCTGAGTACATCGATGCATGTTTTGATGTATTGGTTGACGAAGCAATTTGGTTGTATACAGGAAAGGCAGCATAATGAAATATCAAGTACAAGCAAACAACGCCAAAGGCGATTTTGTAATCGAATTGTTTGAGTCAGCAAAAGAAGCAGACATTCGTCATAAGCAACTTTACAACGAAGTTGATGATCGTGGTCTTTGGAAGTGGGGTATGATCCGCACTACTAATCTAGAAGCTTTAAGAGGAGCAGCATAATGACTTATTCAGATATCGAAAAATTTGCAATTGATAGTATATTAATAGAAGAAGAGTATCGTCGGATTGATGCTCAAACAGCTCAAGGTGAGCAGTCAAGTGCAGTTCAGTCTGATATGAAAAAGTGGGCTGAGAAAGAAGGTCATTGGCCAATGATGGATTATGTCCATATGGTTGCAGCACATGCAGTAGCTCGTGGTTGGACACAAGAAGGTTTTGATGAAATGGAAGTCATCGAACCATTTTGGGATTGGGTAGAAGATCCTCAGTAAAAAAAATTGTAAGCTGTTGATTTTAAACGAAACAAAAAGGTGTACATTTGAAAAGAAATAGTGTATACTGATAATATAAGTTAAATATAGGAGTCTCATATGACTAAACAAATAAATGAATTAATCGAATTTTTAGGTGAAAACGGCGTTCGCGTTGATCCTATCTTTAAGCGTTATCCTGAAGAGGATCAACTTAAAGTGTTAAATAAAATGATTCGAGAGTTAGTAGCATAACTCTTTTCCTCAGCGTCCTTGCTGAGAGAACCGGACTTAAACGCATAACACTAGTTAGTATAGAGTGGACCAGTTTCAGTCAAATTAGAGCGGCAACGTCAATAAGGCCGTGCGAGGAGACTGGAGATACTGGGGGCGTTGAGGAAAGGAGTTATATTATGGTTAGAACTGTACACTATGTAGGAATGGATCAAGCTACCTACCAACGGGCTCGGAAAGTCTGGGGTGGACCAGCTTATTATCACAAATGGATGGACGATCGTGTGTGGACTGAGGTTGGCGATAGCGATGTTGTTGTCGTTGGTGATCCAACTTACAGGCAATGGGTTTGGGATGCATCAACTGTTCCATCAGAATATACACAATAAAAAAGGGCCGCGAAGCGGCCCTAAGTTTTTTCCGAAACTCTTGATTCTTATGTCAAGATGTTGTCTACACGGAAGATTCTGTAGTATTGGTTCTCACGGTTGTTTGAACCAATTGCTGCAGTACCGTCGTTTACGAATGGGTTCGCTGCCATACCGTAACGAGTTTTGAACCCGATACGTGGCTGGAAGTCATTCTCACCAACTGCACGTACCATTGTTAGTGGTACGTATGGGCAATAGAATACGCCGGCGTCATATGGGTTAGTACCCTTATAACCAACAGTGATGTAATCGGTTGTTGCATATGGGTCAATGTACACACGAATACGGCCGTTTAGAACACCCGCGAATGTGTTACCTGTGTCATCAACGTTTAGGTTAGTTGCCAATGCAGGAGCATAGTCCAACATACCTGAAGCTGCAAGCGCTGTAGCAACGTCTGAAGAACAGATAACCATGTTACCTTTTCCTCTACGTGTTTCTTTTGCGATTGTGTTCGCTTCACGATCTAGCTGTACACCAAGACCTTTGAACTTCTCAGCTGACCAACGACCATCTGCATCTGTTGACAAGTCAAAGATACCTTTAGTTGTTACGTTAGCTTGACGTGCACCAATCTTCGCTTGTGCGTTGATTGTACGTACAACCTCACGGTTGATCTCTGCCAAGATTTCTGTTGACAAGATGTTTGCCAATTCTGTCTCAGCGTCTAGACCGTGGATTGCTTTCAAGTCTTGTGCAAGCTCAAGTGTGTACTCTGCTTTCAATGCACGTGACTTCGCTGTCACAGTTGCTTTTTCAATGGTGAAACCCATTTCAGCAAATGCTTCACCTGTATTACCAAGTGCTTCAGCTTCTGCTGTTGAGTATGCATCACCAGTTGTTGGTACGTATGAAGAACCTGAATCAACGATTGAGCTGTCTCCATCTGTATCAGAAATACCAGCTAGACCTGATGGACCTTCTGAACCACCTGAAGTAGTTGAAGAGTCACCAGAATAGTTAACTAGTGCTTCATCAAATAGTGCTTCTGTACCTTTACCGCTATTGGCAGTAGCATCCGCACCAGCTTTTGTTGTTTTGTAGCGTGATTTCATCGCAAAGATCAAGCCTGTTGGGCCTGACATTGGCTGAACACCACAAATGTCGTATGCCATTAGGTTTGGCATCGCACGACGTACTAGTGAGATAAGGATTGGGTTCCAGTTGTCAGCAGCACCGCCACCAGACACTGTACCGTTTGCAGCTGCGTTAGCTGCTGTTTCCATTAGACCTTGCTCACGCAAAGCTGTTTCTGTGTTCTCTAGAACGGCTGCAGTAACAGAACGCTTATGTGCGTCAGCAATAGTGCCTGCTGACTCTTCGTTCAATACTGGAGACCATTTCTCTACGAGACGATCATAACTTTTTTCCATTTAAGGATCTCCTAATTACTTAATAGTTTTTCTAAGTGCGTTGACATAATCAGCCATTGAACCTGTTAGCTCAATAGAATCATCTGCTGCATCATCTTCTGTATCTTCTGCGATAGGTGAAGTTGGTGCATCAGACTTGAAGTATGATGCTTTCAAAGTGTCTACTTTTGCTGCAAAATCTTCTTCTGATTCAAAGTCAATGCTCTCTGCGAGTTTAGTAAGCTTTTCAACTTGAGTGTCTGCTAGATCACGTGAAGCTTCACGAATGATTGCCTCGCGCTTATAACCTTCTAGCTCTTCTGCAAGTCCTAGAGCTTTTGCAGTCGCTTCATTTACTTGTTCTTCAAGCTCATCGTTAGCTGCTGCAAGTTCGTCTACTAGGTCAATTTTAGACTCAGGAACTTCAACATAAGACTCAGTGAATACGTCTTTCAACTTCTCCATGAATCCTTCTGCGATTTCTGCACGTAGTCCAGATTGAATCGCTAGTTCATTTTCCTTCATCCAGTTTTCAACCACATAGTTGAGGTAGCTGTCTACTTTTTCGACTAGATCTTCTTTTGTCGCATTGATTTCTTCGTCCAATTGTGTTTGGTACTCAGATTCTAAACGATCGATCTCTTCGGCAAGTTTAGACTTTACCGCTGCTTCAAAGATTACTGCTGTTTTGGCTTTGAACTCATCGCTCAATGTTGCCTCAGATTCCACCAGAGCATTTAGGTCTTCACTAAAGTCTCCATCGAATTCAACATTTTCTGCCTTCATAGCTGCTGGTGCAGCAGGTGCTTTTTGCATTGGTTCGCTGTTAGCTTTATCACCCTTACGCTTTTTAGCTTTAGGGCCTTTTTCTTCAGCCGCATCAACAGATGCCACTGATTGAGCTTCAGCATTTTTTGGATCATGAGCCTCTTCGATTTCCTCGTCGAGTTCTACATCCAGATCTTCTACTTGATCAGTCATGTTTGATACTCCTAATTAATTAGATTTCAGTAACGAGAGGAAATTCTTGAACTCACGAACCTGCGTTTCATATAGATCCGCACGCGGAGCACGTTTAATTTCAGTCTCTATTTTTTCAATTTCTTGAGCTTCAATGATGCCATTATTCCAGACCCACTCTACACCTTCCATAATTCCATTAACAAAAGCTTGTGGAGCAGATGGATCTTGTACGATATCAACCGTATTAAGCATAAAGTCATCTTTGACGTACATCGTACCGTTACGTTGCTCAAGGCTACCCATACCACGAGTTGAGACACCTAGTTGAACACCACCCTCAAGCAAACCTTTTACAATATTGCCCATTGGAGTATCCAAAATTCGTGCCTTTCCCATAACATTATTTCCCTCACATTTGAGTTCAGTAATCTTATGAGAAACTTTATCCAAGTTAACAGTCGGTCCATCCGGATGATTTAATTCACCCACCGCTCTGTCCTTGGAAACTTGTTCGGTAACGTATTTATTTACAGCTTTTTCCATAATCGCTTTTGGATAAATACGACCATTTCGGTTCTTTGATTCAGCCATAGCAAAGATACCCTCAATCATATGTGATTTAGAGCCATCCTCTTTTTTCTCTACAATGCACTGAACATCTGTTTCAGTATATTCTGTAATTAGCTTCATCAGTTAACCCTTATATTGTTTAATAAACTCTTTTCCCATTTTCTCAGCCTCACGCTGAGTTTTATAAGAATCGAGCATCTCGCCATCAATATAAACAACAAAAGCATTTCTGACTTTTTGTATCACGATATGATTCTTGCCTAATCTTTTACTGTATACCTGATCACCAGGTAGTCTTGTCTTAGACAAACGCTCGCGAATGTTTTTTAATGTTTTTGTCATTTTTTTGTTTCTAACTTTTATTTATAATAATTTTTTTCTTAAAAAGACATTTAATTACTCTTCGTCGTCATCTTCTTCATCGACTTCAATAGGTTCTACTTGATCTAATTCATCAATTGCAGCTTCCATATCTTCGTCGGTAATGTCATCATCTAGATCATTAGATTCTTCTTCATCCACCTCTGCGCCGTTGAATACATAATCAGCAATAGCAATTTTCTCTTGTTCTAATGCATCATCAATTTTTGCAGCCATAACTTCTTTAAACGTAGGTTCTGCCTTTGCAAAATCTTGGTCTAAAATGTTATTAATTAAATCTTCTACTTCCATCATTAATACCTTTCAATTGAAAAACTATATTGGTTAGAGTAAGGTGTGAATAAAAATTTATTATCACTACCCTTAATACTTCTATCGTCTGTATAATCTGAATCAGAACCAGTGCTATATATGTAATCACTAACTGTCTGATTCATCAACTTTGTTTTGAGATTAGCCGGTGTTAGACCAGGTTTCATACCCAAAATACAAGCCATGTGGCCAGCAACTTGAGGAGCCGCCATGCTTGTCCCGCTAATATTTGCCTGTTTGTAACTATTATTAAAATAATATGAAGCGCCTGAAAGAACATTAGTGTTACTACAGGCGCTCATTATATCTGTACCTGGTGCATATAGGTCTACTGCAGGACCACATTCAGATGATCTAGCCTTTTGTTCTAACACAGAAGAATAAACTACTGCGTCAGTATTACCTACAATAACAGCTTCATCATCAAATGGACTTGAACCTCTATTATAATAATATGTCACATTACCAGTATTCGTAAATCGATTGTCATAATCAGTTCCACTTGGCACATCAATTTTTTGACGATAATTGCCAGCAGCTACAACAACATGTACACCTTCATCAATTAATTCTTGAATGTCTGTATCAACGCTCGATACTCTGACACCAAATCTATAACCATAAGTAAGATCATAAAAACTTCCAACCATGCCCTTACTAGTGTCTCTATATATTCCTGTATTATCTGGGCTTGTCCAACTTGTACCTCTAAAGACGCCACCAGCTACGTTATAAAAATAAGCTCCGTATCCCCAACTCATATTTACAATTGTTGGTCTTTTAAATCCTGTATTTGGATCTACAGGTTTATTTCTATGCCACAGTTTTATAGCATCAAAACAATAAACAATAGGAATAGCACCCCCATCGCCTGCACCTTCTAAACCGTCTACCTTCAAAGAATATATTCTAGCATTCTTTGCCCAACCATAATTTTTGCCAGCTACAATTCCTGCTACATGAGTGCCATGTCCGTCATAGTCTCTATAGTGATTTGAACTTTGTGTGTCTCCAGATACTCCACTAGCAGCATACCAGTCTATTTGTTGTAATCTACTATTTCCACTTGCATCTTCCCATTCAGGATGGTTAGGCTCTATACCACTGTCCTGAATAACAACATCAGCACCTTCACCAGCTAAACTGTAAGTATAAGCGCCTGTCACACTACTTGATATGCCATATGGATTAGTAGATTCTATGCATCTACGAAGTCCCCAATTTACGAAATCTCCACTGTCAGAAGTTGTTTTAGTAAAATCTGAAGGCTGACTAGCTCTTCTGCCAATCGAAATGTCATCTCTTTGTTCTGGTGGAATTTCTACGTCATATACTCTCGGATCATTTTTTAACTTTTCAACTTCAGCTTCATTTAACGCATAGTGTGTGTTCCTAACAGATGCGTCTCTTGTGTTTACAACATCAACACTTCGGTTAGGAATAGAATCATTACCCTTTGTTTGAGTCATCTCAGCAGCAAAGGAAGCAGCATCTACACCTCTTTTTAAGCTTACAATATATTCTCTTTCAGACATTATTGCTCGTCATCTTGGGCTTCATCGTCTGGTATATCTCCAGATGATTTTTCCTGCTCTATTTGTTTTTTCATATTAGCTATTTCGTCATCGTCTAACTGTAATACGTTTTTCATTACATATTCTTTAGAGAAAAACTCACCGACATATTGTTGCATTGTGTCTAGTGTTTGTAGTCTGTTTTGAATAAGTTCAGCATCTTTAAGTTCAGAGAAATGATTATCTCTAACGTAATCAATTACTATATCCTGCTGCCATGAATTCCAGTCTTCTTCTGTTATAATTTGCTTCATAATTAGTTGTTTTTTCAGAATCTCTGTAAACAACATTGAAAAGCGTTTTCTCAGTCTATCAATGAATTTCTGGAATTTAAGTTCATCTCTGCTAATTTCTGTTGAACGACCTAGAGAGAACTGCGCCTCTTGTTCTAATCTGTTAATAGGAACATTTAGAGATCTATACAAACGTTTCTGGAAATAAACGATGTCATCGATTTGGCCCAGGTTTTCACCTCCAGGCAAGGTGGAGATCTCGGTACCCCGCCCGCCCTCTCTACGAGGAAGCCAAAAGTCTTCAAGCATTGACATATGTTTGCGATCATCTCTGATCTTACCAGTATCAGCGTCATATACAAGCTTATTACGGTAACGAGCCATAATATCTTTCATATATGTTTCTGCTTTACCACGAGGTAAGTTACCAACGTCAATGTAAAAAATTCTACGTTCAGGTGCTCTAGCTAGTCTGTAAATAACTAGCGAGTCTTCCATCATACGCAATTGGTTAATTGGTTTTAATGCTTTGTGAAGATGTGATACTACTCTTTTTCTGTCAGCATCTAACAGTCCTGATGTTACATACGAAACAGAGTCATTTGATAATTTAATTCCCTGAGCCGTTCCACCTGGTTTTTCTTGGTAAATATAAAATTCATTAACTTTTTCAACTAGGTTAGCACCTGTGACTGGATCTTTTTTCTTCTTTACTTCTTTTACTTTACGAATTTTTGTAGCGTCAACAGGTCTGATCTCTTTAATACCCTGTTTTAGATTCTTTTCATCAACAACTAAGTGGTGATAAATTCTGCCGTCAACATACCATCTTCTAAAAATATCGTGACCCAATTCTGTAAATTTTAACATAGAACAAATATTATCAAATTCATCGGTCATCGCCTTTTTCAATTGGTCACTTAAACCTTCGACATGATCCAGTTTTAAGCTAACTGGGGACTGATTCTCGTTTGCTGTAATAGATTCGTTTACAATATCTTCAATTGCCGCATCAACTTCTGGATGATCAGATACAGCTCTATATTGTCTAATAGTTTGTAAATTATCTTTAGCGTGGTCACCCTCACCTAAATTTACATATGTACCATAGTGTGTACCAGCGGCAGTTACATATCCAGCACCATCCTGATCAACAGGAGGCACAATAGACTGCATTTTCTCTGCACTCTTGTCTGATGCTCTTTTTATTTCAAACCCAAATAATCTAAGTCCACTCTGTTCAGCCATGGTAATTCCTAATATTAAGTGAAGAGGGGCCTTTTAGCCCCTCAAAATATTTATAGTGGTTTTAAGAGGTTGTTGCTGCTTCCCAGTATTGTACTTGGAACTCAACAGAGAATCTCTCAATATCGTTTTCAGCTGCATAGCTCAAATCAATTGGTGAGATTGCTGTTGGGAAGCACCCTCTAAAGTTGTAAGTCTTTAATGTTGATCCGTCTTTGTCAATTTGCTCGACAATAAGATCAGCTTCATAATCAACAGGATTTGTTAGACCAGTATTTGCAGAGTGTGCATTCATACCGTTCATCCAACGTTCCATAGAGTCACGAACATTAAAGTCTGTATCGTTAATGATAGTCGGTGTCCACACATCAAATGTACGATCACCTGCCATCTTTAACTGACGACCACGGAAAGGAACAATAATTGTACCCATTGTAGAAGCAGGTAACTGAGCTGCTTCACACAAGAACGATGTTAATTCTACATCGCCATTTGCATAACCCGGAAAGTTAATTGTCGCCTTAAATAAATTTGGGCGAGCACCACCACCACGTAGTTTTGCTTTGAAATCATCAACGCCTAAAACTGCCATCTTCTATCTCCTTATACCTGTCTTCCAGCGACTTCTTCGAAGTCAACACCAGATCTGACCGCTACAAAGTTTAGAGTGATGTAGTTGATAGAACGTGCAGGCTTAATGAACACATTAGCTACAAATTCGTTTCTATCAATCACTGCTGCAGTGTTATTTGTTTCATCGCATACGACTCTAAAGTCTGTGATACCCCTACGTCCCTTGATCTCTCTTAGGAATGGCTCTACGATGTTTACAAATTCAGCTCTTGTGAATTCATCGTTCAGTTCAAACAATGTGTTTCTAGCTGCCGTAGCAATGGCTCTTTCGACAACATTAAATAGACGGCGGACATTGATACGATCAAATGCAGATGGTCTATTCATATGTGTCTTATCACCATAAAGCAATACACCCTGTCCAGGAAGATTTGCAATAGGGTTGATACCTGCTTTATAGAGAGTATCTCTTTGAGCTTTTGTCGGTGTATAAGCTAGTGATGTGACTCCTACATATGCACCACGACGTGAACCTGCTGGTGAGAACCAAGGAGCAGAGTTTGCGTCAGAAGCAGCCATGATACCTGCAGTTGATGAAGCAGCTGGGATGTTAACATATTTGTCATTATACTTATCATAGACTTTCAAGTAGTTGTTGTCCATGAATAGATATGAGCTGTATGTCAAGTTACCTGCATCTGAGACGGTTGTTGTTACAGGATCGCTTACGCCCACAACTGTGTCTCTTGCTGGTGAAGATACAACGACTGCATCTTTACGAGTTGTTCCTGCTGTCGTGATAAGGTCATTCACAAGAGTTGTGAGTGTATCACCTGAATCAGCTTGAGGTGCAATCAAGAAGTCTAGTTGAATAGTATCTTTGTCTTCAAAGGCATCGAAGCCTGTAAGATAGTCTGTTGTAGATGCGTTACTCTTAACACCACCTACGAGTGAATAACTACCTGTAGAATCAACTACGTTATTCATCCAAATATATTCAGACTGTCTGTTAATGACCTCTTTCATGTAGTTGCTTGATCCATCAGTATTAGTAGCTGATGCAGTAGCTGAGACATATGGGAATCTTTCTAGAACAGTACCTGCTGTTCCTGTAATAACCCCATCTTGGTCAAGCACTAGAACGTGATGTTCTTCTCCAGTTGGAGCTCCATCAAATTGTGCTTTATAAGCTGCTGTCCAATTTGCCCAGTTTGTTCCATCTGACCAAACAACTTGTAGTGAATTTCCTAAATCACCAGGGTATTTCGCAAAAACGTTACCCGATGAAAATGTTCCGTTATTCCAAGCATCACTGTTTTTAATTTGAGTTGCAGCAGCACTGCTGTCACATGCGTTTACCGCAGCTGTATCAACAACTCTTACTGTTTGTAATGCATTGGCGTATTTAAGAAAGTATGCAGCAGACAGGAAGTCTACAGCATAGCTATCGCTAGGCGCCCCAAATGTTTCTGCAAGCTCAGCCTCATTTGAGACTAGAGTTGCTACCTCAGCAGGACCCCAGCGGAATTCGCCAGCATACGCGCCAGTTGTCGATTGTACATTAGGCACACCGCCTGTAAGATCAACTTCTTTGACGACAATAGCTGGAGACTCTGAAGGTGTACCAATTGCCATGTTTCGTTCCTTTTCCAGTAATCGAATTATAAGTTTACATAATACGGAATTCAATTACTTCTATTTATATATTTTAATTTTTAGTAAATTGAGCCCCACTCTTCGGACAGTTTTCTAGTTTGCCAGTTATCAAGTTCGTCTTCTCTTTCGACCATGTCGATTCCATCATCTATGAATCCAAATGGCAGAACATCATCCTCAATTTGTTTCATCTGCTGCTCAAACATCATGTTTTTTATATCAACGTCTGTAAGCTGTGTAAAGTAGTTACCTGTAGCAAAATAGCCGAACATAACTAAATTCATCACCAGATCATCGTGGTTACCGTCTGAAGCCTCGTAGGATGATCCTTTTGCTACAAATGTAGAACACTCTAGTATTGTATTATGATCTACAATCTCTAGTTTATTCTCTTCAAGTAAATCCTTTAGACCAGAACAACCAATACGTTTGACCTTTCTATTCATCTCAACGCCTAATCTATTTGACTTAACAGTAGATTCTACAAACAGATTTTCATATTCTAAATCATAATAAAGTCCATTACAAACGATTGTTCCTTGATCATTTGATTCTACAACAACCCACGATTCGTTATAGACTTTCGCATATTTATAAATAATGTTTGGGAAGAGTAATGGAGAGATAAGGTTATTGCGATACACAGCAACCTGTTTAAAAGGCCGAGCGCTAATATCGATCACATTAAATGTAGAATAGTCCTGTCCTCTTCCCTTCGAAACGTCTACAGTCATCACGTATTGATGATTTTTCTTTGGTTCTTCGTAGATCCAAACACTATTTCCTTCTATTAATTGCTTATAAGGCTGTGCTCTAAAATTCATGAGCGTTTCAGCATTTATAAGTGTATCACCTGTCCCGAAGAATGTATTACCAAACTCTTGGTCAAATTGGAGCTGGCTTGTATTAGCTATGGTTTGTTTTTTCCATTCCTCATCTCTTTGAGGAACATCCCACCAATCAACTCTAAAATCCTTAAACTCATTTACGCCTTGAACGGCACCTTCCCATATTTTATGAAACTGATTGCCAATACCATTAGCCGTACTTGTAATAATTACCTTCGTATCTTTACCTGATGAGATAACGGGGTAGGTTGATGTATAGAATTCGGCAGCATTCTCTACAAACGCAAACTCGTCAAGATATAGAAGATTGACAGACATACCACGAATAGATGAACCAGACGTAGCTGCTGATACAATTCTACTGTTATTACTAAATTCTATGGATCTTTTGTTAAGAGCCTTGCAACCTGGTTGTAAAAAGAACGGTAAGTTCTCTAGCATGAGAGTTACTCGTCCGAGCATCTCCTGTGCCGTCGCACCTTTGTTTGCAAGAATGGCAATAACTTTTTCTGGATGGAATAACGCATACCAAAGTAGATAGGCAACAGAACTAATAGACTTACCAGATTGGCGGCAAGCGAGTACAATGCTAAATCTGTTGTCGTTGAAATGCTCAAACATTCTCTCCTGATATGGATAAAGTTCAAACGGAACTAGTCCCTTATCGAGATGAATTATTTTACAATATTTCTCAGCAAAATAAGAAGGTGATTGTAAACACTTTTTATATTCCATAACCTCATTTTTAGTAAAGTTATGTGTTACGCCATCTCTTTTAATATTAGAATTGCCGAGATATGTGTCATTCATCTTTCTTGTAATCACTAATGTCAATTATATTCTCACTATCATTTTCATCATCTAAAAGCATACGTTGTAAATCTGTAGTAGATCCTATAAAAACGTTGTTTGTTGTATTATTAGGAAGTTCAGCCGCTTTATCTTCCTTATTAAAATCTTTTTTCTTTTTGTGCAGATCCATAAGCGAACCGTTAATGTCACCAACGTTCTTCATCATATTAGACAACACTTCAAATGCCCGCGGGTGTTCAGTAGCCCTAGCCACCTCCATCATATCCTCTAATGCCTCTGAGCCTTTAGCTAAAAGATCATGATATATTCTACGCGAATATTCAAAGTCGTTATCAGCTGTTTTCTTATCATCTTCCATATCATGCACTATCAAAATCAAACAAATAATTATAATCAGATGAATCCATATACCCAAAATCACTGTCGGCTGAACTTGAGAATGGATCTGGTCGTGTTCTAAACTTAGCTACCTGTAAGTCTGAATCTCTTAGACCTCTATTTTGTTCATAAAGGTTTGTGAGAGATGTTCTAATAACCTTACTATCTGTAATCGGACCATAGAAGTTAATTTTCATATCAAATGTTAATGTATATATGATAGTTCTTCGTGTCTCTAATTGCGACTCATAATCATCAGCAAAGTCTACAGAGGTAAGTGTGATTGGCATATCCTCTTTAATATCCGGATAACCATCAATGGGTTTTATTGTAACTGTATATTGTGGATTAAAATATGGCAGGATTTGCTCTACAATTTGCAGAGCGTCATCTTGGTTTTTAGCGTAGATGCTTAACTGAAATCCCACATTATAAGGAACAAAACTATAAAACTTTTTACGTGAACCAATATTGATCCCACTTTGCATAAAGGTATTAGTTTTCTGAAGCTGTCTACCTTGGTCATATGTCACCGATAAAATTTCAAATGACATTCTAGGCAACTTTATGGCCACCTTTGTATCGTTATAAAGGTCTGGATTCTCTCTGATTCTTTCTAGGAATTTTCTCTGTGGCCCATAAGAAAGAGGAACCTTTACTTGTGATATAACTTGACCTGAAGAATCCTTACGTAGCACATACAGGTTATTAAACAGTGTACCAAATACGGCTACACTCTTTCGAATCCTCTGATGATAAAAATGGGTTCCAAACATTATTAACCCCTGTAAATTGATTGAAGATGAGTTTCGAACTCTTCAACCTTTGCTAGTCTATTTGGCCAAAGAATGTATTCCTTCTCTGGATTCTTCTTAAGATTATTTAAGAGTGGCACAACAGCATTATATAATTTATCTAATCTTTCTTGTGTAGTCAACGCCAATTGTTCAGCATCACTCGCAGCAGCTGCAGTTTTCTGTACTGCCTGTAGTTCCTCTTCATCTACAGCTGTAAATCCAAAATCAAATATATCGTTCATTAGTTATTCTCCGGATCACCAAATGGATTATCCTCGGTGAAGTCTAAGAAGTCAGCACCAATGGTACTAAAGTCAGTATTCTGTTCATTCTGACTAATTTTATTATCCTCAATGACAGAAGAAACAAGAACAAAGTTAGAAGCAGAATCACCAATTGTGAGTGATGAAGCAAATGTATGATAGTTTCCATCATCCGCGCCAGCATGAATTAGATGTAGTTTATTATCTGAGTCTGACCACTTAGACACCTCGCCTCTCATAGTCACGCCATCTGATAGTGTTTGTGTGACAATATCACCAACTTTGAATCCAGCACCAGCGCTATCTAGTGTAAGAACATAGGTGTAAGAGTAGTCTCTCTCAATATCATCAATTGCTGCAATCTCTGTATCAAAGTCTTCATCGTTATATTCAAACAATTCTGCTCTGAGTTTATATACTGGTAGATTGCTTAATTGATAAAATGGTTGTTCATGCTCAACAGCCATAATTTGGAACATAGAGTTAGAGAGCGGTAGATAAATTAAATCTCCCTCTCTTGGTCTTATGCTGTCAATATTGTTATCGGCTCGGCCAACTGTTGTTGTCCATCTACGTCTTGCAACAACAAATGTAGCCTGGTCACGAATCTCTACACCAAATTTAGTAAATAAATCTCCCTCACCATCAAATCCCTCGATGTTCTCGATGTACATTTCTACTTTGTAGGCTGAGCTAAATTTAGATGGAACATCATCACCAAATACACGATCTTCATTTACTAACTCCCTTGGAAGATAATAAACGTCCTGACCATACATTTTAAGAGATTCAATAACAATATCTTCGTAAAGTTTTTGTTCTGATCTAACTTTTTGACTGAAGTAAAAATTAGTTGCCATTGTCTATCCTATAAAAAAGTCTGGTGGAAGCTCAAAGTCTGTTCTAATTTTCTCTCTTAGTCTTTCTAATTCTTGTGTAGCGTCTTCAAATATCTGTCTACCATTTAATTGGACACCACCTGGTAATTGCATACCATCAAATTTCATGAGGTTCGATCCCCATTGTTGTTTAATAAGTGCTGTAGTGTATTCCTTTAACCACATATCGTTCCACACAGCAGTATGGTCACTCTCACTGATTACACTATACACTTCAGCGACAATATATTCACCGGCCTTTATATCTTCTTCTTCAAACTCACCGTGGATATAAAGTCTGTTTTGTTTTCTGACAAAATCAACTTGTGGTGAACCATTTAGTCTCATGTCCAATAATGACAGGTATTGTTGTACCTGCTCGTAATAAGCTAGGTCACCAATATAGGTATGCATATTAGCGATATCATTCAGATGCATTTGATATTTAATACTGAACATATTACGAGTAAACAAAGCTGCTGATAGCTTAAACAGCTTTGTTACTTGTTGTACATTTGAAGAGATTGAAATATATTTATTTGTTACATCATCAGCAGTTACTAGATGTTGTATATAGCCCCTGTATGTGGCTTCTGAATGATATTCTCTAAAATACTGTAAAGCCTCATCAACTCGGTCCTCTAGTTGATCGGGATCTACATTGATCTCAATTACTGGACTACCGAGTCTTCTAAGACAATATTCAATTAATGAATTTCTACTAGTAGGGTTTGCCATTTTAAAATCCTATAACAGTGTTACCACTATTTATAAGGCAAAAAATATCAGTAGAAATTACGAGTTAGCTGCTACGAATGCATCGTACCATGCTTCTAGATCGGTTGCTTCCCATGCACCCATAGCATCTGCGTCCCATCCAGCTGGTTCTGAATTCATAGGAGTTGCATATGTAACAAACTCTGCTTTGGTCATAGTTGTGGCATTGTTTGTATCGATATAGAATTTGCCATCCATATCTGCCCAACCAATATAGTTGCCGTTACCATCACCCCAATGTCCACGATCTTGGACATATCCGGGTACGGCACGACGACCTTGTTCGTTCAGGTACATTTTGTATTTAATGACTGCCATCTGATTCTTCCTCTTCGCTTGCAGTGTTTTTGTTTTCTAACAGATT
>Ga0255768_10001813_pt1 | contig 21822 bp, 21 predicted proteins | sample 071ome_33_FD_179983 | JGI IMG/M metagenome (GOLD analysis project Ga0255768, IMG submission 179983) | Coastal salt marsh microbial communities from the Groves Creek Marsh, Skidaway Island, Georgia - 071412AT metaG (version 2) | ecosystem: Environmental > Aquatic > Marine > Intertidal zone >...
CTCGCCCGTTTTACCCTTCTTGCAGTATCTTTCGGAGTCCATCATTGATCGGGCCGATGCGCAGTTTATTGCGCCACAAATGATCGGTCCAAAGCTACTAAAAGCGCTGCACAGCCTCGCCGATTTCCGACTTTTACCCGAGGCGGGCGCGTTGAGTCCGGGGCTGCTCGCCGAGTGGGTCGGTGTGCATGGAGACGCTATGACCTGTTATGAACGGGCGCAGCGGAGGTCGTTGGCTATGGCTAACCTTTGCAGCTCTTTGGCTTCGACAGACGCTCACCGCGAGAATATTGAGCGGTTTCTGGATCGCGTCCTCAACGCTTAGCGAGACGATTGCACGCCGTTTTCCGCCAGAGACTCTGTGGGCTCGTCTTTCCCTGTGAAAAAAGCCAGCCAATCTTCCAGGATGACGTAGAGGGCGGGAATCAAAATCAGGGTGACGATGGTTGCGAAGATCACGCCGAAGCCCAAAGAGACTGCCATCGGGACGAACGGCGCGGTATCGAAATCTCTCGTGACCATCAGTGGCATCAAGCCCACAAAGGTAGTGATCGATGTCAGAAAAATGGGCCTAAAGCGTGATGCGCCAGAGTCCAATACGGCGTCGTGTAGATCCATGCCGTGTAGTCGCCGATTTCGGTTAATAAAATCGACCAGAACCAGGCTCGAGTTAATCACCACGCCCGCCAATGCCACCATGCCGAGGAGCGAAAAAAATACTAAGTCATAGGCCATGATCAGGTGGCCTAGGATTGCCCCGATAAAACCAAAGGGGATACTCGCCATCACAACCAGAGGCTGCAGGTAGGATTTGAGTGGGATCGCCAGCAGCGCGTAGATGATCATCAGCGCAATCAGGCTGGTGCTCAGCAATCCACTCAGTGCTGCCGCTCGTTCCTCCGCTTCACCCGCCTGGGTAATGGTGATGCCGGGATGCTGCGCCATGATCTCGGGTATTTTTTCCTCAAAGAGAATCCCCAGCACCGTCTCCGGCGCGGCGACACTGCGGTTCGCTGTTCCCACCACGTTGACCCTGCGCTGACCATCGGTGCGTTGAATCGCCGCGTTGCCGGTTGTTTCTACGAGCTTGGCAACCGATAGCGCCGGCACTTCGGTGCCATCGGGCAAGCGAATGCGCATGCTCTCCAGAGCGTCGAGGCTTTTTCTGTCTGCCTCAGGGAAGCGCACCATAATTCGAACATCGTCTCGGCCTCTTTGCACCCGTTGCGCCTCGCGCCCATAAAACGCGTCCCTGACCTGATTGCCCAGATCTGCCTGCGTCAAACCCAATGTTTCGGCGGCCGGGAGAATCTCTAAAGTCAGTTCACGTTTGCCTGACCGGTAGCTATTGTTGATGTCATAGACGCTGTCGAAGCCGTGCAGCACTTCGTCCAGCGCCAACGCGGCCTGCCCAAGCGCATCCATATCGCGCCCGCGGAGTTCGAGATCAATATCTGGCCCCAGAGACACCGCATTAGCGGAAAAGCTCAGCTCGAGGGCGTCTGGGATGGGTGGCGTCAGTTCACGCCACAGATTGGCGATTTCGGTCGGCGTTTTGCCGTTGCGCTCGCGGTAGGGGACGAGATTCAGTGAGACCTCGGCGATATGGCTCCCGGTTTCACCGATCATCACCATGGCGCCCGAGGTGATATTAATACCAATAGAGGAAAGTTCATTTTCGAACGCGGTTTCACCCGCAGATAATTCGGCGTCGACCTGTTCGCGGACTCGTTCAGCTGCGCGCTGCAGTTCGGTGAGGACGCGTTTGGTACCCGCAAGGGGGTAGCCCTCGGGCATCACAACCCGCGCGATGACATTGTTGCCTGCGACGGAAGGAAAAAACTGAAAAACGAGGCGCCCGCTTGCCAGCGTTGCAGCCATGATCATCATCATCCCGAGCGCGACCGACAGGACGACATAGCGGTAGTGAATAGACCATTCGACAGCGGCTTTGTAGCGTGTGGCGGAGAACGCCTCGAGCGCACCCGACAGCTTCTCCTGCAGTGTCTCCCAGCGCTTGCCGATATTACTTTTGCCCCGCTCGCGTCTTCGGTGCGACAAGTGCGATGGCAGAATTAATTGTGATTCGATAATGCTGAAGATCAGGCACAGCACTACCGTCCAGCCAATTGAGAGGAAGAACTGGCCGAGATTGCTGTTGACGCTGAGCATGGGCAGAAAGGCTGCGATGGTAGTGAGAACGCCAAAAAATACAGGCACGGCCACCTCGCTGGTCCCGGCGATTGCCGCCGCTCGACTATCGAGACCTTGTTGCTCTTTCGTATAAATACGCTCGCCAACCACGATGGCGTCATCGACCACCACGCCGAGTGACAGCAAGAGGCCCATGAGAGACAAGGTGCTGAGGCTCAAATCCATGCTGGGAAACCAGGCGAGGGCGCCGAAAATAGCGACAGGGATGCCAGCGCTGACCCACAGCGCCAATCTGACTCGCAGGAACAGAGACAGGCTCAGGATGACCAGCAGCAAGCCACTCCCGGCGCTGTCGAGAATCGCGCTGAGTCGGCCGATGAGTTCGTTGGCCTCGTTGTTCCAAATAGTGAGGTGCAGGCCCTCGGGCAGAGAACGCTCTTTGGCCTCGACGTACTCCAGCACGCTGCTGGAGATCTCTAGCGCGTTATCGTTACCGACGCGCCATATCTGGATGAGCATGGTCGGCTCGCCGTTGAGCTCCGCGTACTGGTCAATCTCCTCAAAGCCATCAACGATCGTTGCGACATCTTTGAGGAGTAGCCGGGAGCCATCGGGGCGACTGGCGACAACAATATTGCTCAGTTCATCGCCGCTGTAGCGCTGACCGGTGCTGCGAAGGCGAATTTCTCCGCCATCGGTGCGCACTGAGCCGCCCGGGATATCGATGCTGCTTCGGCGAATCGCTTCGGCGATGCGGGAAATTGTCAGACCGTAACGTCTCAGCGTCGATTCAGATACTTCAACGGATATTTCGTCGGGTCGCAGATAAAGGGTTTCTATTAGGCTGACCGCCGGTAGTTCAAGCAGATCGCGCCGAATCTCCTCGACGAGAAACTTCAGCGACTTCTCGTCGGTATCGCCGTGCAACGCCAGCTGTATGACCAGCGATTGCATGGTGAGTTGAGACACAATCGGGCGCTCAGTGTTTGCGGGGAAGGTTGAAATGGCGTTCACCTGCGCCTTGACGTCGTCGAGCGCCTTAGAGAGGTCCGCGTCGCGATCCACTTCAATCATCACGCTGCAGCGACCTTCAGCTGCCGTCGTGCGAATTTTCTCGATACCCTCGATCCCCGAAATCGACTCCTCGATACGCGTGCACACTCCGGATTCAACCTCGGCCGGTGCCGCCCCGAGGTAGGGCACCGTCACTGTGACAATCGGCGTCTCGATGTTGGGGAACTCTTCCTTGCGCACATCCTTAAGACTCAGTAGCCCGGATGCCACGAGGATGAACATCAGTAGATTTGCGGCGACAGGGTTGTCGACAAACCAGGCGATCAGTTTTGGCATTGAATCTTCGCCTAATCGACTACAACGACAGGCATGCCTTCAACCACAAACTGCAGTGGCGATACATTGACCTTATCGCCGGCTGACAAACCGTCCGTGATCAGCACGCTATCGTCGGTAACCCTGAGAATTGAGACTTGCCGAAAGTGCAAGGTGTTGGCCTCGTCGATGACTAGCACAGCGTCGTTATTGCGCAGCGCAGATCGTGGCAGCGTGACGACGTCGTCAACCCAGCGCCCCGTGATGGTAGCGTCGACGAATAAACCCACGGGGAGCTGCGTGCCTTCGGCATTGATTGTGTCAGTGACTTCCACGACCAGAAAGATAAAGCGGCTGCGCTCGTCAATACTGGCTTCGGTACGGGCCAGTTTGCCGATCCAAGTTTGCTTGCGGCCAGCGTACTCGGCTGACAAAGTCACCGGGATATCTGCGCTGTCAGCGAGTACCCCGGTTTGAGTCAATGCTTCGTCAAGGAACGCGAGTTGCGCGTCGGGCAGTGGGAGCTTGACCTCCATCGCGTCGGTGGCAAAGATGGTGGTGACGATCGCTCCTTTTTGCAGGAACTGACCACGGTCGACCGATTCAGCGCGCACACGGCCATCGTAAGGTGCCCGGATTTCTGTTCTCGCAAGATCGAGCTGTGCGCGTTCTAGCATCGCTTCCGCGGCCAATAGCGCCGCATCGGCGCCTTCAAGCCCTCGCCGGGTGAGCTGAAGCTCTGCAATGCTCGCAAGATCTTTTTCGTACAGCGCGCTGATCCGTTGCGCTTCAGCCGCAGCGTACTCTTGGTCGGCGCGCGCCTGACGGGACTGCGCCTCTGCGCTCTTCAGGGCGACCTGGTAATCTCGTTGATCGAGCTGGACCAGTAACTCCCCAGCGGCGAACTGTCCGCCGACACGAAGATCGTCGGCCAACCACATCACCTCGCCCGCTACTTGAGCCACCAACTTGGTTTCTGCCCGGGGATATACGGTTCCCTGGCTGCGCACAAAAAGCTGTTGTGTGGTGGGTTGTGCGGTCAACATCCGCACGCTGACCGGGGAGGGCATTTTCTCCGAATTCGCGATTTCCGGAGGTGTGCTTAATAGCAACCCCGTGATCACCACTGCGAGCGCTAGCGCGCCTAGCGACAGTCGGGCACTGCGTTTTTCTGGTAACAGTGACTTGAGTGAGGTCGCTTTATCGCTCATCCGGGGGGCTCGTGTAATTCTTGAGTTGGTACCGACGTGGGGCGCCAAGTTTACCTTATGCGCGCCTGCCAAGTCTTTCGTGTGAGATATTCGAAACCTGTGTCATCTCGAAGGGAGGGAGGTCTAAGCGAGACGCGTTCCGTTCTTTATCGGTGTATCGGGTGCGATCAAGACCACGGACCCGTCGTCTTGTGGGAATCCGGTCACCAGACATTGAGATTGCAAGGGCCCTATTTGTTTAGGCGGGAAATTGACTACCGCCACGACCTGTCGACCCACTAAGGCGTCGGGTTGATAAAGGTGGGTGATTTGGGCGCTCGACTTGAGTATCCCGAGGTCCTCGCCAAAATCGACGTGCAAGATATAAGCAGGTTTGCGCGCTTCGGCGAAAACTTCCGCTGATATCACCGTGCCCACGCGCAGATCCACTCGCATGAAATCATCCCAATCGATGGTCTCCAAAATACGTTCCTCTGTGATGGCGGCCGGCGACCAGTTAACCACAGTGAGCGCCCCCCATCCTCAGGGAACGGCGAGACGTCGCGCACGCTCAATGTACCCTCGCCCCGCATCTGTTTGCCGCAGATTGAGCGTATTCGTGCGACGCCTGATGCGAGCAAGTCACCCAATACCGAGGCTTGTTTTTGGCTGACTGCTACTATGGTACGGTCGCCTTGACTAGGCCGTAGTATAAAAAGCAAAGATGAAAAGCCATATCCATGTCAATGCGAGCGTCTTGTGCCTGTTGGCGATCATGAGCGACCCACTGCCCGTCCAAGCCGATGACGCTACCCTGCGCGTGTCCATCGCGGGGGGCTCTTTTAACAGCAAATTCAAATTTTGGGACGCCAGTGAGGGCTGTCCCAGCTACAACGATATCCCCGGTGCAAAGCATTTTCTGGGTGGCGTGAGTGCTTCTAACAAAGGTGCGGGTAAAAAGCTTGCCGTGGGTTAGCCTGTGCATGTCTTCATGTTCAGGCCCAAAGATACCCCGAGCATATCGGCCGCAGGGGTGCAGACGGAAATTCGCCGACGCGCGCTGCAGGTGGTGCTCGGTGGCGACGCCACGCTTCGCTATACCGGTTTTGAAGAAAATGTTCCGACCTGGGAAGCTTCGGGTGAGATCTCGGTTGTCCCCGCCACAGACTGCGAGACTCGCGGCGAGGACGAAAAAGCAATAGACGCGGCGGGCATCAGCGACGACGCTTAGGGCGGCGAGGGTTCTCGACGTCGCCTCGAGGAGTGGAGAAGGTAATGAGCCGATTCGATCAAAAAGTGGTGGTGGTAACCGGCGCGGGCGGCGGTATCGGCAGGGCATCGGTGATGCGCTTCGCCGAGGAGGGCGCGAGTGTCTGTGCCGTTGATCTCGACGAGGTTGGCCTGTCGGAGACCGCGCGGCTGGCTGCCGAGGCTGGAACGGAAATACTCACGATCATGGCCGACGTATCGAATGCCGGCGAAGTCGAGGCCTTTCTCGCAGCCACTGAGGCCCACTTTGGCGGCATTGATGTGCTTTTTAACAATGCGGGTATTGAGGGTGTGATCGCAGGCGCTCAAGACTATCCCGAAGCGGTCTTCGACAAGGTGATCGCGGTCAACGTCAAGGGCGTTTATCTGGGGATGAAGCATGTGGTGGGCGCGATGCAGCGCCGTGGTGGCGGAGCCATTGTTAATGCCGCATCCGGTGCTGGGTTGAGAGGCACCCCCACGCTACTGGCTTACGGCGCAAGCAAACATGCCGTAGTGGGGATGACTCGCACCGCCGGTCATGAGTTCGCCGCGATGAATATTCGTGTTAATGCGATCTGTCCCGGTGTCGTCGAGACGCGCATGATGCGCTCCATAGAGAGCGAATCGGTACCGGATAATCCTCAGGCCTATGTCGATGCGATCAGAGAGCGTGTGCCCATGGGTCGCTATGGGACCCCGGATGAGATCGCGTCTCTGGTCGCCTTTCTCGCGTCGGATGAAGCGTCCTACATTACCGGGAGCACTTACGTCATCGACGGTGGTCTGCAGTCGACCTGATCGGGCTCATCTCAGCCGACTCATTTCAGTCGACAATACCCCGCCATTTGTCGTCAGCGGTAATGCGGCGGCGTTTCTCAAAGCTCGGCTGACGACCCGCGAGAAAGTCTTCGAAAACCGAAGCCGTAAACTCCCCGGAACCATTGACCACCGCGGATGCCTCGAGTTCAAAGTCAATGCCGTTGCGGATGTCGGTCTCCCAGACCTTGTTCATCGCCAGTTTGGTGTAGCCCATCGCGACGGGTCCGTTCTTCTTGAGTCTCTCGCATAAGGCCGCGACTTCCTGGTCGACTTGATCCGTCGGTACGGCGCGCGTGACCAGGCCGAGTTCAGCCGCCTCAATGCCGCTGATTTCGATGCCCTCCATCAGCAGCTCCTTGGCTTTACGCCATCCCACCAAACGCGGTAGGCGCTGAGTGCCGCCCCAGCCGCAGATCATTCCCAGTGTGACTTCCGGTTGGCTAAAGCGAGCGTCCTCACCCGCAATAACAAAGTCGCAGGCGTGCAAGTTTTCGAAACCGCCACCGACTGCGCCAGCCTTGGCAACGCCGATCACCGGTTTCTCGATGGTTTCGATTAATCGGAATACGTTGAGACCCGTTAAGAGTGCCTCTTTGAATTCTACGGGGGTGAATTCCCAATCAGTATTGGCCTCGCCCAGCACGACACCGCCCATGTGAAATCCGGGGCCGCCGGCAGTGATTACGATAACCTGAATATCTTCATCATTATTGGCGTCTACCAGAGCGCGCTTCATGGCGGTGAGCACATCCAGCGTCATGCCATATTGCGGCGCATTATTTTTGGTGAGGGTCGCGACGCCGTCGCGTTTGTCGTAAAGGATGGCATCCGCTTCCATGGTGATTCCTTCAAAGAGTCCGCCGGGCGCCCGGCGGAGGGTTTTTAGTGGGCAGTGAGGTGAGTCGGTTAATCGGCAAGCAGTAACGCAGTGGTCTCTGCAGCGCAGGCTTCGGAATCGGGAGTTGGCGCGCGACCCGCCGCCAACTCTGCCTTGGCCGCAGTCAGCGTGGCCGTGAAAAGCGCACTGTTTTGCAGCCGCGCAAACGCGCCTGCTCCGACAGCCATCCCCGCTTCGATATCGCTGAGCCAATGCACGTTACAGACCATGCGACTTTGAGCGTATTGCCGGCCTCGGTTGAGGATCCCTTCTGCGCGCTCCGGCGCGATTTGCGAGAGCATCAGAGCCCACCCCCAGCCTATCGCGCTGTGCCCACTGGGGTAGGAGCCGTCGTTCTCCAGGAGGGCGCGTTCCTGGGGCGAGCACAGAGCCTCGCCGTTCACCACAAAGGGTCTGAGGCGCTGATAGGCGTTTTTGGCGGGGTAGGTGGGTAGCCCCAGATCGGTCAGCGAGCGTTGGAGTAACCGGTACGTTGCCGGCGTGTCGCTTTCACTGACCTCAATCCCGAGAGCGCAGTTGAAAATCGAGGCAGCGTCGGGGAACTGCAGGTTCGCGTCCCGCGCGGCCATGTCCCAGCGCGCCGAGCCCTCCAGTGGTCGCAATGCCTCACTTGCCGCATCATCGGCCAGCTGTTTAGCGGAGCCGGGTTCGGGTGGTGCGGGTAGGAACTGATGGCCATTGAGGAGGGGTTCGCCATGCAGATAGCCCTCTAAAAAGCCGTGCCGCAGCTCAGGCACGGGACCAAGAATATCGAGGGGCGGTGTTTGCGGTTGGCAGCTCATTAACAACGCGGCTAATGCCGCCACTGTACTGAAACGCATCGTGTTTTCTCTCCTCGCTTTATCGTCATCTTATACGGCGTAATAACTACGAGCTTAGAACAAAGCTCCGGTACATTGAATCGCAAAGCGTGATATTGAACAGGAAAGCAGGGACTCCAGCGACAAGCGTTAACGGCGGCGGTTGACGCAGGAAATGGGAAGGCGCTTGGAATACAGAGTGCCCTGGACACACAGAGGGAGTGCTCTACGAAAGAGTGCCATACATAACAGCGCCGCTGGCGACTGATATGTATGGGTGTGCACTCAGGAATTTGGCTCCGCCTGCTGGGCTCGAACCAGCGACCCACTGATTAACAGTCAGTTGCTCTACCAACTGAGCTAAGGCGGAAGGGTCTCTCAAAGAGGGTGCGAAGTGTACACAGACGGTTTTCGGCCAGTCAACCGCGGATCGAGTAAATCTGCGCGGCTTCAAAGATCCGTTATCCTAGGGGTTTATCCATTGATGCACCCACTGTGACCCGACCCTTCGAACTCCACTCTGCCTATGCTCCTGCGGGGGATCAGCCCGCGGCGATTGAACAGTTGATCGCCGGTGTGCAGGCCGGTTTGGCTTCGCAAATTCTCCTCGGCGTCACCGGCTCGGGCAAAACGTTCACGATGGCGAACGTGGTGGAGGCGCTGCAGCGGCCCACTATTGTCATGGCGCATAACAAAACGCTCGCGGCGCAGCTCTACGGCGAGTTCAAAGAATTCTTTCCGAATAACGCGGTTGAGTACTTTGTTTCCTATTACGACTACTACCAACCCGAGGCGTATGTGCCGTCTTCGGACACCTATATCGAAAAGGATGCCCAGGTTAACGACCATATTGAGCAAATGCGCTTGTCGGCGACCAAGGCGCTTCTCGAGCGGCAGGATTGTCTCGTGGTGTCGACCGTTTCTTCGATCTACGGCCTCGGTGACCCCGAATCGTATTTTAAGATGGTCATGCACTTGTCCCGCGGCGAGATCATTGACCAGCGCGGAGTCCTGCGCCAACTGGCGGAGCTTCAGTACACGCGCAACGATATCGATTTTAAACGTGGCACCTATCGGGTGCGTGGTGATGTGATTGACATCTTTCCAGCGGAATCCGACGAGATGGCGATTCGGGTCGAGCTCTTTGATGAGGAAATCGAAAATATCTGCACATTCGACCCGCTAACCGGTGAGATCGCCGAGCGCCTGCCGCGGGTCACGATTTTCCCCAAAACACACTATGTGGCCTCACGAGATACCATGCTCGGCGCGGTGGATTTGATTGAGGCAGAGCTTGAGGCGCGGGTCGCGCAACTGAAAGACCTCGAGAAGCTCCTCGAAGCGCAGCGTCTGCAGCAGCGCACGCGTTATGACATCGAGATGATCCGCGAGCTGGGGTATTGTCAGGGGATCGAAAACTATTCCCGCTATTTGTCAGGGCGCGCGCCGGGGGAGGCGCCGCCGACCCTCTTTGAATATATCCCTGATAACGCGCTGGTGTTGGTCGATGAGTCGCACGTCACGATCCCGCAGATCGGCGGTATGTATCGCGGTGACCGCAGCCGCAAAGAGACGTTGGTCGAGTACGGTTTTCGGCTACCTTCGGCGCTCGATAACCGACCCCTCAAGTTCGAGGAGTGGGAAGCGCTCTGTCCGCAAGCAATTTATGTCTCGGCCACGCCCGGGGCTTACGAAGGCGACCACGCGGGTCAGACGGTAGAGCAGGTGGTGCGTCCGACGGGTTTGGTAGACCCGATTGTGGAAGTGCGGCCAGCCAGTACCCAGGTGGATGACTTGCTCGCTGAGATTCACGCGACGGTAGCAGCCGGCGATCGGGTACTGGTGACCACCCTCACCAAGCGGATGGCAGAGGACCTCACTGAATTCCTCGATGATCACAAAGTGCGCGTGCGCTACCTTCACTCGGATATCGATACGGTTGAGCGCGTTGAAATCATCCGCGATCTTCGCCTGGGCCACTTCGACGTGCTGGTCGGCATCAATTTGCTAAGGGAGGGGCTTGATATGCCCGAGGTGTCGCTGGTTGCGATTCTCGATGCGGATAAAGAAGGCTTTTTGCGGAGCGATCGCTCGCTTATTCAGACGATTGGGCGCGCTGCGCGCCATATCAATGGCCGCGCCATTCTCTACGCCGATAACGAAACTGGCTCTATGACGCGCGCGATTGCAGAGACTGAGCGTCGACGTGCGAAGCAGCTTGCCTTTAATGAGGAGCACAACATTACGCCCAAGGGTATCCATAAATCAGTGCAGGATATTCTCGAGGGCGCGCGGCGCATGCCGACCAAGGCGAAGGGTGGCAAGTCGCGTCCGGCGGCGGGCGATCGCGCGGTACTCAGCGCCGAGATAGGACACCTGACCCCCGCAGCGTTGGGTCGTAAGATCGCCGACATGGAGCAAAAGATGCTCGAGCACGCCAAAAATCTGGAGTTTGAGGAAGCCGCAGCGCTGCGAGACGAAGTGGCAGAGTTGAAGCAGGTGGCTTTCGCAAATTAAGAACCTTTCGGTGCGGGGTAGCCGTTCCTTTCTCGCGTAACCCTCGCACGGCCATCAGGGCTACGGGCGTAACTTTACCCCGTTGCATTTTTCGGTCGGTCTGACACACTTCGCGCCTTCACACGCGGCCTCTGGTAATGGTCGCCACTGGATGGAGAACTGCCCATGCCTGTTGTTACCTTGCCCGATGGCTCCCAACGCACTTTCGAGAAACCGGTCACGGTTTTTGACGTCGCGTCCGATATTGGCGCGGGTCTCGCCAAAGCCGCTCTGGCGGGCGTCGTAGATGGCCGCGAAGTTGACACCTCTTTTGTCATCGAGGCTGACACGGCGCTCAGTATTCTGACCGATCGCGACGAGGCCGCGATTGAGATCATTCGTCACTCTACGGCGCACCTGCTGGCACAAGCCGTTCAACAGCTCTTTCCCGGCACACAGGTCACCATCGGTCCGACTGTCGAGGATGGCTTTTACTATGATTTTGCCTCGGGGCATAACTTCACCCCAGAAGATCTTGAAAAAATCGAGGCGCGGATGGCAGAGATCGCCGCGGACGACCTGACTGTAGAGCGCATTGTCTGCCCCCGCGAAAAAGCGATCGAGATTTTCTGCAACATGGGCGAGCACTACAAAGTGCAGATTATTGAAGACCTGCCCGCGGGCGAGGAGATCTCGGTGTACAAGCAGGGTGAGTGGATGGACTTATGTCGCGGCCCTCATGTTCCCAGTACCGGCAAGTTACAAGCATTCAAGCTGACCAAAGTGGCGGGCGCCTATTGGCGCGGTGACGCGAACAACCAGCAATTACAGCGGATCTATGGCACGGCATGGGCGAACAAAAAGCAACTCAAGGCCTATCTCAATCGCATTGAGGAAGCGGAAAAGCGCGATCACCGCAAAATCGCCAAGAAGCTGGATCTGTTTCACACACAGGAGGAAGCGCCCGGAATGGTGTTCTGGCATCCCGCGGGATGGAGTATTTACCAGACCATCGAGCGCTACATGCGTGACAAGCAACAGCGCTATGGCTATCGAGAGATAAAAACGCCACAGGTGGTAGATCTCAGTCTGTGGCAGCGTTCTGGGCATGCCGACAAGTTTGCGGAAGGTATGTTCACGCTCGAGGCCGACGAGCGAAAATTTGCGGTCAAGCCCATGAATTGCCCGTGTCACGTGCAAGTGTTTAATCAGGGGCTAAAGTCCTATCGCGATCTACCCTTGCGTCTCGCCGAGTTTGGTAGCTGCCACCGCAATGAGCCGTCGGGGTCGCTACACGGGATCATGCGGGTGCGCGGATTCACGCAGGACGACGCCCACATATTCTGCACGGAGGAGCAAATTCAGCCCGAGGTGTCGGAGTTCATTGACATGCTGCACGAGGTGTATGCCGACTTTGGGTTTAGTGAAGTCATTTATCGACTTTCGACTCGCCCGGAACAGCGAGTCGGCTCCGATGCGGATTGGGATCGTGCAGAGGCCGCGCTCGCCCAGGCGCTGAACGCCAAGTCCCTGCCCTGGGAGGAGCTGCCGGGAGAGGGCGCGTTTTATGGCCCCAAGATCGAGTTCTCGCTCAAGGATTGCATTGGCCGAGTTTGGCAGTTAGGTACGATTCAAGTGGACTTCTCGATGCCCGGTAGGCTCGACGCCCAGTACGTGGCGGAAGACGGCTCGCGCAAGGTGCCGGTGATGCTGCACCGCGCGGTGCTCGGTTCCTTCGAACGCTTTATCGGCATTCTGATTGAGCACTACGAGGGAGCGTTTCCCGCCTGGCTGGCGCCGCGGCAGGCGGTGGTGGCAAATATCACCGACAAGCACGCAGGTTACGCGAGTGAGGTCGCCTCTTACCTTAGAGACTCGGGCTACCGGGTCGAGACGGATCTGCGCAATGAAAAGATTGGCTTTAAGATCCGTGAGCTGGAGTTGGGTAAGGTCCCCTATGTGATAGTCGTGGGCGACAAAGAAATGGAATCCCGTACCGTTTCCGTGCGCGCGCGCCATGGTCAGGATCTGGGTTCGCTGTCCCTCGAGGCGGTCCGCGAGGTGCTTGCGGGCGAAGCGGCGCGAAAAGGGCGTATCGAAGCCGACTGACCAGCTATAGGCCTAGGATTCTGGAAACGCCTGGGCCCATTCGCTGGCATTGAGCGCCGCTCTAAGCTTGAGCCTTAGCTCAATAAAATGTTCGGCCCTCTCGACCTTCAATGCCCGGGCTTCTGCGAAGAGCGCATCTAATTCTTCTGTGGACCAGACTTTTTCCTCAGTAAAGTCAGCTCGCGTGCGCGCTATCAGCGCGGCGGTATCGGCCTTGTGCGATGCCATGGTCTGTTCCAACTCTGCGAGAATGTCCAAGGCATTCTGACGGCGCTGGGGATCATCGACAGCCGCCGCCATATTGCGCTGGCCCTCGGCAATGAATTCCGTGAGGTCGTAGCTGTCTCCACTCAAGAGTATCAAGGTTAATAGCGCGATCAGCATGCCTCAGTACTCGTCCAGTAGCATGAGGGTTTGAGTAGCAAATTCGGCACGCTCTGGATAAAGCGCCGCCAACTCCTCGGCGCTTAAAGCCGACTGGAACGTAGTGACGAGGCCAATCAGTGTCTCCACGTCAGCGGCGTTGGCTGACTGGGTTGTCATCGCCAGTGCACTCAGTTGTTCCGACGAGGCATCGAAGTCTGCGTTGGTCTTGGCAAAATTTTTCAGGGCTTCATTTCTTCGTTTGACTGCCTGGCGAATCAGGCTATCGGCTTGCTGCAATGCACTGGTTGCGCTGGTCAATCTCGACACGTCGTTCACGGATAGCACCAGACCGTTATTAAGGTTCACGGCGCTTTGCACATAGCTCTCGCTGATTGTCTGCGTTTTGTTGCCGCTGCAACCCATTGCCACCAAGAGCACGAGACCCATCAATGGGAGACGAATAACGCGGCGACTAAGAGGTAGCCAAGGGCGCCGCCCACGCCTATGAGTCAGCGGAGCCGCGGCCGCCTTACCTGAGTGGTTGATCAGACGATCAACGCGCTCAACTGCCATCGCAGAGCATCCCGACTTCACTGCGCGTGGGGGTCTGGTTGCCTTCAAAGGTTCTCGCTGCAAGCTGTGCTCGCGCCACCTTGCACCGCTGCGCCGCGGCCACAGTGACTGACTGAAGGGCAGCGATAGTCGCTTGGTTGGTTGGGTCACAGAAGCCGGGGTTCACACCTCGCAGGTTGAAATAGGTGCCAGAACGCTCCACAGCGGCACAGTCGCCGGGTCGAAGCGAGGTCTTGGTGCTCACCACCATGGTCATGCCGTCTTCCCCCAGATCGATCGCGAAGAGCACTGCCGCTTCGTTGGTGTCGTTGGCGGTGTCGGTCACGTTTGCATCGTCGGTGGAGTCGGCGGACTTAGAAGATTCGCCCTCATCGTCGCTGACGCGCTTCATGGGAGGTGCCTGGGGAGAGGGCGGCATCCCCCTCGCGACGCCTGCAGGCAGCGTGGGGTCGGACCAGCGGGTTTGGTAGTGCTCGGTAATCCAACCGTAATTGATCTCAACGCGATCGTCTGCCTGCAGTGACGCTGAAACGAGCAGGGCTGCCAACACGCTCATGTGGCGCCAATAATCAACCCGTTTGGGCAATCGGACTGGCGCTGAGTTGAGTGTTTGGGCAAAGATCATGGGGTTTCAGTGCTTTAAACCGGCTTGAAGAATGGACGCATCGACGCAGTAGTATGCCTCAGGCCCAGACTTCATGGGATCCCCCCACAGAAACGCAGGTTAAAACCGCCGAGCGGGCCTTATCGGTTGTCAGAATATAGATATAAACAAAAAGAATGCATAGGTGTGTCTGGGGGACATATCAACCAATTTTTGGTACGGTCCAGACACAAGGTTCAAATAAACCACTTAAAAAAAGCCGCGGGGGGCATCGCCATGGGTCAGGCGATCAGTATACAAGCCATTTGGGGCGCCGCTGAGGTAGTCCCGAACTCAGTCAACTTCAACCGGATCGAGAAAATTATCGACTCCGCCTTTGTGCCAGACGCTCTTGTTCCAGGTGCTCTCACGCCCATGTTGATGGCCAGTGACATCGCCAAGGTGCTGGATCTGATTTGCGCCGAATCTGACCTCGCGACTTTGGAGATGGTGAAGCAACAGGGCCTCCACTGCGGCGGCGTATTAGCGGAGATGATTGAGGCCTCCGAGACCGTTGCGGACGCGATACGCGTGGTGTTGACATATAACTGCCGGCACGCGGAACCCGTGTATTGGACGGGCAGTATGCGCGGTGACCATGCCGCATTAACGGCCTGGATTGACCGACCCGCTGGCCTTACCGTGGCGCAGTCCGAGCGCATAACGGTCGTGGGCACCCTGCAGCTAGTAGCTGGGTTTAGCGCGGCTCTGGGAGAGGCATTCAAGCCGCTGGTGATTCGCATCAAGCCTTCCCAGCTCGGTGCTGATTGGCCAGAGGATTTCTTGGGAGTGCCGATAGAGGCAAACGCGACGGAAACAGAGCTACTGATCGACCGGGCCTGCCTGACCCTGCCCAACCCTCGGCGTAAAGCGTCCGCCGCGGTCACCCCGCTGATTCTGGCCGAGCATGAGCGATATCAGGACGAAGCCAAGGCGTCTTTGCTGCGCAACGATACCTGTAGCTGGATTCGCAGCCATTTGCCTCTGGGCGATTGTGACTTGACGCAACTGGCCGCAAGGCTCAATTGCGACAAGCGCACCTTGCAGCGTCGCTTTGAGCGAGAGCTGTCCTGTCGATTCTCCGATTTAGTGGATGATGTCCGCGCGGAGATGTGTTTACCGCTGCTGGAGAGCGGTGTTTTCCCGACTCAGGTCATTGCAGAGCAGCTGGGTTACGCCACTTCGGGCAATTTCAGTCGCTTCTTCCAGCGGCGCTTTGGTTGTACTCCCAGAGATTGGAGTCGTTTGGCGCTGGATTGTGTGACCTAAGGCGGTAATTGACTGGGGCCTGACGAGGTCCGCTCTCAACGGCGCGGTTCGTGGGCTGAGACCCACCCTGAGAACCCTCTGAAAGACGTGTTTTGGGTCGCTTCCAGGACCATTCTGCCCCTTAATTGTCGACGCTCTTTTCACTTGTGAATCCCGTAAACGACCAGTAAACTCGCGCACCTGTTTGTATTGGAGGAAGCGCCCGATTGTTTTTTGCAGCCCGGAATACCGCCTCCACCAGCAAAACCTTGATGGGAGAGAGGCAGTATCAAGAGCGAAGGCAACAGTAAAAAGGCGCTGACTAACGACCAGATAACGGCGGCCAATATCCGTCTTATTGATGCAGAAGGCGCTCAGGTGGGCATCGTGTCCAACGCTGAGGCGCAAGCGGCCGCGGAGGCTGCGGGTATGGATCTGGTGATGATGGCGGAGAACGATCCGCCAGTCTGCAAGATCATGGATTACGGTAAGCACGTCTTCGAGTCCAAGAAGCAGAAAGCGGCGCAACGCAAGCGAGCCAAGCGCACCCAGATCAAGGAAATGAAGTTTCGTCCAGGGACGGAAGAGGGAGACTACCAGGTAAAGCTGCGCAACCTGGTGCGTTTCCTCGAAAATGGCGATAAGGCCAAAGTCACGTTGCGGTATCGCGGTCGTGAAATGGCCCATCAGGAAATCGGCATGGAATTACTCAAGCGAGTAGAAGCCGACCTGATCGAATTGGGCAGTGTCGAGCAGTTCCCGAAAATGGAAGGCCGGCAACTAACCATGGTGATCGCCCCTAAAAAGCGGAGTTAGTGGCCCGTGAATGCCCTGACGTCCGATTAACTCATTCACGACCGACGTGTCGGTGCGTGCCAATGCGGAGTAGTAGAGATGCCAAAAGCGAAAATTCACAGCGGGGCCGCGAAGCGGTTCAAAAAAACAGCAGGTGGCTATAAGCGCAAGAGCGCTAACAAGAGCCATATCCTGACCAAAATGACGACCAAGCGTAAGCGTCAGTTGCGTGGGACCTCCATGATCCACAAATCGGATGAGGTTCTGATCGATCGCATGCTGCGTGCCAAATAACGCTTAACTTCATCAGGAGAACTGACTTATGCCTCGCGTAAAACGTGGAGTGACGGCGCACCGTCGTCATAAAAAAATTCTGAAGCAAGCCAAGGGCTATTACGGCGCGCGTTCTCGCGTGTTTCGCGTAGCCAAGCAGGCTGTCACCAAGGCTGGGCAATATGCCTACCGTGATCGACGCCAGCGAAAGCGCCAGTTTAGAGCGTTGTGGATTACCCGCATTAACGCACAGTCACGTGCTAACGGGATGACCTACAGCCGCTTGATTAACGGTCTCAAGCGCGCGGACATCGCGCTGGATCGTCGCGTGCTAGCCGACCTGGCTGTGCACGACAAAGCCGCGTTCGCTGCCGTTGTCGAGCGTGCTCGTACAGCGCTGGCAGCCTGAACCAGCGCAGCGGAGTCGGGTTCATTTGACCCGTGAGTGAGAGGGGAGGCAGTGGTCTCCCTTTTTCTTGTTGACACGCTCAGATGAATCCGCACCATCGATTCGATGCAAGCTCTCGATGACCTAAAGGCTGAAGCAACCGCGGCTATCGCAGCTGCGGGTGATACTGGTGCACTTGAAAAACTGCGAGTGGACCTGCTGGGAAAGAAAGGCCGCGTTACCGATCTGCTGAAATCGCTAGGTCAGCTAGACGCTGCGGAGCGACCCCAGGCCGGTGCCGAGATCAATGCCCTTAAGCAGCTGCTTAACGCGCAGCTTGCCGAGCGCAAAGCGGCGCTGCAGCAAGCGGCGATCGGCGAGCAGTTGGCGCGTGAAACTCTCGATGTGACCTTGCCGGGTCGCTTCGAGGACGTCGGTGCCCTGCATCCCATCACGCGCACTATTGAGCGCATGGCAACTTTTTTTTCCCAGCTAGGTTTCGAAGTGGTTGAGGGCCCGGAAATCGAGGATGACTATCACAATTTCGAGGCGCTCAATATTCCAGCGCATCACCCGGCCAGGGCGATGCATGACACTTTCTACATCGACGATACCCATGTGCTGCGCACCCATACCTCTGGTGTACAGATACGGACCATGGAGACGCGCGAGCCGCCTCTCAGGGTGATATGCCCCGGCCGCGTTTATCGCTGTGATTCCGACCTCACCCATTCTCCGATGTTTCATCAGGTCGAAGGGTTGTTAATTGACGAAGACGTCAGCTTCGGGCAACTGAAGGGCATCATTCAGGATTTCCTGCACGCGTTTTTCGAGCGAGAAACCCTTGCTGTTAGGTTCCGCCCCTCGTATTTCCCATTTACTGAGCCTTCGGCAGAAGTCGATATTCAATGTGTCAAATGCGCCGGCGAGGGCTGTCGGGTGTGCAGTGGCACCGGATGGCTTGAAGTCATGGGTTGCGGCATGGTGCACCCGCGGGTGCTCGAGATGAGTGGCGTCGATACGGAACGCTTTCAGGGGTTCGCGTTTGGTATGGGGGTGGAGCGTCTCGCGATGCTGCGCTACGGGATCGGCGATCTTCGCCTGAATTTTGAAAACGACCTGCGCTTTCTGGCGCAGTTCCGTTGAGGTGGCGGCGTGATCCTGTCTGAAAACTGGTTGAGAGAGTGGGTTAATCCGACCCTCGATACCGACGCTCTGGCGCACCAATTGACGATGGTGGGGCTGGAGGTGGATGCCGTGACCCCCGTTGCCGAAGGGCTGAGTGGGGTCGTCGTGGCTGAAATTATTTCCGCTGAGCCGCACCCTGACGCGGACAAACTTCGGGTTTGTCAGGTCAATACCGGTACGGAGACCGTGCAGATCATCTGTGGCGCACCCAATGCGGCGGCGGGCCTCAAGGCGCCCTTGGCACAACCCGGGGCCACGCTACCGGGTGGGATAAAGATTAAGAAAGCCAAGCTGCGGGGTCTCGAATCGCAAGGCATGCTGTGTTCTGCTGCGGAGCTCACGTTGTCCGATGATCACGATGGTCTGATGGCATTGGCCGCCGACGCGCCGGTGGGTGCGTCTATCGAAAGTTATCTCGACCTTGACGACAAGCTGATCGAGATTGGCCTGACACCCAATCGAGCAGATTGTTTGAGTGTGATGGGCGTGGCGAGAGATTTGGCTGCGGCGACGGACACGGCGATGACCCCGCCGGCGCTGACGGCGATTACTCCGACGATCGAGGAGCAATTTCCTGTATCAGTCGAGTGCCCCGCCAAATGCCCACGTTATCTGGGGCGCGTAATTCGCAATGTGGATATCGGCAGACCGACGCCGCTCTATATGGTCGAGCGTCTGAGACGCGCGGGTATCCGCTCGATCGACGCAGTGGTTGATATCACCAACTATGTGATGCTCGAGCTGGGTCAACCGCTTCACGCATTTGATCTCGAAACACTCTCAGGTGGCATCGTAGTGAGAGAAGCTCATACCGATGAATCCATTGTCTTGCTAGACGGTGAGTCGCGAGCGCTCAGCGAAGGTACGCTGGTGATCGCAGACCATGATAAAGCGTTGGCGATGGCAGGTATCATGGGCGGTGAGGGTAGTGGGATCAGTGCCGAGACCAAGCACCTCTTTCTTGAAGCCGCTTTTTTCACTCCAGAGCTGATGGCGGGGAGAGCGCGCCAATACGGTTTGCATACGGATGCCTCTCACCGCTACGAGCGAGGCGTTGACCCGGAACTCGTCTACACCGCGATTGAGCGTGCAACCGCATTGTTCCTCGAGTGCGTGGGCGGCGAGGCGGGTCCTGTAGTCGACGTTTCCTCGCCGGCGGATTTGCCCGTTCGTGAACCTGTCAACTTGCGCGTATCGGCGATCCGACAAATGCTGGGCGTTGACGTCGCCCCAGAGACGGTGGCGCGCTTCTTTACGGCAATGGGCTTCGCGGTCGAGGTTGATACAGTCACTGACCAATGGCTGTGTACAGCGCCGAGTTGGCGGTTTGACATGGGGCGAGAGGCAGATCTGATTGAAGAGGTCGCGCGTCTCTATGGCTATGACAACGTTCCCGCGGCGCCGCTGGGTGGTCTCGGTTCAACGCGCGGCCAGCCTGAGACCGTGGCTCCCGTCGCGCTGCTCAAGCAACGATTGGCCTCGCGGGGATTCAATGAGGCGATTACCTTCAGCTTTGTCAGTCCGGAGTGGCAACGGCTTATGGACCCGGCGCTGGATCCCGTTGCCTTGCGTAATCCTATTTCAGCTGATCTTGCTGTGATGAGGACTTCCTTATTGCCCGGGCTGTTTGGGGCGGCGGCGCACAACATAAAACGGCAGCGCCCTCGAGTACGGTTGTTCGAGACGGGGTTGCGTTTTTTGCCGGGTGCGAAGCTGGAGCAAAAGCCCACCTTGGCCCTGCTCATGTGCGGTAGTCGAGCACCCGAGGGATGGTCGAATCGCGCAGACTCTGTCGATTTTTACGATATGAAGGGCGAAGTGCAGGCGTTGTTAGCGGGTATTGACGAGCCGATCGGATTTCGAGCGGCGGTGCGCTCGGGATTACACGATGGGCAAACTGCAGAGGTGTCGGTGGGAGAGCAGGTGGTTGGCGTAGTCGGTCGCGTCCACCCGACAACGGCTCGCGCGTTGGATTTGCCGGATCAGACCTTTGTTGCTGAGTTGGACTTGGCGGCTATCACCGGTCGTGGCATTCCCGATTATGAGGATATCTCGCGCTACCCCGAAATTCGTCGGGATATTGCAGTAGTGGTGGACCGAGCGATACCCGCTGCCGACGTACTGGTTGAAGCGCGTGCGGCAGCAGGACCGGGCTTATCCGACGCGGTGATATTCGACGTTTACGAAGGTGACGCGGTTGCTGATAACGAGAAAAGTCTGGCGGTAGGTTTGACTTTCCGGGATCAAAGTCGCACGCTAACCGACCAAGAGATCAGTGATGCACTGTCTCAAGTAATTGTTTCCTTGGGGGAAAAGCTGGGTGCCCGATTGAGGCACTGAAGGACCGATGACTGCGCTGACCAAATCTGAAATGGCAGATCGCCTGCACGAGCGTTTGGGGTTGAACAAGCGCGAGGCGAAAGAGTTGGTCGAGCAGTTCTTCGAAGAAATTCGCATTTGTCTCGAAAACAACGAACAGGTCAAACTGTCCGGCTTTGGCAACTTCGATTTACGTGACAAGCGACAGCGTCCGGGCCGCAACCCCAAGACCGGTGAAGAGATTCCAATCTCGGCCCGCCGCGTGGTGACCTTTAAACCAGGTCAAAAACTCAAGGCGCGGGTCGATGTGAGCATGGGCGAAGAAGGATTGCTTGATGTTTGACGCCAGTCACAACGATGAGCTCCCGGCGATTCCGGGGAAGCGTTATTTCACGATCGGTGAGGTCAGTGAACTCTGCGCGGTGAAGCCGCACGTGCTCCGTTACTGGGAGCAGGAATTTCCGCAGTTGAGCCCGGTAAAAAGGCGGGGCAACCGCCGTTATTACCAGCGAGAGGATGTGGAGCTGGTCCGGACCATCCGCAGCCTGCTGTATTCCCAGGGCTATACGATTGGCGGTGCGCGCCAACGATTGAGTAACGAGCGCCGAGAACCCACGCCGGTGGAGATTCAGGCCGCAATTCGCGAGAGCCTCAGTGATCTGGAAAAGGCGCGCTCGCTGCTTTCTTCGGTTTAAACCCCCCCTAAATTTGGGTATGATCCGCGTCCGTTCGGGGCGTAGCGCAGTCTGGTAGCGCACCACACTGGGGGTGTGGTGGTCGCAGGTTCAAATCCTGCCGTCCCGACCATTTTCTGTCTGCAGTCTGCATTCGCGTTGGCTGACTCCTCACCCGCTCAGCCAAATCTCTGACACTGAACGATCAGATCACGATTGCGATCATCGCGTTATTCGGGTTGGATAGACGTTCAGGTGGTTAACGTGAGCGCGTGGTTACCGGCATGCCAGAAACTCCCGGCCAGTCCT
>Ga0255768_10001823_pt1 | contig 21730 bp, 20 predicted proteins | sample 071ome_33_FD_179983 | JGI IMG/M metagenome (GOLD analysis project Ga0255768, IMG submission 179983) | Coastal salt marsh microbial communities from the Groves Creek Marsh, Skidaway Island, Georgia - 071412AT metaG (version 2) | ecosystem: Environmental > Aquatic > Marine > Intertidal zone >...
CTTGGTTTCATCATCAAAACGATTCACACAAACTTGAATTGCCTTTTCTTTATCACCAAAGATAGAGTAAGCACGAATGATGTGAACCAAACGACGAGTGCTGATCACTTCATCAATACCACCATCATAGAAGGTCTTACGGATAATGTCTGCCCAGTCACAGAGACGCATACAGAAGGTAGCATCATAGACACCCAGTTCCTCAGAAACATTCTTCAGGATCTTTTGTTCAGAAGCAACAGAAGGATACTCTTGCTCAAAGGTAACAGGAAAACGCTCAAGGAATGCTTCATTGAGCACATTGGTTCCAACAAAGCGACCATCATCAGATCCTTTGCCTTTGGTGTTTGCAGTGGCAATCACATTGAAACCTTCAGCAGGTTTGACCAGTTTTCCAATCTTCTTCAGGAAAACTCCCTTACCTTCAAGGATAGATTGCAGACACAAGATCTTATTAGATGCCAGATCAAGTTCATCTAAAAGCAGCACTGCTCCACGTTCCAGAGCCTCCACGACGGGTCCATTATGCCAGACAGTTTCGCCACCAACAAGACGAAACCCACCAATAAGATCATCCTCGTCAGTCTCAATGGTGACATTCACACGAATGACTTCCCTATTTAGTTGAGCACATGCTTGTTCAACACCAAAGGTCTTGCCATTGCCAGACAGACCAGTGATGAAAGTGGGATAGAAAAGACGAGATTGAATGATCTTCTTGATGTCACCAAAATTGCCAAACTTGACAAAAGTGGTGTCTTTCTGAGGAATAAGATTTTGTTCTACAGCAGGCAAAGCAGCAGGTGCATTATAGGTTTGTTCCAGTTTTTCTTGTACAGTCAGATTCCACTTACCATGACCAGACTTATAAGAAGCAAGTTTCTTAGTCACAGTTTGGTAGGTAGTTCCATTCATAGCACACCAAGCACGAACATCAGCAGTGGTGATGTCATCTCCATACAGTGCCTGGAGAGAAGTAACAATGTATTCAGTAGAGAGTGCCATTGATTGTTTTGTTCAACATTGATATTATAAACCCACCCCACCCTCAAAAGGGGATGGAGTGGACAGTGGATTGAGTGTCCTCAGACAATCAAATCAATAAATTCACCAAGAACTTTCTTATTTAGTTTTTTAGTCCTGAGAGATTTCTGAAATGCTGATTTGATTTGGGACTTAGTTGCATCATCTGCAACATCAAATTCTGATGATTGAGAAAGGGCACTGGAAGAAATACCAAAGTACTTTTCATATCCAGTGAATTTCATAGAGAAACTCTTCTGCTTCCTCCAAGATGCCATCAGAGCATCATATTCAGGACCAAGATTGAATCCACAATAACGCTTCATGAAATAACTTGCATCCCTCCCCTGAAGAACCCTGATTCCAATAAAGTTCACATCAGGAAACACATCATTCAGATCTTGGAGGAGAATACCAGTAAACAAATGATACTCAAAAGGAATCTTGAAAGTTTTTCCAGTTTTCCTGTTGCGATAGTAGTCATTGTAGGAATTGATGCGAATACATCCAACATAGGAATGATCAGAAGAACGATGGATGTTCTTACACTTGAGAAGATGACTTGCTTCACCATCAGTCAAAACAACACACTGAACCTTTTGGGTTTTGAATTGCTTCTTGAATAGAGGAATGATCTTATGGAGTGCCACCAGAGTTTCATTCAGAGGAGTTCCAGACAATCCAACACGAGGAGGACAGTGATACTGTTGATAGTGCTGAAGAGAATATGCAACCCTCCAGATATTATGCATCTGAGTATCAAGAATTTTACCAGAAACATCTGAAGTGAAGAACTCCATCAGTGAGAACCTATCATCAATGTAGAAGAATCCTTCATCTTTGTTGAAGTGAGGTTGCAGCATAATTGCTTTGCCTTCCTTATCATACTCAACCACATTGAACTCATAGGTGAAAGCATACACCTTGAAAGGAATACCAACCTTCTTACAGAACCACAGAAGATTATAGAGTTGCTTTAGGGTGTCCAGAAGAACTTCTCCCATAGAACCAGACCAGTCAAGAATAAAGATCAGACCATGGTTCTTACCATCACGAAGAGTGGTGATTTTCTTGAACAGGTCTTCATTGTACTTATAGGTATGAAGTTTGGAGCAGTCCAGAACACCAGTGCGTGCAGTGGTAGAGCGAGCATATGAATCTGCTGCTTTCTTACATTCAAACTCTTTGACCAGATAGTTGACTTCTTTCTGGGCAGATTTCTTGAATTGTTTGAACTGATGATCAACAAATGCAAATGCTTGATAAGGATCAATCATCTCACTGTCCTTCATAAAGTTGTCAAACTCAGTTTGAATATAATTGTGAACCTTTGCATTAGGGTTCACAATAGAACTCAGATTGACATCAGGAAGATGAATATAGTTGTTGCTGGTTGCAGTGGAATCAACCAAGTTCTTGATGTTGTCATTTAGTGCCTGATCAGTTTTGACATCAGGTTCTTCCTGCTCAACTTCTTCTTCCATTTGAGAAGTTGCAGAACCACCACTGGATTCTTCAACAGAAGATTCCTGACTCTCTTCTGTTGTTTCTTCTGACTGATTATCAGAAGTAGTTTCACTCATTCCAGAAGTAGATCCAGAAAGGTCAGGAGTTTCTGGGACAATATCTTCTTCTTTCTTACTATCACCCTTGCAATACTCATAGAGAACCTTTGCTGCTTCTTGAGCATCTTCAAAGGTTTCTGCATCAGCAACCATATTCAGAATATCCTTCTCCTTACCATCTTTGATGGGAACATTGATGAAGTTACCAATCTTGAACCACAGATTGATGCGGTCTGCCAGGTTCATTTCAGGGACATTTTCATTCTCAAGGCAGAAGAAGTCATCCTCATTCAACTCCTGATAACCCTTGTAGAAAGTTTTACCAAGACCTGCAAACTTACGCTTGATCAGTTTCTCAATGCGTGCATCTTCAGTCACATTGATGAACTGGTGAGGAACATCAACAGTAGGATCTTCATTAGGAGTATAGAGTGCGTGCCCAACTTCATGGGCAACCAACATATCATAAACACTATCACTTGCTTTCTGCCACATAGGCAGAGTCAACACACGACGATTGACATCAAAGGATGCAGTAGGAACCTGCTTGTTCTCAATGATTAGGTTTTCAGTTGCCAGCAACTTTGCCAGGTTGCCTTTGACTTCCAGGTTGACAGACATTTGACTTTTTCTTCTATAACACCATCATACAAAAAAGACCTCCCCTTTTGGGGAAGCCTTGTACCGCTTCTTGAACTGTTTCAGGCGTGCCTTCGCTTGCCTGAGTGCTTGTGGTTTTAGTTTTCTCTTCTGGTCTTTCCTTGAGTGGTGTTGCCAGTTGGGAACATTAGTCACGTTGCCTCCAGTCGTCTGTATCTTCTCTTCTGAACCAGTCTACTATCTCATCAGCACTTTGGAAACCCGTTCTGTGATTTGAAGGATCAGGATCTCCTAAGTCCATTTGGTTCATAAAGTCATCCAGGCTACCTTCTTGCATTTCTGGATTCATTGCTTGCCTTCTTGCCTTTCTTAGCATGGCACCAGCAGATCTATTTGCCTTAGCAAGTTTCTCTGCCCAGATCATATCCTCTAACTTTACTTCTTCCCCATTTACAATACGCTGACAGATAAACTCCATTCTCAAGCGATATTGTGTAGATAACATAGATTTTCCACTATCTGTAGTATTTAGATCATTCTTGAGAAACCTTTGACTTTCTCAAACTTGATCACATTGCCAAACTTATCTTCCATACCACTCTTGTGAGAGATGATAAAGATGTTGGCATCTGTAATCACATACCTGATGATTTTGAGAAACTCATCTGTCCCAAAACCATCCAGAGATGAATCAAATACTTCATCCATAATCAGAAGGTTGGTATTGACTGAGTTCTTATGTCTGGCAACTTCCCTCCAAGTGAAGAGAAGTGCCAGGTCAATACGCATTTTTTCTCCTTCTGAGAAGGATGAGTACGAGAAGTCCTCGTGGATTGGTGATTGAATTGTCTCATTGAACTCCTCATCAAGCGTGAAGTTGATGTAGAAGTCCATCATCTGCAAATACTTATTGACCTGCTGATTGATAAGGGGCAGATACTTCTTGATGATTTTGGTTTTTACTCCACCATCTTTGAGAAGATTGTAAGTGAAGTCATAGTAGGAAATATTATCCCTTTTATCAGCAAGGTCAGTGTAAGTTTCTTTGAGATTGGTTTTGAATTCTTCTAACTTTACATTCTCAGAATTTCTGTTTGCAAGGTTTTCGGCAATTGTTTGAATTTCAAGTTCAAGATTTCTGATTTGTTTTCTACACCCAGAAATCTTAATGTTGTTTTGAGAAATGCCATTCGTTAGTTTAGAGATCTCCTTAGATAGAGCATTGAATTGACGCTCTCGCTCTTCCTCCTCTTTAATTGCTCCCTCCAGTTCTTTATAACCAGATTGCAACTCCTTTGCTTTATTTTGAGCGTCTTCAATTCTATTTATTCTAAAGGTCTCATCAATGTCCTGAGTGCAGGTGGGGCAAACCCTATTCTCATTGAAGAACTTGTGCTCTTTAGTAATAGTAGATACTTTCTGGGAAATCTTTCCTTTTAGATTCCCTAACTTACGAAGTTTCTCTGTTGCACCAACATACTCATCCAACTTCACCTGAAGAGAATCAAGATCAGTTTGAATCTGATCACTCTCTTCTATGTAATTGCCAATTTCAGAATCCAGATTGGCAATCTTTTCTTTGTTGGCATTGATGTTGGCATTGCCACTGTTCTCAATTTCATCAATGAACTTCTTCTGCATCTCTACTTTGTCCTTGAGAGATTGTTTCTTCAATTCCAAAGTTCTGGTTTCTTCCTTGCAAACTCTGATCTTATCCTTGATAAGAGAGTTCATTGCAGAGAAGATTCTGATATCAAGAAGATCTTCAATGACTTCACGACGATTAGAGGAAGTCAATTGCATAAAGGGAACAAAAGTGCTGCTACCCAGAATCACAATCTGAGTAAATGACTTGTAGTTCATCTTCAGAACATTCTGCTCCAACCACTTCTGCTGATCCACTGCAGAAGCACTTTGATCCAATGCTTTACCATCTCTATAGATCTCAAAGATGGCAGGTTTGATTCCCCTTACAACCTTCCACTCAACATTGTTTACAGTAAACTCAATCTCAACTCTACAATCTTTCTCATTGATTGAGTTGACCAGTTGTGGTTTATTAATTTTCCTGAACGCCTTCCCATACAGAGAAAAGGTAAGAGCATCAAGGATAGTGCTCTTACCTGCTCCATTTGATCCAATGATCAATGTGGTTCCATTTTCTGTCAAGTTGACTTTGGTTTCGTGCTGTCCTGTTGAGAGAAAATTTTTCCAACTAATAGTTTTAAACAGTATCATATGAAATATCAGAGGGAGGAATCACAATGTCATTGGATGTTATTATTGTATAACGGTGTCCATGGATTTCGCAAGTTTTTATCATTAAATCGTCATCAATCTCCAGAACTTGCATCTCTGGAAATCCATTCTCTTCTTCCAACATCAGTCCATAACGAATGGCATCATCCTCCTCCTCAAAGATGTAGAGGACTTGATCCCCATCATCATCTGTTACTGAAAATGCACCTTCTTTTTCTTTTCCTGCAACTGTTAGAAGAAACATTAAACTAACTCACAAGCCTCTTGGTAGATATCTTTCAGAAGTTTTTGAACAATGGATTTGTCCAGATGTGTTTCTGATTCCTCAATATATCTATCAAGGATAGAAAGAGTATCTTCTGATTCATATGCCTCTGTTTCATCACCATACCAACCAGTGAACTCATGGTTCTCTACAACTTTCATCTCTGCTACACCAGCAGAATAAAGTTTGTCAATGAACTTTTCAAACTTGACTGTATCACTCTTCTTACGAACAATGACCTTTACAATCTTGTTTTCATATTCAGAAGCATTGAACAGTTGGTGATCATTGTCCTCATAATAGATGTTATGGAACAACTTGTAGGGATTGTTGACTGGTGTGTGCTCTAAAGTTTCAGTATCAAAGATATGAAAACCTCTGGTATCATTCACATCAGTCCAGAACATCTCATAAGGATTGCCTAAGTAAAATACTGTTCCATTGTCCGATCGAGTGTGGTAGTGACCAGAGAAGACCTTGGAGAACTTCTCAAATAGTTTGCTCTCAAGACCGTGGTCCATGACGATTTGACGATTAACTCTAAATCCTGTGAGCTCAAGGTGCCCCATCGCACACTTGCAAGATGTATTTTGAATAGATTTGATAGTACTCTCTTCGTTTTCTGCATTGATCCAAGGAATGAATAAGATATTAAGATTATCAACTTTGACTTCTGTTGGTGAAGAATAAACCTTTACATTTGAATACTCCCTCAACAGGAGATCAACTGCATTGATAGAGTTGGTGTTTTTGTAATAAGCATCATGGTTACCAACCATCAGATGCATATCAATTCCTCTTTCTTTCAGAGGATCAAAAACAACTCTCTGTGCCCAAGTCAGTGCTTTGAATTCAATACCTTTACGACTATCAAAGGCATCACCCATATGAATAACTGTCTTGATACCCTGTTCATCTAAGGTAGGGAAGAAGACATTCTTGTAAAACTGTTCAAAATAATCATGGAACAAGGTGGAAGATTTCCTTGCTCCATAATGTGTATCAGTGATGATTGCTACTTTCATCAATAGCGAAGTTTAGAGTGGACATTATCTTTGATGCTATTGTAGTCAGAGTAGTTGCCACTGTCAAGGTCATTAGCATCAAATACTTCATCAAAGTTAGTTTTCTCCAGGATCTTGTTCTTGATCTCTAACTGCTTCTTCTCTTGGGAGATCCTTCTCAGGAAAGCATAGTAGATGATTTGGGTGAAGTATGCAAATGGATTCTTGGACTTCTCAGGATTAAAATTATGAATATATCTCACACAGTTCTCAATACCATCACAGATCATATCATCCTTGAACATGTAGTTCACAAAGTTTGGTTTGTATGATAAGTGATTAGCAATCTTCAGAAAGCACTCTCCAATGTAAGAGGGAATCTGAGGTTTGGGTTTGTCATTTGCTTCTGCCCGCTTGACCTCAGCAAAATAGTTCTCAAGAGCTTCAAGAAACTCTTTGTTATTCACGTAGTGTTCAGAGTTTCTTCCTCTTTTCATCTGATTAAATCTTGGAGACAGCACTGACATAATATATCTTTATCTGATATTAGTATACCAGGAATTCAAATAGTTGACAAGTTCTGGAATCTTGAGTAGGATAGGTTTGTTCCTTTTGAAGATAAGTAATAGCTTGAAGCTTAGCTGTTATTAAAGATCTTCTCTAAGACCTCTTTTGCTTCAGAGACAGTAGAAATAAATCCCATCTCTTTACTTGGTTTGGTATTGTTACCATCTCCTTTGAACATCTTTCTAATGAAGTCCTGGTAATTGACAATCATTTCTACATCAGATGATTCACTCATAGTAAGAACATCACTCATGTCTACTATGAACATATCTTCTGTAGTTGTCTTCAACCAAGGTTCAAACTTGTACCCTGTTACTTTACCTCTGATCTTTACTTCCTCTACAACAATAGGATTAGATAAAATTAGTAAAGTTCTATCACCTTCATCAGATGCTGCTACTTTGGTAAAGATTTCATCACCACATTTGAATTTGATTGTTGCATAAAAATCATCTTCCATCATAAGCAATACTCCCTTTCTAATCTTTTATGTCAATAGAAATAATGTCATAATTGAACTGTTCTTGAACATAAATCTTGATTCTTTCAATAAAGTGATTCAATGTATAATTCTTTCTTGACCCTGTAGTAAGGTCATCAGCAATATCATATAATCTTGCTTTTACTTTGTCTTTGCCTTTTCTTAGGACTCTACCAATACTTTGTAAGTTTCTAACTCTTGATTTGGATGGAGAGGCAAAAATAACGTTGTGTAGATTCTTGATGTTGATACCTGTGCTGAAGGTTCCATAAGATGCAACAATAATTGCATCCTTCTCTTCCTCAGTAATTTTTCTTACAAGTTCTCTATCTTCAGCATCTACGCCACCATGAATGAAGAATACTTTTCTTTCACTGGTTACCTTGCTATTTATTATTTCAAAAAGTACCTTACCGTGTGCTTCTACTCTTGAGAAAAGAATAAGAGTATTACCTGTTAGATCAATAGCAAGATTAGTGATGAATTTGTTTCTTTTCTCATGACCAATGAGGAATTGAATTTCATCTTCATAAGTTTCAAACTTCTGTGGTTTGTACTTGAGAACTAAACACTGAATATCAAGAGTAGAGAGATGACCTTCATCAATCAGTTTCTTAGTTCCAGTAACTTTATATGATGGACCAAATAATCCTTCCAATACCCATTTGTGGGTTTGTGTTCCATCAAGTGTTCCAGTGAAACCATATCGATACTTAGCATGATGCAACTTGTCCATGATACCTATCAATGACTTGCTCTTGAACAAGTGTGCTTCATCTCCAATTACAACATCATATTCTTCAAAGAATGATCTATCTAAGTTGTAAACAGATTGCCAAGTTGTAATAGTGACTTCACTGGTATTGCTTCTATCTCTGCCAGCATAGATTCTGTGGCAGTAGTTTTCTGCATCCCACCCATAATCCTGGAAGTCCTTGAACATCTGCTCTACAAGGGACGTAGTAGGCACTACAAGAAGGATCTTTTTACCTAATGCCACAAAGTACCTAACAATGGCATAAATCATGAATGACTTGCCAGATGCTGTTGGTGAGATGAGAAGTTTTCTGTTATATCTCAGAGCATCATATACTGCTTCAATCTGATAATCTCTTGGAGTAAAGGTAGTGATGGACTTCATATAATCCTTCACTCCTTCCATTGAAATCATTTCATTGACTTCAAATGGAGGACCGTAAAACTTGTTGTTTGCAAACTGATATGAGTATCCAGCATTCTCACAGAACGCAACAATCTTATCAAGAAGACCTACATAGATCCTCTTGGTTTTCATATTGAACAGATGAACGTATCCATCCCAGTACTTGCTTCTGTACTGAGGCATGAATTTCTTATTGGGAACCTCAAAAGTGAATCTGTCCCTCAACTCATACTCAATGTGAGGTTCAGTTTCAATCTTGAGGTAAACTTCATTCACCTTCTGGATTGTCAAATCTGCCATAGATATAGATTCTCTTAAAGGTATTTATTACCCCAATCCAGAAGAGAATCTCATGAATTCGATAGCATTCTTGATTTGATATGTTCTGTTGGTAACTTGTTTGAGAATATTCTCAAGATACTCCAACATAGTATCATAGTAATCAATTTTGAGAGAAGCATTTGATAACTTCTCATCAGCATCCAAATATTTGGTCATTGTATCCTTGTCTCTAATTTTCTTAGGAAAGGGATTGTCAATGTAAACTTCTGGGTCTGCTTTACCTGAGAAGTATTCATACCTCTCATGTCTGATGTTCTTTCTTTGTTGTTCTGCTTTCTTTCTCAGCAGAAGTATGTTGTTGTACAATTCATAATATTTTGCATGGAGGATGGGGATGTTCAAAGATTCAGTATGTAGATTGTCTGGATCTATCTTTGCATCTTCTGACCACATCCTCTGAATAGTGTCAAGGTCAACCATAAATTATGTGCAAGGGTTACAACTGATTTCACGTATATTGTAGATAGTATACTTGAAAGTGACCTCTGCTGTAAAGTATTCCACATCAGTTTGTGTAGCATCAAAGTCAAGTGTGGTCAAGTTGACTGGGAACAAATTTTCAAAAATGACTTTGAACTTTGCATTTTGCATTGAGTCCAAAACAGTCAGTGTTCCGTCTGAATACAGATTCAGTTGTGTTTTGTCTGGTTGTACAAGATCATAATCTTCTCTCTGGAAATCATATATCTCTTGCAAACTGTCTGGGAATGCAGTACCTCTCATCCAGTTTTGGATTTCCATATAGTTCTCAAGATTTTCATCAACTAAAAATCTGATGGTCAAATCCTCAAAGTCCATCACAGTTCCTGGAAGAGGAATGTGCTTCAGATAAGTATTCATCTGTGCTTCAGGGAAGTTGAGCGCAGGAAGATTCACTGCACTACCAAAGAATGCCAACTTTGGTGCTCTATTCACTTGAAACCTAAAACCTGTAGGTGTCAGAAAGTTTCTATTTGTAATTTGACCTTTTATTGGTTTCTTCGTTGCCATGGTATCTTTTTTAAGTATTTAGATGTAGGCATAAAAAAAGAGGGGTCTCTTGACCCCTCCAGTAAACTCTTGTGAGTATGAATCACATGAGGTTCTTGACAGCAACTCTTCTGTAGTATCTGTTGCTGTTAACTCTGAGTCTACCCAGACCCTGATCAATGCCCTCAGCAAATGGGTTAGCAACCAGACCATATCTGGTCTTGAAGCCAATCTTAGGCTGGAAGCTGTTCTCACCAACGGCACGAACCATTTGGAGAGGAACATATGGGCAGTAGAACAGACCTGCATCATAAGGGGAAGAACCCTTATAACCTACAACATAGTACTGGTTACCTGCATTGGTTGCAGTGTTAGCACCTGCCAGGTTAGCAGCATATGGGTCAATGTAAACTCTGAACTTACCATTGATTGTACCAGCAAAGGTGTTGCCAGTGTCATCAACATTCAGGTTTGCATTCAGTGCAGGGGTGTAGTCCAGGATGCCTGCCATGGTGAGTGCAGAAGCAACATCAGCAGAACAAAGGACGATGTTGCCCTTTCCTCTACGAGTTCTCTGTGCAATAGCATTTGCATCTCTTTCGATCTGGAACAGAAGTCCTTTGAACTTCTCAACAGACCATCTACCATTGGAGTCAATATCCAGGTCGAATACACCAGCAGTTGCAGTGTTGGAAACAGCACCTTGCTCAGCAACCTTATAGATGGTTCTGATAACTTCTCTGTTGATCTCAGCAAGGATCTCAGTGGAGAGAATGTTAGCAAGTTCTGCTTCTGCATTCAGACCATGAATTGCCTTCAGGTCTTGTGCAAGCTCAAGGCTGTATTCTGCCTTCAGTGCTCTTGACTTTGCAGTTACAGTGACTTTCTCAATCGAGAATGCCATCTGGTTGAATGCATCATCACCTGTGCCTGACAGGTTCTCTGCATCACCAGTAACCATGCCCTGACCAACGTCATAAGCAGTGGAGGTTGCAGTGCCAACAGGGTTCAGAACTGATGGGTTGGTGCCTGACTGAGCAGTTGTACCAATACCAGCATCAACATCAGAGAAACCTGCTGTGAGATCGAATCCAGCATTCTGACCAGAGAATGCAGAATCAACTTCATTGTAGAATGTCTCAGATCCAGACTGATTCTCATATCTGGAACGCATTGCAAAGATCAGTCCAGTAGGACCATTCATTGGCTGAACACCTGCCAGGTCATATGCAACCAGGTTAGGCATTGAGCGTCTGATCAGTGAGATCAGAACAGGGTCGAAACCTGCAACAGGACCAGCAGGCTCAGCACCACCACCGAAACCACCTGAAGCACCAGCAGCATTAGCGCTGTTGGTTGGGGTTTCCATCAGGTTGATACCTGAGTTAAATGCTTGCTCTTCCTTAAGGAATCTTTCTTGGTTTTCCAGCAGGACAGCGGTTACTGCTCTTCTGTGGGAATCTCTGATTGGATCAAGACCCTCATAGTCGAGAAGTGGACTCCACTTTTCCTGCAGATGCTCTGATTGGAACATTTGCTTTTACCTCTATAAAAAAGTTAGTTGTTTGTTTGAATTAATGTTAAATTCAGTTCTGTCTAAATGCACCCAGGCTTCTGAGATATGCATCCATACCACCTGCTTGTGGAGCAGGGGTGCTGTCTACACCCTCTGACAGAGTTTGGGGTGCTTCCGACTTAGTAGCAGGAGTTCTGGAGAAGTATGACTCCTTCAGAGTTTCCAGCTTTTCACGATATTCTTCTTCACTTTCAAACTCAACACTTTCGGCAAGTGAAGCGAGCTTCTCTTTCTGAGAAAGTGCAAGACCCTCTGAAACGGAATCAAGGATTCCATCAGCAACTGACTCTGCCAGGCGCTGGTTGAGGGAGATGTTCTTCTCAATCTGCTCGTTGAGTTTTGTCTCCATATCATCAAGTTTTTCTACCATGCTCTCAAGCACATCATATTTATCTTCAGGGATTGTTACATAATGTTCTTCAAAAAGACCCTTCATTCCTGAAAGGAATGATTCAGTCATTTCAGTCTTAAGTCCATGCTCAACTGCAAGAGCATTTTCTACCATCCACTCTTCAGCAACATATTCAAGGTAGGCATCAACTCTGTCAGTGAGTTCTTCCTTAAGACCTTCTTTTGCTTCATCCAGTTTTTCAGCATACTGGACTTCCAGTGCTTCTTGGATTTCTTGTACTTTAGAATTCAGAGCAGCTTCAAAGACCATCTTTGCTTTTGCTCTGAACTCCTCGGAGAGTTCTTCACCACCAAGGAGAGCATTGACATCTTCTTCAATGTCATATGCTTCTTCTTCTACAGTTTCTGCTTCTGCAACGACTTCCTCTTCAGAGATCTCTTCCTCTTCAGTTTCAATCTCTTCCTTAGCCATCTTCTTCATTGGCTCAGCAGCCTTTGCACCCTTATTGACTACATCACTGACAGTTTTGATCTTAGGCTCTCTGAGCTTTGCAGAATCATCATCAGGTCTGTAGTTTTCTGGAGTAGGTCCACCCAGATCCTCATAGGATCCAGATTGACCAGGGGTGATGTTAGCGACACTACCTTGTGCCTCAGCAGGCTTGGCGTTCGCATTCACAGCAGTCTTAGATTGCTCCATTTCTTGTAAATCTCCACGAGACATTTGAACTCTCCGATTAACCTATTTTAATCTATATTTATTTATAAATTAGAAACCTTTACAGGTTATTGAGAAAATCATTGAATAATTCAATTTTCTTCTCATCTAATTGTCTTTGTGTAACTAAAGTGTTAATTTGTTTGTATGTCTTTTGAGCATACTTCTCACGAAGGATGCCTCCATCCCATACCCACTCTTTACCTTCCATGATGCCTTCAACAAAAGCATCAGGAGCAGAAGGATCAGCAACAATATCAGCAGCAGTTGCTAACATGAAATCATCGCCTACTATATTTACACCTTCTCTGGTAGGTCTCAGTGAACCAATACCTCTTGAAGATACTCCGAGTCTTACACCTTCACCAATAAGTGATTCTGCAATCTTACCCATTGGGGTGCTGAGAATCTTTGCCTTACCAATAAAGTTTGAACCGTTTTCCTTGAGGGAAACAATCTTGTGTGAAACTCTATCAAGGTTTACAGTTGGACCATCAGGATGACCCAACTCACCAAGAGCTCTTCCTGCCATAACATGATTTTCATTGTATCTGGCAACTTCTCTTCTGAGAGTTTCCATTGGATACATTCTGCCATTTCTGTTCTTGAGATCACCTTGCAGGAAGATGCCCTCAATGAACATGGATTTTTTACCGTTCTTTTCTTCAACGATAAAATCAACTGATTCGATTTCTTCTCTGATTAGTTTCATTGGTGATCTTATGAATCTTGGACTTGTTGAATAAATGCAGTTCCAGTACCACTATTAGTTTTTACTGCAACTTTGATTGATTTTCTCAATTCTGCATAAGGTGCAGTAAAAGTAGCTGGATTGCCAGTACTTGAATCATGATCAATGGTAACTCTGGTGTTGTAATAACCACCTACATTTGAAGTGGTATTCACATCAGTCAGAATTTTGTGTGTAAAATCATAATCTGACTGACCATTCACTGTTAAAGTGACTGCATCGCCAATAGCAAAAGGACAACCAGTACCCTCAGGGAAGTCAATAATTGTTGTAGAACCTGTGGTAATACCAACTACTCTTTGAGAAGTAATTGGTCCAATAGTAATTGTCTCTGGTTCATTTTGAGAGACATAGTAATTTTCATTTGTTGGGGAAGGATTAGTTCCAATAGCAACAAAAACTCCTGCACCTTCAGCCACTACTCTAATAGCATCTGATTGTTGCGATATGGCAGATGTTGTAGTAACACCTGTACTTGTTGACAAAACTGTATTAATCCCAACGGGTTTTAGTGCAGCCATTATTTTAAATTACAATAGTCCTATAGTAGTTATTTATTATTTACTCTTCCTCAGTTGTATCCAGATCTACATCAGATTCAATCTCTGTTTGTGGTTCTGCATCAAAATCTACATCATCTCCAAATAAAGATGCTGCAACAGTTGGTCTGTATGCATCAACATTAGCAGCACTCTTTTGGAAGAGAATATCTTTGATTTGATCGCTGATCTGTGAAGAAGATCCGTCCTTGATCAAAAGGTCCATCAGGTCATCCATGTTATCAAAATCCTATGACTTGAACTTATTTATATTTCCCCACCAGCAGGGGTTTCAGGTGGCTCTGGATCTTTTGGTGATTCAGGTGCTGCCATTGCATTAGCACCTCCAGGTTGTGGAGCACCAGGTTCCATCATGACCGCATTTGGATCAGGAATGATGCCCTTTGCAATTTCTTCTTCAATCAACTTATCCTGCTCAATGATTTCCTCATCAGTTTGACGAAGGATCTTTCTTCTTACATAATCTGCAGAGTAGTATCTTCCAACATATGGGTCTACAAGTTGAGCAATATTGACTCTTTCTTGCATCAATTCTGCTTCTTTGAGTTCTGCAAAATGGTTATCATACAGGAAGTCATACTGAATATGATCAGACATTACTTCCCAATCTTCTGGGGTTACAATGTTCTTCAGGAGAAGTTGAGTTCTGAGCATATCATCAAACATTGCTGAGAATCTCTTTCTCATTCTTCCAACAAACTTGGAGAACTTGACTTCATCTCTCAGAATCTCAGAAGAACGACCCAATGAGAATCCACCATCTCCCTGAATTCTTGTTTCAGGAACATTCAGAGATCTATAAAGTTTCTTCTGGAAGTAGTTGATATCAGTAATTTCACCAAGGTTTTGACCACCAGGAAGTGTGGTGATTTCAGTTCCTCTACCACCTTCTCTTCTTGGTAACCAGAAGTCCTCCATCATGGACATGAACTTCTTATCATCACGCATTTCACCAGTGTTTGCATCATAGACAAGTTTGTTTCTATAACGCATCATGACATCACGCAGATATTGTTCTGCCTTCATCTTGGGCAGATTACCAACATCAATGTAGAAAATTCTTCTTTCTGGTGCTCTTGAAAGTCTGTAGATAACAAGAGAGTCCTCAATCATCATCAATTGATTGAGTGGTTTAATTGCTTTGTGCAACCATGACAAAGTTGATCCCTTATTTCTATCTACCAGACCAGAGGTGCAATATGTGATAGAATCACGAGTCATTTTGACTCCCTTTTCTTTTGATCCATATCCATAACCACCACCTTTTCCAGAATCTGGATTGTAGATGAAGTACTCTTCAATTTCTGGGAAGTTATATCCACCACCTTCAGAATCTTGTGCTTGTCTTGTCATAGCCAAGACACTATCTTTTCCTCTCTTCTTGACCTGACGAATATACCTCATCTTAGAGGCATCAATATATCTCAGTTCTTGAATTCCATCATGAGGATTCTTTTGGTCAATGACTTTATTGTAGTATAATCTACCATCAATATACCAGTTTCTGAAAATCTCATGTGCTTTCTTATCAAAATCAAGCAGTTCTAAGATATATTTGAACTCTTCTCTAATTCTTTTCTTTAGTCCATCACTTGCATTGAGATTAGAAAGTTCAATCTCAACAGGACTATCATTAGTATCTGCTACAATTGCTTCATTTACAATATCTTCAATTGCACTATCACATTCTGGATAAAGTGACATCTGACGATATCTTCTGATCAGATCTGTTTCAGTTTTATATACTCCTTCAATATCAACATACGAACCAAAGAACCCCGAACTGACGTAGTGTTCATTACCATCATTGTTATTTGGTGGTACTGGGGATACTACGCCAGGTGGGGTTCTTTCTGAATCTTCAATGGAGAATCCAAATAATCTCGCCATATCAATATTATACTAGAAACAACTGTTCTAATTATTTATCACTCAATCAAAACTTCCCCTGCATTAGTTCCATTGGACTCCAGTGAGTTACCAATGGTGAAGTACTGAACCTGGAAGGTAATTCCAAATTCTTCAATTGCATTCTCATTATCATAGCTCAGATCAATTGCATCAATGTTAGTTGGGAAGATGTCATAGAACTTGTAGGTTCTCAGAACTGATGACTGACCACCAGAGTTGGTTTGTGCAAATGGAACTGCACCTCTTCCAAGTTGCTGAACATATGCATCAGTCATGTATGAAGTTGGATTGGTGACACCAGTAGCATCATCCAACTTGCTCAGAACATTCATCCATCTCTCAAATGCTGTTCTCAGTTTGAAGTCCTCATCATTGATGACTGTAACTGTCCAGGTATCAAAGCTTCTGTCACCAGCAACTTTGAGTGTTCTACCTCTGAATGGAACTGTTACTTCTGAAATGGTTGAAGCAGGAAGTTGTGCTGCCTTGCAAAGGAACTTGAAAGTTCCATTCTCACCATCATCTCCACCATTCCATGCATCAGAAACAGATGCTGGGAAAGAAGGGATTGAAACTTCAAATAGATTGGGGCGGGCACCACCACCCGCCAACTTTGATTTGAATTGTGATAGAGTTTTAGTCTCTGCCATTTTTAGGTCCTCCTATTGTTATGTATTAATGATCAAACAGTTCCAACAACTTCTTCAAATGCAACACCAGTTCTGGTTGCAACGAAGGTCAGAGTGATGTAGTTGATTGACTTAGTTGGCTTCAAGTAAATATCAGCTCTGAACTCATTATTATCAATCACATCAGGAGTATTATTTGTTTCATCACAAACAATCAGGAAGTCATAGATTCCTCTCTTTGCCTGAATGTCTCTGAGATAAGGTTCAACAATATTGACAAAGTTTGATCTTGTGTTAGCATCATTCAGTTCAAAGAGTTGTGCATTTGCTGCACCCTCAAGTGCTTGCTCAACTGTGAGGAACAATCTTCTAACATTGATTCTGTCAAATGCAGATGCATATGAAAGACCAGTTTTATCACCAAACAGAACAATTCCAGTTCCTCTTTGAGTAATGATGGAGTTGATTCTGGAGGAATAGAGAAGATCTCTTTGTGCCTTGGTTGGGTTGTATGCAAGTTTGATTGCATTGTTCAGAACACCTCTTTGCTGTCCAGCAGGTGAGAACCATGGGAAAGCAACAATGTCAGTTCTGACCATCAGACCAGCAATGTCTCCATTGGTTGGGATGTATCTGAACTCATTATTGAATCTATCATAGGTGTACTTGTAACCTGCATCAAACACTGCATAAGATGAACTTGTCAGTGGTGCAAAGAACCCAAGAACATTGTTTGTCTGAGTTGTTGTGTTGGTTACATCAACAACATTTGCTCTGTGTGGGGAGATTGTAGCAATACAATCCTTTCTGTTCTCAGCAATAGAAATTACCAAGTTTGCTTTTGCTTGTGATTCTGCTTCAGAAGCAAGACCAGGACCCATCAGCAAGAAGTCAACTGCTTCCTCATCTTTGTTTGAGAAGAGGTTATAGGAAGTTTGGAGATTTCCAAGAGTTGCAGTGTATCCACCAGAAGTTGTGTAGTTCTCACCACCACCCAGAGTGTAGGTGACAGCACCAAGTGAACTATAAATTACATCCTGTGCATTTACACCCCATACACCTTGTGCTGTAGTTCTTGCTGACCATGAACCAGCAGTAGAGAATCCAGCAGCAATTGGTGTAGTTCCCCAGAATCCATCAGTATCATTTGATGGATTGAATCCAGCATAGACATACTGTGAATTATCTGCAATGTAATTCTTGTAGTATGACTTTTGAGGTGCATTTCCATCTTGAGTTGCATCAAGTGCCTTAGAAAGGTTCAGATGCTTCTCAAGAATGTTGCCTTGGATTCCAGTTACAGATCCATCATCATCAATGACAACAACGTGAATGGTGTCATTTCTACCATTTCTGGAAGAAGAGTAGTTGCTTGTCAGTGGTTTTGGTGCCAAGCTCTTCCAGTAAACTGTTGAGTTAGTCAGACCAAGTGTTTGTTGATCATACCAATCAGCAACTGTTACAGCAGTGAAGGAAGAATTTTCAACTGTTCCTTCATTATTTCTGAAGACCAAAGCATCGCTTGCTTCAAATGATCTTCCAGCATCATTCTGTGCATAAGTGATTGGGTAAACAGTACCTGCTGTTGATACCCTTGCAGTAATTGCAACATTGATTGTGCTATTTGAGTTTACTGCATCAGTGGAAACACCAGTGATGATACCCTTGAGGTAACCATTGAATTCTGATGTTGAACCAGCACCAGGAATAACCAAACCTGACAGTGCAGTAGTGACAGCATAACCAACTGTAGCACCAATGCCTGCAGGGTTTGTGGTTGCAATTCCAATAACCTGGTCAGCAGCATTGTCAATAACTGCTACCTTCAGGTTTCTTGCCCATCTACCAGGTGTTTTTGCTGCCCAGCTGAAGTTTGTTGCAGTTTCGTAATTGGTCTTATAATCATCATAGTTCTTGATCTTCAGAGTGGTGGTTGAAGCAATTCCAACACCAGCATTAGCATTCTTCAGATCGTCATCATCAGTTCTAACTACCTTCAGAACACCACCATATGAGAGGTATTCTCCTCCAGTCATCCAGTACTCATACTGGCGATCAGTGGAGAGTGGTTGCCCGAAAGTGTTGAGATACTGCTGTTGAGTATTGATCTGTACAACTTCATCTACAGGACCAATCTCAAAAGGACCAGCGATAGCACCAATGTTATCTACAACATTCGCAGCTCTCCCTACTGTTAAATCAACCTCCCTGATTCTTACACCAGGAGATAATTGAGGAGTCGCCATGTTTTTCTCCTTAAATAGTCTCAGTTTATCTGAAAATATTTAGGATTTTGGGTGTTTTCAGTGGGGAAATATGTGGTGAACTACCAATCTGGATAGGACCAATCCACAAATGGTGTAATCTTCTTTCTTGACTCCACAATTCTGTTTATAGTACACTCTTTGCACTCATAAGAATAGGAAGAAGCAACTGGTCCTCTGTCCTTTCTTGTTCTGTAAAAACTATCTATAAGGTTCTTTACTTCTCCACATACTCTACACTTTCTATCATTGAGAAGTAGATGACCTAATTTGATTTGACCATCTAAGTCCATTACATATACTCCCACATGTATGATCTATCACCATACTCATCAACATGCCATCTATCACCATCAGCATCAACAAAACTATTGTCATCTAATCCATCAGAAACAAATCCAAATGGTGCCATATCTTGCTCAATCTGATTCTTTTGTTCCTCATAAATTCTCTTTCTGACATCTTGGTCAGTGAGTTCTTTGAAATAGTCCTGAGCAACTAACCAGGCATAGATAACCAGACACATCGCAAGGTCATCATTGCAACCTTCTTCTGCCTCAAAGGAGTTGTGTTTAGAAACAAAGGTTGTTAGTTCTGAGATGGTATCATAATCACATATGAGAAGTTTATTCTCCTCAATCATTGTCTTGAGGTTGAGGGATCCAACCTTTTTCACAGTCTTGGACATTTTGACGCCAAGTTGTGTTTTCTTACCAGAGAAACCTTGCCCAACAATCTGACCTGCTCTACCTCTCATTGAGCACATCAAAAGGTTCTGATACTCAAGATCATATTGGAGAATTGCTGCTACCTGATCTCCAACATCATTGACTTCACAAAGAATAAATGCTTCATTATAATTCTTTGCTACCTCATAGATCACACTTGGGAATAGCATAGGTTTGATTTCATTGTCCCTATACTTTGCTACCATTTTATGAGGGAAATTACTGATGTCTACAACAGTAAATGCAGAGTAGTCACCACCAACTCCTCTTGCAACGTCAACTGTCAATAAGTAATCATGTCCTGCTCTGACTTTCTCATAAACATCTAATCCTGCATTTTGGGTTAGAGGATTTTCATAAATGAGAGATCTAAGTTTTGATGGCGCAATCAGAGTATCAACAGATCCAAGGAATTCACACTCAAACTCAACTTTGAACTGTGCTTCTGATGTGTTCTTGATTGTTTGTTCCTTCCAAACTTCATCTCTTCCTGGAACTTCAGACCAGTGAACATCTGTAGGAACATATTCATTATTACCTCTTTCAGCATCATGCCACATCCTATAGAAGTGGTTCATGCCATGAGGCGTTGAAACTATGATGACTTTTGTGCTTTTACCAGAAGTAATAGTAGGATAAACAGATGCAAAGAAGGAGTCAGCGATGTGATTAGGGACGAACGCGAACTCATCGAGAAAGAGGATATTGAACGACATGCCTCTGACAGCACTCGCAGATGTAGAAGCTGCCAATATCTTACTGCCATTTTCTAACTCCAGTGAACCTTTGTTCCATGACAGGATACCCTGCTGCATCCACTTGGGCAAGTTTTCATATGCAATTTGTAACCTACTAAGTAGTTCTCTTGCAGTAGATGCTTTGTTTGCCAGGATGCCAATGTTTACGCTGTCATTGAAGATTGCATAGTGTAGCAAAAAAGATACCACAGTTGTGGACTTACCAGTCTGTCTTGGCATCTTACAGATGTTGAATCTTTCCTTGTGGAAGTTACTAATCAACTTTTCCTGGAAAGGATACATCTGGAATGGTTGAAGACCATGATCCAGAGTCACAATCTGAACATAGTTTTTTGCAAAGTAAACTGGGTCTTCTTTGCATTTGATAAATTCTTGAATCTGCTCTTGAGTAAACTCAATGGCAGTATTTGCTTTTTTTAGATTAGGATTACCAAGATAAATGTCAGCATTACTCATAAAAAATTACCTACTAATTTCTTCCCAGTCCATTGAGGCATAAACTTCTTCACTACTTGATATTGGAGATGCTGCGACAACAAGTGTTAGTTCATAAGGAGTTCCAGTTAAACCATTTCTTTCTAACTGGAACTTAAATAGTGCTTCCTTTAGAATATCAACTGTTGCCGAAGATTGGTTGTTAGATGAGAAGAATCCAGATGCTAATATTCTACCTCCAGTTATGCCAGTTCCATTTAGTTTGTACTCAATCGCACTATCATTACCAGCACTGGTCCAGGTTCCTCCAGTAGTAGTTCCTGATGCTCTTACCTGCCAATTGTAATAAATTCCATTATTAACACCCATCAAAGAAAGAGCAGTCAAGATTACAATAGCATCTAAACGATCTGGAGATGATTTCAATCTTATACTAATTACTGGATAAAAAGTTCCAGCAACGGACATACTATATGGTGATGTAATTGGTGTTCCTACAGCTTGTTGTAATCCACGCAACTCATAACCACCTTCAGAAATTACAGTAGAACAAACTTGTTTGAGAGTGCTGCTACTTGTAGTAATACCTGTATTGGCAATCTCATATCTTAGAGGAAGTGATGCTGTTGTAATATAAGTTGATTCAATTAAGTTTGCGTGATGGAAAGAGTGGCAGTGAATCATCACTCCATTAATTACAAATCCCATTCTGACTGTACCAAGTCCTAACCACTCAATATCCATCCAAAGAATTTGTGCTTTGGTTTTATCTAAAGTAATTCCAGAAACTCCAGTACCATCTAACTTATCAA
>Ga0255768_10001834_pt1 | contig 21625 bp, 12 predicted proteins | sample 071ome_33_FD_179983 | JGI IMG/M metagenome (GOLD analysis project Ga0255768, IMG submission 179983) | Coastal salt marsh microbial communities from the Groves Creek Marsh, Skidaway Island, Georgia - 071412AT metaG (version 2) | ecosystem: Environmental > Aquatic > Marine > Intertidal zone >...
GCATCTTACAAATATTAAATCTGTTATCATGGAAATTCTGGATAAGTTTTTCCTGAAACGGATACATACTGAAAGGCACAAGACCATGGTCAAGAGACACAATCTTGATGTAGTTTCTAGCAAAATAAACTGGGTCTTCTTTACACTTCAAAAATTCAAGGATTTGCTCCTCTGTAAATTCAATCTGTGTATTTGCTTTTTTTAGATTAGGATTACCAAGATAAACTTCACTCATAACGAAACTCCTTTTTAGTCTTCTACATAAATGAACGACACAGTGGCATCAGACAAATTACTTGTGGATTGAACTGCTGCTGTTATGAAATTGTTTGGTGGAATATGAATACCAATATCTACTAAATCAACATCAATCGTAGATCCATCCGTCATATGAAATGCAGCAATTGGTGGTGTTGTTTGTGCTGGTAATGTAAACAATCCACCACTATCTACGGAAGCAAACAAAGACGCATTGAAATCTGTTTGAGTAGTCCATCTCAAATAATTTGTTACTATTGGATTATAATATATGTACAAAACAGCAGGATTTCCAGCAGTATTTACAGATGCTGTAAGTCTTGATACAATAAGGTCTCTGGTATTAATTTTGTTTTGATAAATGAGTTTGTTCTTAAGTGAGGAAACATGATACAAATTATTTGCTAACATTGAATCAGTTCTGTTTACCGTCACAGAATAAGGAAGTCTTGTTCTCTCAACAATACCTTCAACAGCACCAAGAAACGAAGATCCAGTGCAAGTTACAACACCACTTGTAGGAGATCCCAAGTTTGCTGCGACATATCCAATCTTCATTGATGGATTGTCTAAATGTGGAAACTCATTTTTATTTGTGTAATGTTCGTGATGGAAGAACATCATGTCCCCATTAGTGGGATTCTCAATCGCATAACGGATCTCACCAGCACCCAACCAACGGAAGTTGATTTGATACACATTTAGTTTTGATGGATCAATTGTAACACCAGAGTATCCAGTTCCATCCAGTTTGTCTATGTTAAAATCATCTTGGAATGTCCAGTTTTCTGTCTGTGTTACTCCAGTTTGATTTGTTGTGTTTGTAAATGTTATTGTTGCGGTGCTGGTTGCATCAAATGTGCCAGTTTGAGGTCCAAGAGATGTTGATAAGAACTTAATTCTGGTTTGGTCATACTCAACCAGATAACGAGCCGTAAATGCTGCTTGGTCTTCTAATCCTTCTGCAAGGAGAGCAATGTTTCCAGCAATAGTTCCAGCATTTAAAGTTACGGCAGTAAATACAGTTCCATTGAGAGTAACTGTTACATCTCCATCATTTAATGCACTAAAAGTAAAACCTTGAATATGTGCTTTACCCCCATTAGCACGAAGAACACCAAACTGCCCGTTGGTATGTGCATAACCAATTTGAATGGCATTTTCTTGATTGAATAATCCTGCTCTTTGAGTAAATCCTACTGGATTAGAAGAATATGCCGCAGTAAATCTACACACCGCACCTTGTCCAGGACGATATCTCAAAAAATTTGTGCTTCTAAGAACACCATAAGAATTAGCATCTGTTCCAGCACCAACTCTAAATCTGGTGTCGCCATTGGTAGCAATACCACTGGAGCTAAAAGTAAAGGTCTCAAACTCTCTTGGATCCAATCCATAGACAGCATCACCCTGAACCTTTGGTGTTAATGGAATCGCAAGAATCTCTCCAAAAGCAGATTTGGATGAAGCACTTTCATTGAGAATATTTCCATACTCATCAGCACGGATATAAACCTCATGCAGTGTTCTTTCTTGATTCAGATAATCTTGTTCATTTTTATTCCACTGTGCCATTAATCACTCCACGATAATCTTTCTGGACGATACCTTTGAGAACTTTTGATATTTACAGAACTCTGAGATGCTGGATATACATTCTGTACAATAGCACCAGGATACTCACCTTGAAGTTGCTCTGCTAATTCATTCTTAGAAGGCATAGAACCTTCAATCTCCATTCTATATATTTTACCCTCCCAGACAACATCAGCGAAATAGGATTCGCTTGCTTGCTCTGGTGAAGACCCTCCTACATTGAGAGTTCCATTGAAATCACCATTAATGGTGATACTTTCTGTTAAAAATTGTTCGAAACTTTTCATTAGCATCTCCAGCGACGACGGGCTTTACAAATTGCTTTATCTGGGGTTTTTTTGCAATCAATATTGTGCATCTTTCTTTGTCCATCGGAACGAGCACAGAATGACTTACGTCTTTTTGCTCTCTTTCCTTTTGGTTTCTTCTCAGTTACAGCAGTTTTCAGTTTGGAACCTGGATTCTCACGACGATAAGCATTTACTGCTTTCTGAGACATACCATCAGTCTTATCTTTTTTATTGACCTTTTGCCAGTCTTCAGCAAGTTCTTCTCTCCAGTTGGAGTATCCTTCCTTCACACAGTTGGGAACCATCTTCCCACCTTTCTTCTTCATACCCTTTTGGGTGTAACCATCCCAACACTTCTCTTCAATCTTTTGAAGATTTGAGGGTGGAACTTGAATAGGATCGGGTGTAATTAAGTCAGTTGCTTCAAACTCGGTTGGTTGAAAGTCATCTCTCCAGTTGGAATATTCATAAGACTCTTTCTTAGTCTTGTTACCCCAGTTAGCAGCACCAACCTTACGGCACTTGACTAATGCACCAGAAGCATATGCACTTGGCCAAACATCATATCTTGCCTTTACTTTCTTGTAGCAAGCGTCTTTCTTTTCTGAGACTACTTCACCTTCTAGTTCATAGTGTTGTGCGAGTTTTATTTTCCTATCACTAGGAAGTTCTAAAACATCCTCAGGTCTACCACCAACTTCAGCAGCAAGTTTTTTATTATTTTTAAACAATCTTCTAAGTGCACCAGCTCCACTTTCTCCGTCAACAAGTTTAACCTGTTCTCTCACAATCTTTGCCTTACCCTTTCTATTTGGGTTTGGATCTTCCTTACGCTTCTTCTTTGCTCTCTTCTCTCTTTCGTCCTTGCTCATTGCTGCACGGTCATCAGCGTCACGGCAGAATGGTTTGGTCTTTTGTCCTGGTTGTTTAGCACAAGGTTTTCCATCATACTTACCACCTGCCTGAACCCATCCACCACCTTTGAACCAGTCACGAAGTGAATAGTCCTTGTCTTTGGCAGACTTACCATCACGCTTACTTTCGGTGACAGTTCCTTCCAAACACTGGCAAGGATCTTCATTACAAATAGGACATGCTTGTTCCATATAAGATGATGCAGCATCCGTATCGTGTTCGGCATTTGTAATCTTTGCCTGAACCCAAGCTGGTAAGTTATCCTTGTCAGTCTTTTTAGCAAGAACTTTTGCAAGTTTTTTTAGATTGTCTGCGGATTTTTCTACCTGCTTTTTAGCCATTGATACTTCATGATCACCCTTCTCATAATTCTTTGCTTCTTCCACTTTCTTCCTTCCTTGACAGTGTGCTCTTTGTGAAAAACCTTTTGGATTCTTACAGTCGATAGACTTCTTGTATTTTTCAGACCATCCCTCACTCACTGCTCCACCATTTCCATTACCACCATTACCGTTTCCATTACCATTCTTTGTGGTATCAGTAGATTCTTCTCCACCTTCTTTTTCTTCATGCTCACTATCCTTCATCAAACGACCTGATCCCATAACATGGTGACCAGCAGGTATCTTCTTACACTTCTTTGAAGTGAAGCAGTAGTAGTAACCCTTCTTGCAGGATTTTTTCATTATTACTATTCAGTCTTATTATTATTTAGAAAACCTTGCTTAAGTAATTTTTGAAGTTCTGTTGTAGACCCAACAAATACGGCATTATTAGTGACTGTATTTGGTCCTTTGTTGACAACTTCTTCCTCAACATCCTTTAATTTCTTCTGCAAGTCGATCAACTTATCTGTGGTATCTGCTACACTCTTAATCAACTGACCAGCAACTTCATATGCTCTGGGACTACCACCTTCTCCAGCGAGTTCCATAATACCGTTGATTGCTTCTTGACCCTTTTCAATCAACGAATATAAGTTTGCTCTTGTATATTCATAATCTTTTGAAATATCAGTCTTTTGCTCAGGTTTCTGAATACTCTTAGGAGTATCATCATTTTTGACAATACTACTCTCTACATTTAGAGCTTCGTCGATAGAATTGAATTCTGACATGATTTATCAAATATCAGTTTGTAGTGTGGGACTGTATTCTTGTGAATCACCAAGGAATGTCCAATCTTCATCGAATTCGAAAGTATCCCCAGGTTCAGCATCGATTGGATCTGGAACCACAGTATATCTCATTTCTCTCTTAGCGGTAGCTGTATTTGTATCAGCGTAGTTATCAACAATAACCTTGCGAATGAGACCCTCTGGATTATCTGCAACAGGACCAAACAAATATGTCTTTGCAGTAAATCTTAAAGTATATATTAAAGATCTTCTACTTGTAAAATCTCCCTCATAATCATCTTGGAAATCAACACTGTTTAATGTAATTGGTATATCTCTTTTTTCTCCAATAGAATCTATCAAATTGATAGTGATATTCAGAGATGGTTGAAAGTTAGGTAAAATCTGCTCCACAATTTGCAAAGCGTCATCATTCAGTTTTGATAAAATGCTCAGTTCAAAACCAATATTATATGGCACTGGCATGTAGACTTTTTTAACATTCCCTTCACTATCACATTCTTTGAAGGTTTGTGTTATACCAGTTTTTCTAGTTGGATCATACTCCAAAGAAACCATTTCAAATGCCATACGTGGCAAATTAATAGCAACTGCTTTGGTTAATTTTGACTGCTCTTCAATCTTCGCTAAGTACTTTTGTTTTGGACCATATGACAAACCAACCTTAATCTCCTCAAGTATTGATCCGTCTTTTTTCTTGTGCTTTATATAAATTTCATTAAATAAGGTTCCAAAACCAATAATAGTCTTTCTTATAATTTCGTGATAAAAATAAGTACCTAACATTAATATTCTCCAAATGGGTTAGATTCTGTAAAGTCTAAAATACCGTCAGCTTGAGATTCAATATATTCGTTAGAATCGTATGAGTAATTATATGTATCAGAATCATAAGATTCTACTATATATCTTGCTGAAGAGGAGGAACCAACAATAACCTCTCCATTATAGAATTTTCCATTGTTTATAGAAATTCTCAAAGATGTAACAGCAGGAATACCAGGAGTTGCTGAAACTACAGTTCTGAAGTCCTTAACAACAGCTATGGTTCCTGAGGTTTGACCTGTAATAGATTCATTATATATAAATGTTCCAATACCTGTTGGTGCAAGAGATTCGATTGTAACCGTGGGTGCTTCTGTATAACCAAAACCAGCATTTGTTAATCTTATTTGACTTACTTCTCCACCAGAAATCAGAGCAACAGCAGTTGCTGTTTGACCTATTGAAGGTCCCGTAAGTGTTACTGTTGGGACATCATAATATCCATCACCTACTTCCGTTAATGTGAAACCAGATATTCCATTGTCAACAATAACAGCAGTAGCGGCTGCTCCTACACCACCTCCACCAGAGAATGAAATTGTAGGTGGATTTGTTGCTGTATAACCAGTTCCTGGATTTGTTATTTGAATTTCTTTAACAGATTTTACTCCACCAATAGAGGTTGTAATAGCAACAGCTGTTGCTCTGACTCCAGAAATTGGACTCGATACAGTTACTACTGGTGTTGATGTATATCCAGAACCATCATTTGTTAGTACAATCCGACCAACCATTCCCAAATCACCGACCGATGCAGTTGCTGTTGCTGATGTTGCAGTTCCAACAAGAGTTAAGGTTGTAATATAACCTTCATCTTCTACAGTATTATCAACTTCATCGACAGCAGTGTCAATAAGTTCATTTTCATACTCATAAAGTTCACAACTCAAGTCATAAGTATAACTAGATCCTAATTGATAAAAAGGTTTTTCAGATTCAACTCTCTTAATCTCAAAAAGTCTCTCACCAAGTGGGAAATATATCAAATCACCTTCTTTTGGTCTTGTAATCAAATCTGCGAAGTCATAATCAGTAATTCTTCCTTCTCTAATACCTGATGAAATACCTTCCAAGAATGGAGCGATAAATTCTTCAAACCTTTCTCTGGAAATAGTTAAACTGACTTCATTAGTAAGTTTTAATCCAAACTTACTCATGATGTCTACACCAGGATTGTATCCATCATAATTGTTTATATACGCTTCAATTAAGAATGTATCGTCAAACTTGGATGATTGAATCTCTCTTATAACAAGATCGGACTTTAAAATTTTTCTTGGAAGATAATATACTTCTACACCATAGATTTTTATCTGCTCATTAATAAGATCCTGAACAAGAAATTGTTCATTCGTAGAACCTTGAAGAAAGAAGGGATTTAGTGTCATAATTATCCAATGAAGTCGTATGGTGGAAGTTCATATTCCATAGCCATTTTTTGTTTAATTTCTTGCAACTCCCTTTCTCCATCCTCATACAATTGTCTACCATTTAATTCAATTCCACCTGGAAGTTTTACACCTTGGAATTTTATTAAATTCTGACCCCATTGTCTTTTGATTAGCGCAGTCAAATATAGTTTGACAAAACTGTCATTATATATCTTAGAAAAATCTGCAGGATCTAAGGCTCTATAACAATCAAGAACTAAGAAGTCACCTGCGGTCTGTGCTTTCCAATCAATATCCAAATAAAGTCTGTTCTGACGTTTATTAAATCTTATCTGTTTATCAGTAGTTAATAAGAAATCAATATCTTCAAGATATGATTTTGTCATAGCATATTGCAACAACTCGACGGAGTTGAAGTAATATAAATCATTCAAAAATAATTGATACTTAATGCTAAACATTCCTCCCGAAATAGCACTAGTATCAAATCTGAATATTTTTTCAACACCAATTACGGAGTCTGGAACCTGAATATAATTGGAGTTTTCGTAAAAACTAAACGTAGTTGCTGAACCAACAATTGTGGATGATGCTGTAGTGGTTGTTATTCCAACCCCAGTTTTTCCATTTGTAATAGTCGAACCAGAACTAGAAGCTCCTCTACCTCTATCAATATCATCTTGGGATATCTCATATTTTAAATACATTCTCTCGACACCATCATAGTGTCTTTCATTGAAATATTGAATAGTGTCATCAACTAAATCATCAATCTGCTCATCAGCAACGTTAATTTCTAATACTGGAGCACCTAATCTCCTCAGACAATAGTCAATTAATTCTTGTTTTGTAGTTGGTTTTGCCATTAGAATTCTCCTCCATCAATTACAGATGTCCATGTTGGAATTCCAACAGCATTTGTTGTTAAAACAAAATAAGACTCTGTTAATGCATTTTCTGTGCTAGCAGCACCAATTAATTTACCAGTGTTATCGAAATATGCAATCCCGTTTGGTCCATCATAATCCCCAGAATCATAATATAATCCTTCAGTTACTGATGCAAAACCAGTAATTCTTAAATCACCAGTTAAAGTAATATCACTATCAAAAGTTGCTGTATCGGAAACATATAAATTGGTGGAAGTTACAAGACCAGAGAATTTGCCATCTCTCCATCTCTGGGTTGTAATACCAAGATCATATGTATTATCAGCATTAGGAACCAGATTAGATACAAATTCACCCGTAACATTAATGTTATCTGTATTTGCATCACCAATTCCAATTGTTCCACCTCTAAAGGTGGCATTACCTATAAATTCTGATGTACCTTCAACCTTTAAAGAACTACCAATAAAGGTATCATTACCAACGTATAAATCTCCACCAGTAGTGGTTATACCACCGGCAGAGGCAAGAGTAGTAACACCTACAGATTTAAAACTCGAATTTACTACTAATTCATTTAAAATATCAACAGCAGCATTAACATCAAGATCGGATGCAAAAGTTGAAAATCCAACTACCGATAATCCTGCGCCAACATTAAGATTTTTGCCAATCCCTGCTCCACCTGTTACAATTAATGCACCATTAGTAGGTGCATTGGAGTCAGTGGTATTGCTAAAAGTTACTATTCCAGATACATTGAGAGTAGAAGAATCAATAGTATCTGTTAGATAAAAAGATTCAGTAACAAGATCCCATACTAAAATCATTCCATCCCTAGTTTTTAGGGTAGAATTTACGTCAGATAAGTTGAGTAGTCGTGTAGGTGGTGCTGAGGCGTTGGATAGAACACGTATTACATTCTGTGAGCCAATCCTATCGTTAATACTTGGCATTACCTGGTTACCCCTGCTCTTACTAATGCTGCTCCTTCCACAGCTTTATATTCTCTACCAGAATTTGTTATTTTCACATCAAAAACGTATCTACCTGGTTTCAAACTAACAGATTGAGTTCCAGTCAAAGATATGGAAATAATTCCTTGCTCTGGACTAGTAACAGTAGAAGCAAAAGATACTGCCGTAGAAGATCCATAATGTTTTCTCAATTGGGCTTCAGTTGAAGCATCGGTCAATATCAAAGGCGAGTTTGTTCTCGTATCCTCCAATTGGAAAGATGTATCAAAATCATATCCCGCTTCAATTACTATGTTGGATACATAAACTGCCATTATTTGAAACGATTAGTATTCCTTTAGATATTTATATTCTTAGTATCTACCTATCTTTATTTATCAGATGCATTAACAAAGATTTTATCTCTGTAATATCACTTTTTATCTGCTCAATTTCTTCTCTCTGCTTCTTTTTTTCAATCTTCATTTTCATGTATTGATTATATTGATTGGTATCAGTATTAATAATTGCACCTGATTCTTCACGAAACAGGTGCTCGTGGTCTTCAACTCTTATCATGCTAATGCAATCACTCTAAGGTCTTTATATCTTGGAGCGTATGCCTCATTTGTACCGCTAGAAACAATTTTGATTCTAAAACCAGTAAATTGTTCCAATTCATCAGCACTAAATTGATACTCTAAGAACTCACCATCTTTACTTGCTGGTACAAACGCATCTGGTCTACCACTATTTTTAGTGGAATCTATTACCTTATCACCAAATCCATCACCATCAGTATCAGTAAGATTATCATATCCTGGGAATAATTCGAAGGATTGTTCAATACCAGAAGAATCAACTCTGAACAATTCATAAAGAACTCTAAAGTCCGCTGAGGAATGTCTATATGCGGAAAGAATAACTTTCAGCGACGTTGCTGGTTGTTTTAGATTAACTCTTCTAGAAACATAAACTGCTTCATGAGGATCTGCATCAATTGAGTTTGCACCACTCTGAGATGTATAATCACTTACTGGTGAATTGAGTCTATCGCGTACAAAAGTAATATTTGCAGTCGAAGTATCAATAACTGGAGATAATCTTTCATCACCACTTAGTTCTACACCGAGAGTGAATGATTTATTTCTAGGTAAGTCTGAGAGTCTTTCAGTCTCAGTTACCTCAGATGCTACCAGTCTGGTGGAATTCAAATTATTTACTCTATTAAGTTCAACTGGTTCGAACCCTTGATCTGCAAATGATGCCTCAGAACCTGATACGCTTGTACCAGAAACAGTTCTAATATCTGCAGAAATTTTGGTTTCTTGACCTGGTGTTATAACACTCAATTCTGGAATAATAGCGTTGAACTGAATATTCTTGGATCCAGTTGCATTCTTTCCACCAACAACATTTTCGTCAGTGAAACTCAATTGAGAATCGCCAGTTGCTCTATCTGTACGTGAAATTTGTAAATAATATTTGTCAATATCACCAGCAGATTTGAGAGTAGCATTTGTTGGTAAGTTGTGATTTCTGTTGATTCTTGTTAAAGAAACACCATTTAATTGATATGGGTATACTTGATCGTTAATACTATGATTGCTAGCAAGTGTTCCATCAACACCTCTTGTTGCAATTCCCAAAGTACCTGCTGGAGAAGAACCAGCAGTTACGCTATCATAGAAAATAATTTCGTTATCAATCTTGACATAACCTTTCGAGGTTGAGATACCTTCAAAAGTTGAGAATATTGAAGTGTTTGCAACAGATATCGTTGTAGCACCAGATCCAATAGCAGCAGTCAGAGACGTTGGAATTGTATTTGGTTCAATATTTGCAAGAGTTACCAAGTTGTTATCAGCGTGCATTCCATGATTATATTGATTAATTTCTAGTACTCTTCCATCATATAGATCGCTAATAGTTGTTGATGATGTAATATCTGTGTTTGCATAAGAAACTGCAGTAGCTCCATCATAAACAACCAAATCTTGACCAGAGGTAAGTTCTTGACCTTGTACATTTGTCAGATACAGGGTATCAAATCCGTTAAGAGCAGAGACTGTAATTTGTGCTCCAGAACCCTTCGTTACATCTGAGGTTGTAATACCAAGAACGTCACCAACAACATATCCACTACCAGGTGTTGTTATAAATGGATCACCACTAAGAACACCAGCAGCAAATGTAACCACACCAACAGCACCCGTACCAGAACCTGTAATTGAATACAGGGAAACACTACTGAAAGTACCGTTGCTATATCCAGCACCGACTATTGTGTTGGATACTGTACTCAATTTACCACCGACTTGTTCAATATATCCATAAGGACCTGTGTCTGAAGTTGTATCGCTAACTTTTCTACCAATAGTAAGAACAGAATCTAAAGCAGTCGAAGTTGTAATACCAACTTTTAACTTTCTTGGTAAAGTTCTTACGGAATTACTAGTTAATGTCGTTACATCGTCCAGATTGTCTATGACAGGATTGTAGAAGTATGCTGTACCTGATGTTGAAGTAAAACTTGCTCTATTAAGAACAAATTTCAAATCTTCAAACTGACTTGCTGTCCAAATAGTACCATTTTGAGATTTGAACAAACTTCCGCCAGTATACTGTTGACCAATCTTTATGGTTTCAGCGTCTGGAAGTGTTGAAGTCTCAATAGTATTTTCACCCATTCTTGCAATCCAAACTTCATAATTATCTGAAGTTGGTGACAGTAATACTAAAGCGTATTCAGTATCTGGTTGCAAATAAATTGGAGATGGGAAATTGACTCTTGTAGATACTGATGCATCTGTTGATGTTGTAATTTCACTTGGACTTACAGCAACAGAAGCATAATCTTCAACTAACTGTGCTGTTGGTGTACCCAATTCTACAGTTCTTACTTGAACGATTAGGTCTTCAACAGTATCTTTGCTTGCAAAGTAAAGATCGACAGATGACAAGAATAATCCTTTATCAGAATCGGTAGTGAAAGACTGAGCAAGAGGGTCAACTCTTCTTGGTGGTGGTGGGGGTGGTCTTCTTACAATTACTCTGGTTTGTCTGAAGGTATCAATTCTACCACTAGTACTGTAAGTAGTTTCTCCACTACTAATCAACAAACTTCCTGGAAGTGGTTCAGCATTAGTCGAACTAGAAGTAAGTTTGAAGGTACTAGTTCCTGTTGAGAATCTCAATGGTGGAACTGGTGAAGATAATGGATTTCTAATGAAGAATACACCAGAAGCACTTCCATTCAAATCTGTAACAACTCTGATGTTAGATACGGTTGCTTGAGCACCACTTGTTTCGCCAATCAAAACCATACCAACTGTCAAGTATCCACTAAATCTACCATCACCTCTATCGGCAAGTGAAAGATGATCTACATTCAAAACAGTTGATGATGCAGAATAAGAAGTATCTAATTCTATTGAGGTGTTATATGGATTTGAAGAATATGTTGTAGATGGATTATCATAAGAACCAGACTTGTGGTTTGGTTGAGCAACTCTTACATTAAACAAATTGCTAGATCCAACAAAACCTCTGACTCTTTCACCAACACTAAAGACACCAGATGTCATCTCAATTTCAACTAACTTGGGAACTATATCAATTCCAGAAGTATTATCGAAGAATGGATAGTATCTTGTAAATGCTTTCAATCCAGTAACATTGTATGCTACGTTTCTTGAGCGGATGAATGGATCTCTAACGCTAGAAGTTCTAACAGTTTCGGTATAAGTGCCGTCAAAACTACCAGTTTGCTGTCTTGTTCCACCATCAACATAAATTGTTCTTACCCAAGAGTCTGATGATGGTGTAAGTTGTAAATTACCAACATATTCAACCATGTTAAATGGATTTACATTTTCAACTCTAGAAGCAAATGCTTGTGTCTTCCAAGCTACTTCGGAATATTTCAGAGTGATTAAATCACCAGTCTTCTGAACATTAGAATCCAATAGACTTAGATTTGTAGAAAAATCAGCAGTGTCTTGATTCAAAGATGAATTCAGTGCTACTACTGGTTTGAATCCAAAAGTATCTCCCTGACATAACAGTAAATTATTCTCTGTATCAATATCAAACTTAGAAAGTTCTCTATCACTTCTATCAACAGATTTAAAGTCATCTACAAAGAAACCTGACTTAAATCTATCAAGTCCATCAACATCTCTAATTTGTAATGTTTTGGTATTAACTTCTAACAGAGATAATGAAGTTAATGTTTCTAGGTTTGTAACCCTATCATCAATCTTACCAATATCTCTCATCGTGTATCTTCTGTTATCAACAACAGAAATTTTTACATCATCAGTACTGTAGAGATATGCTGGATACTCAATAGTTGCGATATCCATCGCTTCTTCTACATTAATTGGTTCCTTAGGACTTGTGGAGGAAACACCCTTAATTAAAGTGAAATTACCCTCTTTATCTAAAACAACCTTATCGATTCTTGGTAGATAGAAATTGTATCCAATCAGAGAACTTTCTTGAGGAGAAACAACTAATGTTGGATTGATGGATGCCGTTGCAAAATTTCTATTTGCAAAAGCGAATGGGGAACTTGAAGAAGATGAGAATCTAGCAACTCTTGGTCTAAAGTCAAGAGTATCTGACGCTCTAACATTACCCTGCAGTGTTGGAATATCATCTGAGAATCGTTCTTCATCATAAGAATTTACGGTGTATACATCACCAGTATCACTCGTTGGTATGCTATAGTAATCGAAAATTACTTTCAGTTTGTGACTTGGAACATATGAATTATTCTTCCTAACAATTCTGGAATAATCATAATAATGTTCTCTCTGACCTTTGTCTAAACGATAATTATCAGTAATGTCTTGATAATTGCCAAGAGTAATTGATTGTATTGTGGAAGAAATATTTGACTCTTTAAAATCAACTATTTCACCAGCAACAAATTTATTAGAATTTAAATATACAAATTCAACTACAGTAGCAGAAGATCTTGTTACAATTTGGGCGATTGATCCACTAGTTCTTCCAACTATCTTCTCACCTAAGATTGAATTTGTATCTAAACCTAAACCAGATGGGAATTCTAAAGAGTCTAACGTAATGGAATTAGAATCATATGACTCATAAACTGCAATAACTTTTGCAACGTCTGGAAGATTTAGTGAAATTTCCTTATCTTCTACACGTAAACCATAGTAAGAATTTTGTGTTAATCCGTTAGTACTTGTAGATATTCCAGAACGAGTATTTGAAATATCTATTTTTTCACTTCTAACATATTCCTTTTTCTTATCTTTAATACCGTTTTTCTTGAGTGTTGTATTGACAATAACTGAAGCACTTCCAGTAAGTCCACTCAAAGTTACACTATCTCCACCAGAAGAAAGTGTAAATTGATCGGAAGTCAAGTCCTCTACAGAACCATCAGTTTGGTAAAATACACCGTATCTTTCAGCGTCAAATGTTTCAAAGAAAGAACTAGTAATACCTGTATCTGAAGAAGTTAATGTTAACGTACCATCAGCAGCAGTTGTTTTGCCAGTGATTTGTTTTGATACTATTAAATTAGAACCAAAAAGACTTACTGAAGATACGTTATCAGATTCGATCTTAGAATATAATCCACCACCATCTTTAACTAATGGATTACCGAGTGAAAATGTTACACTCTCGGTAGAAACTGGAAGATCACCACTACAAACACCATCTACACTTGAAATTGCTGAAACGGTCATTGAAAGACCATCAGCAGATACTGAAGAAACTCTATTAAAAGTTTCTGTGCTTAGACCTGAAATTTGATATCTTAAAATGGAATCAGTTTTAATACCAACAAAATTGTTTCCCGGAGAAGTTACATTTCCACCAGATGTAATTGTAACAGTATCCGTAATACTAAAAGATTTTGGAAGGGACTTTTGAAGTGATAAGTCGGCAACAAAATCTGTAGAAAAACCTGATATAACTGAAGAATCTTGGTAAACAGATTTAACATCTTGGATACCATATACTTTTGCAGAAACAACAGATCTTGAAAGTTCTGATGTTTCATTAATCAGAATTTGCTCTCCTGCAATAAAGGTTCCAGAAGTCTGTGTGAGGGTTAGAACGGTCCCTGAAGCAGCGGTAACTACATATCCAGACGCTCCACTACTAACACCCCTGATGAACGACGTTGCTGGACATTCAGAGGACGTTAGAGAGGTGTTTACGGTCAAAGATGTATATGTCTGAACATCAAACAAATACAAATCCCAATCAGTTGCTGCATTTGAGTATGGTGCATCAGATACACCGAAAGAATATACTCTTGCTTCACCAACTTTAACACCAGTTCCTTCTGTGTTAGAAGTTTTTCTTTGACTATACAAGTCAATTGTATAGTTATTATTTACACCAACAAAAGGAGTACCGGAAACATTATTCAGTTTAATCAAACTACCAAATTCAAATGGTACTAAGGATGATTCAACCGTTTCTGTATCTCTTGGTTTATCTGCGTCCAGTACTGTTGTGGATACTGATTCAACATCATATCCTCTAACATAAGCTTTTCCAGCAGATACTTTAACTGCTAAAAGATCTTCTGATGGAACATTTCCATCTTCGGTTTTTTGTGATGAAGTATATACACCTTGATTGGATAGTCCATCATTAAGAGATTCTTTTACAGAAACATCAAAGTTACCTATTGAATAGTCACCAGACTCTTCATAAGTTCTCTTCGCAAAATAATCTTTAATTATGCTGTATTGCGACTTATCCTGTAATTTTTTAATTACACCAGATTCTAACTTAATTAACTCTATAAAAGATGTATCATTATAATCAGTTAGACTCTTCTTAGATAGTGTTGCTGTAATCTTTAATCTATCTGCACCTGGTGCAGAGTAATTTGAGAATCCTTTTGCATTATCATACAAAGAATTATCATCTTTTGCAGTTACAAGTTCTTCTAGAATGGTGAGACCAACTCTATATGATGGAGAACTTGTATATGGATCTAATACAATTGTATTAGAAGAAACATCTACAAAAGTACCTCTGATAAAATATACCCCAGCACCAATGGAGACAGAAGAACCTCTAGCACAGGAATCTTGTGCTACTAAAGAAGCAACTGTATCGCCCGCATTAACAGAAGTGTTTCCGTAAGTAAATGACTCTTCAACTATAAGAGTCTCCCCATCATTAAAATATGAAATTTCGCTATTACTACCAGATCTTAAATATTTTACAAATAAAGTAAAATCTGTTGTACCATCAGCATCAGATTCTGCAAGATATTTGTCTACTACCGCTACTATTTGAGATGTTTGACCTCTAACTCTCTTTCCAACAAGTTTATCGGCATAAACACTAACATCAATACCAAGATGTTGTTCGTTTATCTTTACAGAATAGTATTCATTATCATAATTAACATTTCCGGGGATCACCATCGACCCCTCTTTGAAAATGTGACTTCCAAAAGATTCTACTTGATTTTGTAGAATTGATTGTAAAGTCGTTAACTCCCTCGCTTGTACTGGGAATCCTGGTTTAAATAAAACCCTGTAGAAGTTATTCTCCTTATCAAAATCATCATAGTAAGGGTTTATATTGAGATTTGTTTTCTGTGGCATTTTTTAGAATTCCAGGATAATTTTAACGTCTTCTTTTTGTCTAGAATTTCTTGAAATCTCTGGGCGGTTATCAAGATAAATTATATCCCCCGACCCTTTATTTATCTCAGGTGATGAAAGACCACTTGTAAATTGAGACCCCAAGGAAATAACTTTGTTGTTTACTGTAGTAGTGCTTCCAGTAAATGCGATACTGACAGAATGACTAAATCCAGATTTTTCTACTTTTTCTGTTGTTGACTCAAAAGCATATGCTTTTCCTGAAGTTGAAACACCAGTATAGTCAACCGTATCATATGTAGATGGATTGAGATACAAAGAACTATCTTGGAAGTACTTTGCTACTTTCGTTTCATTATCCCATGATGCAACATATGCTTTTGCTTGTCCTATTATGTTTCCTGTGCCAGCAAAAACACTTTGACTAATAACATCTCCAACTGAAAGGGTATCAGTTATTGTGGAATCAAATTTAATCGATCCTAAAGATGAAAAATTATTTGATGTATGTACAGAAGTCGAACCGTATGAAGTTGGATTTTTTACAATACCAATCTGAGAAAGATTTGTGCTTACTGGAAAATCTCTTGTAGAATCATCAAATCTTGAATAAACTAAAACCTTATCTGCTCCCAGTTCTCTGTAGATGTCATAACCATGACCCTTTGATGGTGGGATGATTGGGATTAAGTTTGCTCTATTTGCAGTAGCAACTACACTAGCAGAGATAGGACTTAAATCTACCATAGCAAATGTATAACCACTTCCACCAGAAGTTACTGTTGTATTAGTAATTCTATTGTTAACATCAACACTAACTATAACCTTTCCACCAGTTCCATCACCAACGATGTTTAGTGTGTGTTCTCCCGTAGAATATCCAGAACCTCTACTTTCAATATAAACTTTTTTAATCTGATTCAAATTAACATCAGAATTTGCATTATCTCTTACTGCTTTTATCTGAGCATTAGATGACGTTGACCAATTATTTGGCAAAGCAATATATTCGGTAGAATCGAATTTTATGATATCACTTGGAGCAACTGTAAACAAATACTTCCAGATGTACCCATCATTGCTTGTTCCTGCTTTTGATGGTTCCAAGTCTGTAAAAGTTGGTTCATCTAAAGAATCTTTACCTGTTGTAAGAATACCTGATGAACCATTATCAATACAAATATAAACTTTATATTCGCTATTCATTACATAATAATTTGAGTCATATAATCTCACAGAGGAATTTACTGGTGAAGGGTTATCGACGCTATAATCATGACGGTACATTTCATATTTCTTTCCTCTTTCCCAATCAATTCTTCTAACAACTCTTCTAGCATTAGTAGAGGTAACACGTTTACCATACATCATAACGTTACCGACAAAGTTGCTATACTCAAAATTGTCGGTTGGACTTGGTGTATCAGTATCCCAATCAGGTTTTCTAAAAGAATCATCAGGGGATTTTGGATTAGATAATCCTACAAAAACATAATATGAATTAGAAGTATCTTCTATCGAATTTATAAAATTTTCAGCGTTTAATATTCTAAACTGATCTGTTACAATTGCCGCCATCTTAATAGCTTTTTTCTATATTTATAACTATCCCAGATCTTTTCTAAGACCACCAGTTTGTCTCAGTCCATATCCCCTTCTTTGAATTGTTGGGAATGTGGACAATCCAGAATCAATTGTAAGACCAGTAACACCTATAGAAATTGGTGCAGATGCTCTGGTAAATCCAGATAATCTACCCCATGAGAATCTACCGACTGGATTTGTTGTAGACCCAGTAGTTACTAATCCAACAGTATTTGTTCCAGAATCAACGTTGACAACTATCTCAGCGTTTTGTGATGAAGAACTGATTGATTGAATCTTGTAAATATTATCTGAGAAGCTTGTTCCGATTCCAACAACAGCAGAATTACTATCATCAATTGATGTTACACCAGAACCAACTCCAGTATCAAATATGTAAATTGGATATCCAGAAACTAAACCTGTCCATGGAGATGCATCTGAAGAATTCAAGAAGAACTTAATTGCAAGTGGAGTTCCGGAACCAGTTGTAGTAGTAATTCCAGTAACAATACCAGATGAACCAATTACAGCATCTATTTCAACAACATTCTCATAAGAGACATTTGTAGTTGGAGTGAGAACTTGTGGTGGTTGTGTTCTGGTATAACCAAATCCAGCATTAACTACCGTTGCTGAAGTGATGCTTCCACCAGTAACTGTTGCTGTGGCGGTAGCAGTTGTACCAATACCGACACCAATTGTTGATGGTGCTGCGATAGATATTGAAACTGATGAACCAGAATATCCAGAACCACCATCGTTTATAGTCAGTGAAGAAATTGTACCAGCAACTGAGACAACAGCAGTGATTGCCGCAGCAACAGGATCACTTCCAGTAACTATAAGACCATTAACTGAACTGATTATAATTGAAGACTCATTTTCTTCATAATTGAAGAATTGTGCATCATCTACAAATATCTCAGTATCAGTGGTTGTTAAATCTCCAATAATTCTTGCTGTTGGATAAACTTGTGACTCAATAGAATCTCTAGATTTGGAAACAACTTCTCCTGCAATAACAGCATCGACTTTTTGTTTTGTCCAGTCAATAGGTTTGAAATTGACTTCATCAATACCAGAACCACTATAAATGTTTGTTTCTATTATAGAGGACTCTGTAAAATTAAATACTGTTCTTTCTTCTTGGGTGACAGTTGAAGGATTACTTTCGGTTTCTTTAACAAGTACGATATCACCAGGTTTGATAGTTTCTTTTACAACATCGTTCCCTACTTGTATACTATCAGTATTTCTAGTTCCTCTATAGAAGAATATAGAAATTTTATCTCCATCACCAGTAACTGGATCAACCGCTGATGGTGGTTCAGTAAAGATTACTGAAGTGCCTCCATTAAATGAATATGCTTCACCAGGTTCTTGAAGAATGCCATTTATGAATACTAAGAGAAGATAATTTAAGTCAATGTCAGGATTTGATGTTTCAAAACTCAGAAGACTGCCATTATAATTGAGTGGGAATCTAGTTCTAGAACCATTTTGGAGACTTGATATTGAATCTATGTAGTCTAATTCACCAAATTGCCAAGATGCAAATGAATCTGAGAATGTATCAAGAACTGTCAGTTGGAATTGTTCTGATATAGAAGGTAGATTTACATCTGTTACTAATCCTACAGGAGTAAATACGTCCCCAACTTTAAATCCATAACCTGGTCTAGTAATCTTGAAGGAAGATATTGAGAACAGTGTTGAACCAATACCAGTTGTTGATGCATAACCAGTATCTACTGATATCAGTAATCCAGTACCAGTATCAGTTGTAGCACCTATTCCTCTTCTAGAAACACCAGTTACTTGAAGATTTTCATATGATGGTTCAGAAACAAATATTTGTGGATTTGTATATCCTGTACCACCAGCACCCACTGCAAATGCGAGTGTGCCACCAGCACCAACAATAGCAGTAATAGATGCGGTATCACCATCATGATTTTCTTCGAAGACGCTGATACCAATAGAAACTATTCCATTATATCCAGAACCATGATAATCTGTTGTTCCAAGACCAACAGATACAATAGATCCACCAGCACCGACAACAGCAGTTACAGAAGCTCCAACTAATGGTGCATATCCAAGACCTGGTGTTGAACCGAGGGAAACAATAATACCACTTCGTGGTAACTGGTTCTGATTGATATCATAATCTGATATAAACAGATCACCACCAGGTACAGTTGTTATACCTGTAAATATTATGCTCGATACACCGACACTCTCAGTGTATTCGTAATTATTTCCGATATTATTTACAGTTGATGGAGTTTGGAATATATCATTAATTAAAACTAATCCACTACCAGTTTCAATTCCAGTAGTATTTGCACCCCCAACAGTTATCGTATAAGTTGCACCAATTCCAGTGAAATCTTTTGAAATATTGTCATATATCTTGTTTGCAGTGTAATCATTTCTCAAATATACTCTACCACCAAAATTAGATCTTGCAGTTGGTAAGTTGCTCGCATCGACGGAATTGGTATTATTTCCTCTAGGTGCTTCTGTAAAATGTACTTTATTGTTAACAATATTAAATGAACCAGAATAAACGTTTGCGGTAGTACCATCAGTGTGTGTTGAAGATGAACTTCCGACAGCACCTCTAGTAACCTCAACAAGGTTGAATGATCCAGTTTCGGTTATAGGTCCGACGGATGTTGTCCCTAAACCAACAGATACAACCTCAGCATATTCATTATCAATCTTCAATAGGTCACCAACAAACAGAGAAGAAATGCCAGTAACAGATAAGAAGGTATCTGTGGTGTTAATTGAACCACCATTATCTGTTAAATCAGTCTGCTTTTTGGTGTATGCAATAGGACTTTGAATAACATTATCTACCGTGAGAACGGTTTTTTCCATTCTCTTAGACATTTCGAGAGTATGAGCGTTTCCAGTTCCTGCAGAACTGAACGTTACTGCTGTTCCAGCATTAGCATTTGCTTTAGAAGTTGCCAACTTAAACTGACTGGTATTCAATCTAATAGCATAAACTTCATCTGGGAGGTCTGCTGCACCAAAAACTTGTATATCACTATAAGAAACACCATCAAAAGAAGAATTTGAAGCATAATTCAGTTTTTCCCCAGTATTGAAGAAGTGGTCTGCAATTGTGAATGTTCCAGTAGAAATATCTAATATATTAGTGTCTTCTGGATCAAATGTCTTTTGGAAAATTGGTGTTCCATCGGTTTTAAGTTCAAAATCTAATATATTTCCTCTAGCACCGTTTCTACCATTAAATGGCTTAATGTTATATGATTCTAAGATAGTTCCATAGTTAAAACTATTTGCTATATTAATAAAATCACTTTCTGTCTGGAAAATTTCACTATAAATTTGTGTAGTTACAATACCAGTTACATCTGAGTCTGGATAGAAATTAACGACTAAATTAGAACCAACAATTGCAGAGGCAAATGTACCGATTCCAGTAGAACTTGTATCAGAAATAAATGGATATTGGGTTAAATGTGCATCAGTTCCTACACCAATAACTAAAAACTGATGTAGAGCTGTTGTATTACCATATCCAACTCTTACATAAGATTTAACGGAAGTTACATCATCTTTTGATAGAGATAAGATTGTAGAAATTCCAGTTGTATTCTCATAATTTGTTTGCAGTCTAGCGTTCTTAACAGATGAATCTGGTTGAGAAGTAGTCTTAAATATGTGTGTTCCAATTCCAACAGAAGTTAAACCAAATCCAACAGTCTTAGATCTGACTAAAACATTATCAGGATCTTCGTTGTTGTAACTGACGGAAATAATACCACCAGATATATCTGCACTAAAGTATCCTATGAAGTTTTGATTGATTTGCAATAACTCATTATTATCAAGATAATATTCGGAAAGATATGTATCTGTGCCATTATGGTCCACATAAATTTCTACATAGTTAATTTCATTAGTTGTTAGATTTCTAATCTCAGCGTTAATAAACAAAGACTTTGTGGAAGAAGTGCTAGAACTAAATATCGTCTCAGTAGAAGCTGCTGCAACTGAAGTATTGGTACTTGTTAAATCTACAAATCCTACCGATGAAGTGCCAACTCCTACCAAATCAGTATTAAAATTGGTCCTTAAAATTTTGATATCATAATCTTTGGTAAATGGATCATTTGGAA
>Ga0255768_10001841_pt1 | contig 21576 bp, 38 predicted proteins | sample 071ome_33_FD_179983 | JGI IMG/M metagenome (GOLD analysis project Ga0255768, IMG submission 179983) | Coastal salt marsh microbial communities from the Groves Creek Marsh, Skidaway Island, Georgia - 071412AT metaG (version 2) | ecosystem: Environmental > Aquatic > Marine > Intertidal zone >...
GCTCCGACCATTCTCCCGGAAAACCGTCAACAGGAGTCCAATGGACAAGCATCAGAGGGAGAACTGGGCGAAGATCTACAAGCATCTTGAGGAGGTCGGGGCAACCGACAACGACTACTACAAGAGAGCAAAGGCGATCACTGAGGGGAAAAAGGACCCCATCAACGTGTTCGAGCCTGTGATGAAACTAGATTTTCTTCGAGAGGATCAGGGCTAGCTCCTGTCCTCTTTCTTTTTGACCCAAGTTTTATCGCCAGGAATCACCTCGGTGCCATACTCGAAGTCGTCGTAATCTTTTTGATTCCGGAGAAAACGGGCAAGCGACTCAAGGTAAGCCTTGATACGTTGGGTAGGCATGATCAGACAAAACCTGGAAGTTGAGGACCAGACTGGGGTTTTGCAGGAAGGTTTGGACGCTTGAAGCCCCGCTCGAGCAGTTTATCCATATAAGGAGAGTCGATGTGCGGAGCCTTGATGATCGCATTAGCAGGCGTCGCACCCGGCAGGCTGCGGATCTGCCCCGCAATCTCCACTTCACCGGTCAAGGGTCCACCGAGCTGCTGCTCAACCACATAACGCATGGAACCACCAGGGATATCAGTCCCTTGCTCCTCGTAAAGACCTTTGCGCTTCATGTAACCGCTCAGGAACTGGCCTCCATTGGCCATGACTGGCGGAAAGTCGTTGTCACCCATGATCAATACCCCATCTGACGCAGCTGTTCCATCTGCTTCTGCCGTGCACGAAGAATGCTGTTAGCAGCCCCAAGGCCAGTATCAGGCTCCTCTTCTAACTGTCCACGGCGTGCTTTGTCGCCCTGCTCCATAGCCTGACCGCCGAAGTACTTGAACGGATTGAAGGCAGTCTCACCTTGCTCTGCTCCGGCCTTCTGCATGTACTGATCGAGAAACGCCTTGCCAGGCTCTTGAGAGATGGCATTCATCTCATTGGTTTTCTCGGCTGCAGCCATGTTTGCCTGACGGTAAGGAGCACTCACCATCTCGCCCTGGTTGGCGTAACCACCGGGAAGCGCCCGTTGACGGGCCTGGGGATCTGAAATCAGATCGGTGTCATCAAAACCTGCGGGATTGTACATCATTTTTGAAGTCCTGCTTTTTTCTTAAGGAAGTTCACTGCATCAATAATTTCTTCCCCTTCTTTCGGCTCACCGCCGCCGTAGGCCTCGATCAACTCCTCACCCTCAGGGCGAGCACCCATCTTCTGGATGGACTTCATGTACTCGCGTTGCGCCAAATCGGGGTTGGCTTCCGCCCACTTGGCCAGATCGGGGCGCCCTTGTTCCATGTACATCCTTTGGATCTCAGGCATGTTGTACTGACCCGCCGAACGCTGGGCTGCATACATCTTGACCAGATCCTTACTCGTCCCTGCTTTGTCGAGCTGCAATTGACTACCTAAAGCCAGGGTTGCGGCGTCCGGCTCAACTGCTTTTACGGGAGCACGATCTCGCGTGGGTTCTAGGGTTGTTTTCTTTGGAGGCTCTTGACTATCATCAACAGTTACAGGCTTACCTTTAAAGGGATCACTTTCGGGAGCGCCTCCATACTGACTTGAGATGTTGTAAGAACCTAATGTTACCAAATCTTTCAAAAACTGGTCGACATATTCAGTAATACCTAGTTCAGGCAATATCCCGCGAGCACCTCTTTGCCTGGCTTGTTCCGCAGCGTAATCAGCCCTTTTGCCAAGTTCACCTGCGCGCACAGTGCCTTCGCCTAACGGGTTTCTCCATGACTGTTCAACACCTGCTTGGACAGCTGCCGAGAAACTTTCATAGAGCTTTCCGTCGTCAGCTTTATAGAGTTGCCTTCCCTCTCGAGAAACGTACTGACCCACTTTCCTTCAAAATAGCCTTTCTACAATAGTAACATTGGCTATCAGATCAATGAAACTGCTAAAGGTTTTCCCGAAAGGTTCGACAGTCGAAGTAGACAACAGTCCAAGTTATCCGGAATACAGAAGCTGCTCCTCCACCGGTTCCGTATGCAAATACTCGAGAGATATTTACAGCGCTATGCACTTTGCTCAGATGTTCGAGGACTATCACACACTGAACCGTGTGAAAGAGTAGATCTGGCTAACAACGAAGTGAGGGGCAACCCCGCACGGAGTAGTTCTGCCTCACAGAAAACGCTTGCGCTGCAAGGGATTTGGCCTTGCGTCTTCCAAACATAGTTTTAGAACCGGGTTTTTATTTAGACGTATAGGAAAGGGGTCTAGGGGATTGTGGGATAAAAAATGAACGCACAATGACCTAGACCCCCTCTCTATAGAAAGAAGTAAAAAGGACGTTTTAAAATCATGTTTGGTGGACGCAACGAGAACCGTTGACACGACTGGGTTCTCTGGGTACGGTACGGCCCTACCCCCAAATCCCCCTCATGGAGACCCTGGAATTCTTTCGCGACAACGGCCTGATTCCCCCTGACGTCATCGTTTTCGCCAAGGCCTTCCAGGTCCTGATGAAGATCTCTGGAAAGAACTCCTGCTGGGACCTCAACAAGTCCAGGCACAACATCTTTTCTGGTTTCGTCAACAGCAAACGAAACCATCTGTTCTACAAAACGTTGGACGCCAGGCCTTTTCTCCTGGCGATGATCGGTCAATACCCCGATGAAGAGAACCGAGTGATTGTTCGCAGGCACGTCTGCGATTGCAAGTTTTGCCTCAACCCGTCGCACTACTACTACGGGACAATGGCCGACGTACGACTTGAAACGAACCAAAGGAACGGCGACGCCCTTACCCCGGACCTGGTTACGAAGATCAGATCTGTGGACCACGGACTCTCCAATAAGGAAGTCGCTCGCAGATTCAACCTTTCGTATCAAAGAGTAAGAAAAATTCGCAGAGGCTACACCTTTGATGGGATGCCAGAACCCCTAAGCGGCCCTAACCTCAGCGAAGGTTGGGACAACCTTGATGCCGTGCTGCAGAAGCTCGCTCTCAGCCACCCAGCAGAGGTTCGCCGGTACGAACTCGACTACCACATGGCCAACGAGATGGAGTGCCCCTGGCACCGCAACGGCACGAAGGAGCACAAGGGCCATTTCGGCCACATGGGTGAGTGCCTGGACTGCCTAGAGGAGCTCAAGCAGGGGCGTTGCACAGTTGACGTCACCCAGTTCGACTACCGCTGGTATTGGACCGTCAAGCGGTTCTGGGACCAAGTCGACGTGCGTGGTGAGGACGAATGTTGGCCCTGGCTTGGAGCCACGAAGAAAGGTGGCACTGAGTCGGTTGCCTACTGCCCTTCACCCGTCCACTCAGGAGCGACTCAATCAGCGATGAGGGTTGCTTTTTGGTTGAGCCGTGGCTTTGTTGGGAAGTATCGGATACATACAAAGAAAGGTTGCCAAAAATACTGCTGTAATCCATTACATCTTGAAGCCCGTGGGCTTGACGATGTGATTGCTCCCTCTAAGATTGAGAACATTCAGCTTAATTATGTCAACATCTTCGAGCACTTCAAGGAAGCCAACTCAAAAAACCAGCCAGGTTTTACCGAGTAACTTCCATCTCCCTACTCGTCAGTACGCGGCAATGGTTTCGTACGGCGGGGTCGCAGAGTGGAGCCAGTGGTTCGACTCTGAGGATGAAGCCAAGCTTGAATTGCGTTGCCTTGAGAAGCGTCATAGCTACGAAGTTATCGAGACAATGGTCGATGAAGGCTTCTATCCTGAGCGGGCTATAATTATGGAAGAAAAATATCAACAATCCGGAAGGACTAACGGTCTTTATACCGGATTAATGTCTGAAGATGGCCAGATTTCTAACGACAATCCCTAGCAATTCAGGTTTTGTTAACTTTGGAACTGTCGAAGCTTATCCTACCGGAGGTACAGGACCTACTGCTTATGGTCCAACCTCCTACTTCGGCTCTGATCCGCTCCCTGCACAGCCTGGAGATAGCCTCTATACTCCTATTGATCTGGGCGATTTCACTTCTCCATTTCGCACGCTCACGCTGAGAAATTCTCACGGTGGCCTGAGCCGCAAGACGACGACGTTCTACAAGATCTCCACCAGAGGTCCTCGGTCTTTCCAATTCACCCAGGACCTGAGCCAATTCAGCTACGAGCGCGAGACCAACAGGAACACGCTCCTTGCCTTCTATCGCCTTGAGAAGGATGGGCGTCGGACTGAGCTCCCGATCAACGACCTCGGCTATGTATCGCCTGAGAGCTCGATTGACTACAACCAAGAAGAGCTCAGGCTCGAAGACTATCCAACCACCACACTGCCCAAAGGCGATTATCTATTCCTAATAACTAACGATATTAGGTATATAGAAACCACTTATTCAATCACAATCAACGTCAACATCATCGACTGGCGTTTTGTTGACGAGCCAGTCGAAGAATCCCTGAACTTTGAATCAGTGACGGATGATATAGATAGCTTCCTTGACTTTGGTTCTGTAACTAGTTCTATTACTTGATCTCGCCCAGGTTCTTCATGGCGTAGACCTCATCACCACGCTTAGCCCAAGAGGGGTCAAACTCAGGCTGATCGGCGGTGGGGTCTTTCTTGGCTTTCTGTGCTTGAGCCTTTTTGAAGGCTTCTTTTGCAGCGGCAAAGCCTTCTTTACCTGCTTCTAGGGCGGGAGCCATGCCACCCTGCTGGAAGGTGGAAGGAAGAGCAGTCTGTTGTGCAGCTGGCCGCTCATCCTGACCCATGGCTACACCCATGAAACCGGGGTCCTTCATCTGACCAGGTAGGGACGCCAGGTAAGAAGCCTTTTCCTGGAACTGACGAAGCTTCTCACGCTCACGCAGCTCCGCAGAGCTACCAACTTCCATCCGCCGCTCTTCAGCAAGAGCTTGAGTCTGGGCATCTAAACGCTTGCCGAACTCCGCGAGATCCTGATAGCTCTCTTGAGGCACAAAAGTCCGATACTGCCGAGGCGCAGTCGGCTTCGGCATCATAATTGTTGGGGGTGTATAACTCGGTGCGCGTCCACCCATTGCCTATTTATACTTAATTTCTATACTGATTCTATCTGTCACAAACCCGTACATATGTTGGGCAGCGTAGAACCCGACGGGGGCAAGAATCAGCACCAACAACAGCTCTGCGTAGGTGATGGAGCGCCGCATGGAAATGAATACCCTTTTATTCAAGAGTTTAGCGAATTGATCTCTGATCTGTCTATGAAGGAGCTGGAGCAGCTCATGACCAATCAACAGAAGACGTTCGCAAAATCCTTATGGGAAGCTGAAAACTACGGAGGATGTACTGAAAAGGCCAAAAAACGGCTTACAGAAACTCACGGCCCTCAATGGTTCAAGAGCATACGTTTTAAAGAGCATTTCAGCGTCATCAGGGACTACTACGAATACGTCCTTATCTTGGAACACCAGAGACAATGGGACGGATATAAAAAAGTCGCTAAGCTTTACCAAGACTCCGTTCTCGAATGACTTCGTCTCCAGAAGAGGACTGGCTAGATGTCCTGGACCGGACGAATTTCGAGCCCGATCCCTCCACCGCGAACTCCTATCAGAGTTACCGATTCGTAGATTTAGACATCAGCACAGTAACGATCGAAAACTACCAAGAGATCCTAGTTCCTTCACTCGCTCAGCAGGTGGAGATGTTTATCCCACCCTCAGGAAGTTTCGAAACCCCTGATTTGAGGCGGTATCTGGAGCTTGTTTGTAGCTACGAGACGAGTACTTCTGATCTTGTTCTCGGCCTGTCACTTGCTGATCAGATCCGGATCACTTTCAGTGACATGAAGATCAGCACCATCTGCGATCGGTATCCAGACATTAACCTTGCCGAGAAACGCAGGTATCGCTGTGTCGCGGAATACCTAATCCGTCAAGGTGAGCTCACCAAGCTGCGGGACGAGAATGGCAAGCTTATTAAGAAAATTGGAAACATGCAGAAGGCAGTCGTGTTGTATAAACCGCTCCCTAAGTTACTGGAAACCCTAAAGCGCTCTGGGTTGAGTCATTTTATTAAGTTAAACGAAGAGAAAAAAGACAGTTCCGCTCTTCAACCTTGCTAAAATTGATCATCTGGAGTCGAACATGACAAGCCGACGTAACAAGCTTCTCGCCCGAATGATGCTGAACAGCACTGGGGAGACTGAGCAGACCTTAATGAAGCTCACTATCGAACGTATCTGCGCTGATATGTGCGAGTACTTCGAGAAGTTTTACCGCTTCGAGGGTCCAGGGGTCGTTGTCTTCAAGCCAACGGCTGACGACAAGGAGAGCATGTTCTATCTCACGGTGGACGCCCTGATCTCAGCTCTTGATGACTATCGGGATCAGGAGAGCGTTTGCGAGGTTCTTCAGGGTGCAATCCGTCGCGCAGAACAAATTGATCCTGCCAGGGAGTCGTTGTTCCTGATTCAAGACGAGAACGAGCTTGCGCTTGTCCACTACAAGCACGATGATGTCAACAGCGAATTCCTCATGCTGTGAGTAAAAAGCGGAGTTGGAAGTCTCTTCGCCACATCCAAGGCAAGATCTTCCACGTCAAGGACGATTGGCTTACGCCGATCGAGTACCTGCCGCATATTCGCACTGTGCTTGGGGAGATTGATCTGGACCCGTGCTCAACGCATGATGCCAACCAGCAATTTCTCCAGGCTCGAAAGATCTACAACCTGGATGACGACGGCCTGAACATCGAAGAGCCTTGGAAGGGCAAGACTTACCTCTTTCCACCGACTTATGGCCGTTGCTCCTTCAGCAAGAAACGCGGAACTTGGCGGTGGAGCGCCAGGGGAGGCTCGCATGGAGGCACGCCATCGGTGATCTGGTTTCGGCGTTTGCTACGGGAGTGGAAGCTGAGGAACATTCCCGAGGCTATCTTTTATACGATCTACCCCGAAATGCTCAGATCTTGCCCAGAGATCTGGGATTTCCCAATCTGCTTCCCTAAGGAAAGGGCTCATCTTATCCACGGGGGAAAGTACTTCACCCACAAACAGCCCATGTATTGGGGCTACTTCATTTACCTACCCAAAATGGAGTTTGGTTTCAACCAAATTGATCATTTTGTGGACGTCTTTTCCGATCTTGGAAGAGTCGTCACCTAGCCCTGAAAAGGTTTCTAAAGGTTCCGTCGTATCCGAAGTCAAATCTCCCTTCTGATGCGGTCTCTACCGTCATATCTGGGTTCGCTTTATCGCGTTTTGCCTCCACAAACTGGGCAAGAAAGTCTTTGGCAGCTTCGTTATCTTCGGCTTGAATCGGTTGTCCAGGTTTGCGAGTATATGTACCTGCACGACGGTTGTCGATATCGTATGCTTGGCTTAATTGGTCGTTCATCAAACTACTCTAATGCCACTCAATGAAACCCAAGCTCAGATTAGTTCGATCTGCGACGACATCAAAGAGCTCCTCCTATATAAGAACATAAAGTATGGGAACTCTGCGCTCAACCCTGTCCGCATCTTTAGCAAATCGGACGAAGTAGAGCAGATCCTTGTAAGGATTGACGATAAACTAAATCGTATCAAACAAGGGGCCGGCCTTATCGATGAGGACGAAGATGTCCTGATTGACCTGATTGGCTACCTTGTTCTTCTCAAAATCGCCCTAAAGAATAAGCCGAAAGATGGAGTATGAGGAGTTTCTAGATGCCTATAGCGAAGAGCTGAGAATCCTTGACGCTATTGATCTTCTTCGACATTTTGACCTGGACGCTGTGGACACCCTAAACCAGCTGGGGGTTGGGTCCAAGTCCGATAAAACCGACGAATCACATGACCAGAAGGGTCCCACTCCTTAATCTTTTTCTCTAAGTATTCGATTGCTTTTATCTGAGTCGGTGCGCCAGTGTAGGTATCAGCCAGATTTAGGAGACAAGCCGCTGTATGGCAGTTGTGCTTGGTGAAAGTTGGGATCTCCTTGTCACCCGCTAGGTAGATGTTGAGCTCGGTGCGACGGCGATCTCTCATCTGGTCCCCACCACACAGCCAATATGTGTTGATGTAAGGGCTCCACTCCTTGATGACCTCAGTCTTCGAGGCGTGACGATTGATCAGCTCGAGCAGTCGAGAGTTCTTAAAAGCAAGCAAACCGATGCTGTGAGCAAAGCTAAGAACTGCTCCTTTACGGTTTCGATTGAGGGGAACATGGACGTACTCCGCGACTTGGTCAGAAAAAGACTTTAGATCTTCTTCAAGTTGTCGCTCGATTTCTTCAGCTGTCGCCTTTTCATGGAAGCCGACACGCCTTTTACCAAGCTTCAAACTGCCGTAACCTATCCGGTAATCAGCTTCACCGTAGTCCTTATACGAACCAAAACGCCCCATACCTAAATAAGTATGAGGCGTCGTATAGGTCTTGATGATTTGAATACCGGCTTCCGTAAGGAACGGATGTTCCTTCCAGGTCCGTTGTCCTTTACGGGACGTCAACGATGGCGTCGTAGCTCATCTCAGAATAGCCATCACTGTAGATATAAACAAGATAGTCTTTTGAAGCATCGGTAACAGCCACACCGACTTTGCCCTTGCCTTTACCAGATTGGGAGATGTTGGTGTCCTTGGAAAGTCCGGTGGGTGCGCTGCCTCCAGTGAAGTTATCTTCTTGGAAGATTTGTACGCGGCTCACACCGGTCGAACGAACAATGTCAACCGTAAGGTCGCCAGTGCTACCAGGGTTGCACTTGAAGCAGCGGATGTTGGACGAGCGATCGAGACCAGGACCTGCACCTTCGTTGGTGATATCAGACCCAGTGCTAACGGAGAAGGTGGTACGAGTACCCTTAACAGTGCGTTCTGCCATGGTGCTTAGGAGATTTGCCCGATAGTGGAGAAATTAAATTTGATATCGGCATCGATGCCGTGATCTTTGAGAACGCCTAGGAACATTTGCTTGTCCATGGCCTTTTGATGGAGCATCTCGATGAAGGCCTCTTCGAGCTCGTCACGATCCATTGCTTGAATGGCAATTGATGCTGCGTGGATCTGAAATTCCACGTCCACTGGAAGCCCTAATGCATCCATGGTAATTCTCAACCTTAAAGGTATCCTAACAGCGCTGAATTAACTAGCAACTGGAGCTAGTCTTCGTCTTCGTAGCCAAGACCAGCGGTCTGTTTTTCGAGCTTCATCTTAGGGAGTCCAGTCTTCTCGTCAATATCTTCCGGGCGCAGCACTCCTGCGTTTTCCTCGATATACCTCGCCAAGAACTCGTCGGCTGGGTTGTCGATGTCCATCATCTGAGAAACCTTTCAGGGAATAGTTGCCTATACCAAGTGCTCCACTGAAAAGCAAAGCAAATGTTAAGGCGCAGAACTCCACTGTCATGTAAGTGTTCTATCAATATATTGTACGTGAGGTCTGTCGTAAAAAACCTTGGATCAGGTACTCATAGAGCACTTCATGAAGGGTGCTATCAGTGGCGTCAGCAAGACCCAACTACTCCGTACTTACGAGAAAGACTACGGCTGGACCAAAGAAGAGGTCAATCAAGCGCTTGAGTTCTCGGAATTCAAGTCCAGGCCTGATCGCATCGACTACAAATACTTCTACAACCTACCCATAAAAGATAAGGCAGAACGTATAAAGTTCCCCTTCACGCAGATGTATAAACGTGAAGACTTCTTATCAGAAGAAGAGTGTGAAAAGCTGATTGATTACATCGATCAAGGCCTGAAACCGTCAACCGTATCCGATCTCCGGGACACAGGTAAGGTATCAGACTACAGGACAAGTAGCACAGCAAACCTACACTACTTTGATGATAATTACTACCTATATATCGATAAGAAGATCACTGAGTTTATGGGTCTCGATCCATTTTTAGGGGAGTCGCTCCAAGCTCAGAAGTACCTACCAACCCAATACTACAAGGAACACTGGGACTTCTTTGATCCCTTTACCAAAGAGTACAAAGTTTATTGCGAATGGATGGGCCAGCGAACCTGGACCGTCATGATCTACCTCAATGACGTCGCCTCTGGAGGGGAAACCTACTTCAAGTACTTAAAGAAGACCTTCCAGCCGAAGCGCGGGATGCTTTTGGCCTGGAATAACCTTTACAAAAACGGAATACCAAACTACAAAACGATGCACGAGGCACTGCCCCCGGTCAGCCATGACAAGTACATCCTCACCAAGTGGTTCAGAAGCTGGCCGCTTATCTAGCCCTTCTTTCCTTTCCGAGCTTTCTGCTGCATGGCCAAAGCGATAGCCAAGGCCTGCTTCCTGCTAGTGACTTTCTTGCCGCTGCTTGACTTGAGTTCACCTTCTTTGAACTCAGACATCACCTTCTTTACTTTATCTTCCATCTTGGGTCACCATTTAACTTTGTGGCTCCAGTAGCGAGCCGACATCTTGTCAGGATCAGCGTCCTGGGCATCATGCCTTGCGTAGTAAGAAGCCTTGCGGGCTTTCTCTTTTGCAGTCTTGGGGTTCTTGCCAGCGCCTTCCACGCCCTGCTGCCCAAAGCGAATGATCTTCTCCTCACCGTCCTCACATGCTTTAACCACATGAGACTTGGTCTTGTGGTCAGGCGTGCGACGAGGCTTGTTGCACTTCATCCGCTCTTTAGCGAGTGCCTTAGCTTTGGCGCGGTCAGCCATATCAGACCTTCAGAACGCCTCGGTCGACCTTGCCGACAATGTCATTACGGACTTCGCCCTTAAGAGCAGCATCGCCAGCTCCAGGGACACGCTCTTCTTTGAGTTTTTCTAGGTAACCCTGGAGAAAAGCACCAGAATCACGCTGCGATCCAGCTGATGAAGAGGTCATTGTCGATATAAGGGTGGGCGTTTTCTGTGCCCGTTAATTTTATTGAGCTTGTCTTTTGATCAAGCCATAACTTGATTTTATCAAACCTTTCTTTTGTGAAATGATCGTTAGTCTCTGTGTACCAATTTTCAAGCAAGCTGGAGCCTTTGGAACGGTTGCAGCCACTGCAGCAGCAACACATATTCGATCTAACGTTGTGCCCGCCTTTGTGTTTCGGGAGAATGTGGTCAATCGTTGCAGTGTCAGGAGTCAGATCCTTTTCGCAGTAAGCACATTTCCAGTCCCAAGCTTCGAAGATGTAATGCCTAAATTTCTTTCGGGCATGTTTCGGGCTTAGAACAATGAGGTTGATTAAAAGATCTTGCTCGCAATGAAACACTTTTGGTATTCCAGCCTTGTCAAAACTGTAGGCTGCACACACTTGTATTTTTAGCTAAGCTCTGCGCCAAGGGAGCGTGGCGGAATCGGTAGACGCACCAGATTTAAAATCTGTCGGCCACTGTGGCTGTGAGGGTTCAAGTCCCTCCGCTCCCATCAATCAGTCAACCCGATCTGCTCGAAGTCATCGTGAGCAGGGTCGTAATCCGACTCCTCAAGCAGCTTCAATACGTAAAAATGAAGCCTTTCTGAGACCCACTTAAGGTCTTCATCGGAGACATCCTGGATGATCGCATCGAGCCGCAGCTCACGAGACGGAGGGTTGAGGTGTTCTGAGATCAAACAGAGCGCTTTGTACCGGCCATGGTTCAAGTCACTCAGCATGTCAGATACCCGCAATCTCTAGGTTTCCATCGGATTGCTTGGCCTCTTCTTCTGTGCGCTGCTTAAGGATTGCCACGCATTCGAGGGCTCCGGTCACCTTCAAATACAGCTCCTTGTCACGCATGAGTGCCTCTTCAGTGGCACGAATACGGTCTGCCAGTTCTTGCTGTTGAGCGCGGAGCTGCTCTTCAGTATCCAAGAGGATCTTATCCATTAGCCGGAAAAACTTCGAACCAACTATAGCTTAATTTTCTTTAAAGTTAACCCAACCGACACCGCTGGCGCCCCCACCACGGAACAACCTGTTTTCGATCTCTGAGCGGCTGTAGAGGATCGACTCGCCACTTTCACGCGACTCCGAGGCCCAGAACCCATTCACCAGGTCAAGGCGCCCGCAGGGGTCATGACAGAGCCAATGCGTGGGGGTGTAGCCGTGGATCAAGACGTAATAGTTGAAGCCATAAGGAGTCTTCTGCGTTCCCCTGTAGGCAACCTGAAGAACTGCTGGGATGCCTGCATCGATCGCGTCCTGGACTTCTAGTGGTCCAATGCTGCTGCTAAATGCAAACGTCAGTCCCCTTTCAACGAAAGCATGACGGTGGTCAGCCCGGAAAGAGCCGTCACCGTGCTTAGATAACATCTCTAAATAATCTTCATAGCTTTCAATATTGCCTATACCTAAGTAGATGAGGACCGCCGAAAGAGTGCAGACCAAAGAGTGACGTACGTTATCTCTATCGGCTTCTATGTGCTGGAAGTAAGGGACGTTGGGTAGGTAGCGAAGATCTCCTTCCTGAACATACGGCGTAACAACTTCTTCATCTTCTGGGCAGCTCCAGTGGCTCTTCTCAATCCACCAGACACCAAGACCTGTTCCAATCTTTAAGAAGCCATCGACCTCATAAAGAAAGGTGCAACTTGGGCAGAACCAGCCTTGACTGATGCTGGCTTCACCTTCTGTGACTCCAGGAGCTACCAGTAGGCTCGTATCGCAAACTGCGCGGATGCTAAATACGTCGCCTACTTTCTTTGGGTTCACTTAATGATCGGTGGTTCGTCCTTCGGCTCGATGATAGGTGGTTTCTTCTCGGTTTTCTTGCCGTCTTCCTTGCGGCTGATTCCGTAGACTGCCAGAACAGACGTCACCAAAGACGAGATGAAAGCCGCGTCGATCTTGATCTGCCCCATGTAGCTGGCAGTCAACATCGCCAAGGCCCAGGAGAGAACACCTGCAGGCACTAAGGTCGCAAGTAAATCCCTAAGAGAAAATTGAGATTCTTCATCTTTCATGTGAACATTTTAAACTAAATGTGCCTCTACTAATATCAAAGTAAGAACGAGAATTTACCATGCGGCGTTTGTTAGTTATTCTCGCATTTGCGGGGGCGCCTGCATATGCCGATATCACACATAAACTTCAAAGCTCAGTCCAACTTACCGTTGATGCTGCTGCAACAAATGTAAGCAGGATCGGCAATTCATATAGTGTATCTGGCTCAGGGATTGACACCACAGACGGAACCACATCCGGTTCGGTTGGTTCCTTAGCTATCACCACTGGTGTTTCCGCAGGTCCTTCTATCACCGCGACTCAGGCAACCAGCGGCAACACTTTCAGCTTCTCTCAATCCTATACGCAGGGCGATGCGATTCCCACCGCAGCCGTGACGACAGGTGATGTCGCTAACTTCTCCGACATCACCTCAACCTCTGCAGGTACTGCAGGAACCTTGGCTGGAACAATTACCTCTGCAGGCGCTGTCAGCGTGACCGCAGGTGGGGCCGGAACCAGTGCAACCGGGCAATACGTTAGCGAGATCACTGTTAGATAAATGGATCGCCTCCATGAAGGCATAGGTCTAGGTTTAGTCCTTGGCATCCTTCATGGAGTGCTGCAGCCGAGTGCTGCTGTCCCGGTGGTGCCGAACTTCACGCAAGGAAGTCTTACCTCGAAGACAGAGACGACATCTGTCGTTACTGAGGTGATAAATTCTATGGATTACAACACAGGATACCAATATTCTGTGACAGGCACTAATATAAAGCACACAGGCGATAGCATCGCGCCAGGTACGACTGCCGGTGCCAGCAATACCATCAACGGTGTCACGAGCACATGGACAACACTGGATGGGGCGAACAAACCAAACTGGACGATCGTAGATCAGGGTCAGGGTTTCCAGTTCACGGAGACTCTTCGAGGCCCCGGCCTCTCGAATCAAACGATTATCAACAGAACGACGGAAATACGCAGCGTTACAGAAAGTACCTCTATCTTTTCTCAGTAGGTGTACTATCTCTACTTAATACTCCTGCGTTGGCTGGGGATGTCGGTGGGGTTAGTGCTACTGCTAATCCTATTGCAAATAGTAGTGGGAGCGTAACAAATCAAGCTATTCAGGTATTGCAAGGTCCGTACATTACTAATACATATGGCGGAGGAATCCAGTGTCAAGGGCCGACACTAAATGTAACTCCATTCATGACACGCACTGGGTCTTTCCAGACTCCTTATGAAGATTATTACAACGATCCTGTCTATGACACCAGTGATTTGAATGATGATGGTGTCATCGATAATCCCGGTAAGGTCTTGTACTACAAACCTGTGAGAACAGGGCAAAAGAGTAACTACAGCTGGAATGGGGGTCTCTCGGCTACCCTTTCTATCCCTCTTGACGGTGGTCTTCAGTCGAGATGTAAGCGTGCTGTAGAGGCTCAAATTGCACTGCAAGAGCAAACACTTGCTAATCGACGCCTTGATTTTGAGATTGCCAGATTAAAAAATTGCGGTGAGTTAGCTAAGGCTGGTATCACTTTCCGTCCCGGATCGCAATTTGCAAAAGTATGCGCTGACATTGTGGTGAAGATGCCAGGGGAAACGATTGCTCCTCATGTTCATCCTATTTCTTTAAGGCCCGCCTCAACTGACGAAGTGCACGGTTCCGGTCACGCTGAGCAAGACGTCTCTCTTGAAGTGATTCCATTTTCTGGGGCTTCCCACGCAAGGCAGCAATCTTCTTCATCGTCTTCTTCACTGCAGGCTTCACCAGCTTTAGAAGCAAGTCGGCAAGCGGCTTTGCTAGGAGGGCCGCTGAGGTCGCAACCACAGCAATAGAAGCTGTCGTCGTAACCTGTTCGGGAGCCGGAAGATAATCAGTCAGCTTTAGTTCTGTTTTTGTTGTCTCTACAGGTGCAGCCGGCTTCTTTACCTCTATCTGCTCGGGCTTCCTGTCCTCAGGTGGGGTTTCAGATCGTGTTCCTGGTATTGGCGCCGGATTAGGTATCTCTGGAGTGCTTTCGGGCTTCGGATTGTCCTCTTTATAGGGAGGGACCGGCGCTTCAGTCGTAAGGATTAGGTCCTCTGGGGCGTAGTCCAGGGGCGTAAAAGATGGTGCGTTTGCATCGCAGTAAGTTCTGACCCCATTTGGGTCATCGGCTGTGATGGTATTTGACTTGCCCGACTGTGGATGAGTCTTTATGCAGCCTGGTAAAAGCACTACAGGCTTGCTCAGATTTACCGTCACGGGGACCTGAATGGCATTCACCACAGGAGGTGCAACCATCCAGCTATGGATTTGGATGGGTTTAATGCTGTTGATACCTACATCAGGTATGTCAGCCATTACCCCATGGGAATTGCGGGACCAGTCTGCTTGGGGAGCACATTGAGCTGTTGATCGTGCTGCTTCTGCATTTCGGGTTTGATTTTGTCGGAGAACATGGAGTCCATGTTTCCGGTCAAGGCTTTCGTCTGCTTGCCAAGCTGGTCCGTCAGCTGTCCACTGATGGTTTTGATCAGTGCATCCTTTTGCTGCTGGATGATCGCGTCTTTATTCACAAAGACGTAACCAATCAGGAGATTGGGAAACAGTGCAAGGACTGTGATAAGGATTTTGAAGATCATCAGTCGTCAGCAGGAAGCGGTTCGTTGCCTTCTGCTAGCCAGGCAAGGTACTCCTGGTAGTCGGTGTTGCCAGGATCTAAGGGGATAAATGCGTCATCCGAAATCCGGTGAATAGAAGAAAGTTCTCCCATCAGGTTGTTAATTAGTTTGTACATTTTTTACAACTCCGCACTTGCAGTGTAAACAGTTGCTGTACTATAACCATACACGTTTGTTGCCGCTCCAGAAGTCCATCCTGAAGCACTATAACCTGAAGCTTTAAATCTAAAGCCGTAAGTAGTTATTGACAAAGCCTCATGACTTCCTATTGTTGAAGGTGTGCCACCGCCTGTAGTAAGGAAGGCTACATTGCCTGCACTACTTCCCGCAGTTGCAAGTGTTATTGTCGGTGCCGCTCTCATTTCATTTACAAATGCTAGACCAGTATTAGCACCACTAGAGCTAGTGACACAGGCAGTGACAAATTCTTCATTTCTTATGCAAACTTGGAAATACCGCTGACACCTCGCCAGCTCATCGCCGTAGCTCCGGTGTTCAAACGGTGTGGCGACGGATCCGACTTCTAATTGGACGCCGGTAACGTCAAAGGTGGCTCCGTTGGTAAGCACCCAGTCTGTAGCCATATCGGGAGCACGGGTGCCGCCGCTATAAGCTTGCCACGCATCTACGTTGACACCTGAATCTGTATAGTTGGTGCCCATGAACGGATATATGACCAATTCAGCGCCACGTCCATTGTCGTTGTTAATTGTTACGTTGCTGTTCCCTGGAATAGTTTTCGTAACCTTGGTCCATGTGTCAGCACTTAGTGCAAACGAAAAGACGTAATTTTGAGCCGTACCGTCAACGGTTTTAAGTGCGCCATAAAAAGTTTGAGCAACGCTGGAGCGAACCCAAAAACTGACGGTTACATCGCTATCAGCAGAAGCATACTGCCACCCACTGGTTGCAATGTTTTGAGCTTCAATTCCTTGAATCAGTTGGCAGTAAGTGCTCGTTGCTGATCCAACTGTGCTAATAGCAAAACGATAGAAGTTCCTGAAACCTTCGTTATAGGGTGTTCCGCTGGACAAAGTTTGCTGGCTTTGCGTCCCAGCCAAGGTGTTGCCAAAGTTGTAATAGAATCTGTCAACAGTTCGTAAATCGCTGCTAGTGCTACTCGTCCCCCGTTGAGCCACCTGCATCGCACCGTTGATGATCAGGTTGCGGTTACTAAGCGGTCCAGCAGAAGGGAGTGTCTGGCCTTCAATACTTACGTGACCAGAGCCATCAATAGCGATACCACCATCAGTAGTGTTGGTATTTTGAATGGCATTTACGCGGATTGTACTCATTCTGCGTCTCCAGGATATGGATAACGGGTACGGATTTCAGCGACCTTTGCGGTCCATTCATCCATAGTAGCTTCTCCACGCTGTGCCTGGAAGAACAGTGGGTCGGCTTCTGCGGCGTAGGCAGAGGCGCGGTTGCCTCTTTGTTCTTTTTCGGTAAAAACTCTAGGTGGCTGAAGAATAGATACTTCTTCAGCAGTCAGCTCTACTTCGCTGACCTCTCCAGTCTGTGCGTTAATTTGTTTAATAAACATAATCAAGAAAGGTATTTAAAACGAACGTCGCCGTTATCAAAGGTCCCAGCGGAGGGATAAAGCTGAACTTGAGTCAAAACATCAGACAAGGACTTTTCGCCCACGCATACACCTACGCTGTCCGATGTAGTTTCACTTTGGTTCCACATTACGGTCCATCCAGTGTTCGAGCGCCTAGTAATAAATACAGTTCCGGCGTATGAGTTTGAAGCACTAGTGAAATTTTCCATACCCCAGAACGAAGTAGTTGCTGCGCCACCTCCAGTGCTGGTTCCAAAAAATCCTCTAAACATATTATATCCACTTGTTTCCAGACCTCCGCTATCGCCAATCTGAATACGTACTGATCCAGTCGTGCTGACTGATAAATTGCTATAAGCAATAATAACTTGCTCAACAGAGGGAGGTATGCTGCTTAAAAGGAGTCCTGTTGATCCGGTTGCATCTTCCTGTTGTGTTGTCCAAGTAGTACCCGCAGTAACCGTCTGCCAACTCGACCCACCTACTCCATCGGTCTGCAGGTATTGACCGCTAGTGCCGTTACCACTAGGAAGCGTCAACCCGTACTCAAGTGTTCCAGCTGTTGCGCTGTTTTTTAGTACCTGATGAGCACTACCCGCGCTAGTCGGCAGGGTCAGGGTAACGTCAGTTCCCGTCGGACTGGTGTCCGCAGGAGCGTCGATAGATACCGAGCCGGCGCTACTACCGTTTAACTTAAGTGTCATTCCGCACCTCCGGTCGGCTTCGGATACTTAGCTTTCACAGCTTCACACGCCGCATAATATTCTTCTATTTTAGTATCATCCCCCTTGCTTGACCAGTACAAGGCGTCGGCAAGGTCGGCCAGTGAGGGGTACTCAGGTTGGCGGTTGCGTTGGTATTGTTTGGATTCGTATTCAGCCTGAAGGCGAACCACTTCTGCTTCAATTTCAGCAGCACTTGGCTGAGTTTGTTTGGCATCTAGCCATTCCAAATCATCATCACGCAGCACCCAATCAGCGCCAGGGCAGAGAGAATGAAGTGCATCAACTTTAGTCGGGTTCATCCTGCCACCTCCACAAGAATAAGCTGGTGTAGTCTGCTGTCCGTGCTTACGCTGGTAGTGCCTGAGGATCCTCTTCTGAAAGCGAGCACATAAGTTTGTTCATCCGTCGATGAGGGTGCGTGTCTGCCCAAACAAGTAAAATTATAATCACTATTCACGTTTTCATTCTGGCCGTTAAATACCTGAACAACTTGTGTGCCTGATGTGTCGGTATGATAAATCGCTACATCTCCATAAGCGTTAGTATTCTGGTTCACCCGCAGACTTATTGAGGCGAAAGCCAAGACATAATTACTCGTGCTTGACAAAGTAATTGTCTGTGAAAGCAGGGTTGCGTATGTTGACGTACTGTTGGTTGTATTTGTACTGCTTGAAGTGTGCTGTACCTGCAAAACTGTCCCAGTAGGCAGTGCAGCCGAATTAGGCGTTCCTGCCGCAAGCATATCGTTATCGACGATGCCGTCAGGCAATCCCCCGACTGATATTCCAGTAATCGTTCCGTCGCCGTTAATAGCAATAGGCATGATCTTAATTTACCTCAAATAACAGTCCAGGTAGAACCCGAAGGTATGGTGACCGTGACCCCGGAGTTCACAGTACAGGGGCCAAATGTGCCGGCGTTCTTCCCAGTCGGAATCGTATAGTCAGTATCTACAGCCTGCTCATTAAGGAGAAATACGTGGTTGCCTGCACCACCTGTCGCTCCAGTGAAGTTAGAAGCTAGTTTCGCCTCGGTAACCGAACCATCAGCCGGTGTGTTGATATCGACCGCATCGCCCTGCATGATGGCGAAGAAGTCCAAACCACTAGCCGGAGCAGTGGTAAAGGTGATCTGATTACCCGATACGGTATAGTCAACGCTGGGGTTCTGAATCACACCACCAACGGAAACAACCAGCTGGCTAGTGCTTGCTGGGTAAACAGCAGTGCCGCTTACCTCAAGATCAAATGATGTTAACGTCCCGTTAAAAGAGCCCGAGATGTCATCAATCTCACGGTTCTGTCCACGGGCTGGTTGTCTCCCGATGTATGACACAGTGGACTAGTTCTAGATAGTCTAATTGTAATCGAAGGATTCTTTCAATCAACCCTGCTCGGGCCAGGGTGTGATGAATGGCTCGGTATTAACGACCATCTCACCAGCGTCATTCATGACCTCAGGCTGGTTGGTCAGTAATGCCCTCAGCTCGTCGGTGGTGGTACAGGCTTTGATCTCTTCTTCACGGATTCCGCAGGTGGTGCGGACAGCAGCGCGATAAGTCGAAACCGCAGCAGGGATCTCAGCGGTCGGATCCTCCGCCTTACGGGTGACATACCAATCAGAAGATGCCAGAAGTGAACCTGCAATTTCCTTTTGTTGCTTGACCCACTGAGTCTTCAGGCCAGTATTGATGATTTGCTCACCATCACCATCAAGAACTGCATCTCCATTCTCATCAACTGCAGGTTCATCCTCCAGTCGTTTGGGGAGGAGGGTGCCCGATTCATTTCGGCCCCAGTAGAAGCGGCCATCATAGGGTTCTGGATCAGGAACCCAGGAGATGCCGGCCAGCTCTTTATCTCTCTCGGTGGCAAGACGAAGCCAGTTCGCAGGGTACTGAATGCCGTTTAACGTAAAGGCCTTACCTACACGGATAGTTTTTCCGTCAGCGACAAACATAACCAATCTCTTTTACTTCTAGTTTAGTGGATCTTACTTTAGATCCTAGCGAGCAGTGGCGGGCGAAACACCGGAGCCGCCGAATGGGTGTTCACTAAACGCCATGAATATAAAACTACCGCCTGAAGCGTTCATACTTGCTCCGCTTTCTCGAATCTTGAATCCGTTGGAAAGCAAGTCTTTCCCTGAAGATGAAGTCTCTTTAGTATCGGAGTCTGCAAACAAATCTTGGTCAGAAGGGTTGTAAGGATTTCTAGAAGTGTCAACCATAAACCATTCTCCTGTTCCGTCTGTCCGCTTGATTATCACCCACGCAGGTCTAAATCCGCAGTACACGAACGGACCGTCCAATGACCCGTTGCCGGTGTAGCTGCCGAACTTGCTGTAGTTTTCGACTTCGGCAAAGCAGTAGGCGATCATGCTATCAGTTGAACTACCCCACCAAGAAGCGTCTCCGACCGTAAAAACAGTGGAAGTTGGCTCCGTGTTGTTCCAAGCTATTGAATTTGTAACAGGAGTATTTGATGTATCTAATGTTAGATATTTGGTTGCTCCTAGAGGTGAGTGATAGGTTGCCCATCCATATCCGGTATCCCTATTTTTAGTAATAATTAAATCGGGCGGCACACCGAGACCATGCGCAACCGTTTGATTGTCCGTTGATCCGACTGTCCAGTTAACAATCGAGAACCCAGCGGTGGGGTTGGCGCTTACCGTGCTGTTGATGCTGCCAGCGTCAAGGACTTCGGTGCCGTTTGCTGCGAGCCAGTTCCAAGAAACGTAAGCCTGATTCAGATAGTTAGTCAGGTTTGCAGAATCAAGCGTAAATCCATCGGAGTTGAAAGATGTCAGGCTGTTTGCCAATGCCGCTTCCACATTGGTTCTGTTACTAGAAATATAATTCAAAACACCCCTGACGGAATCAAACCAAGCATGGTGATCCGTGATATCTCTATTCTTGATCCACACCAAATCAGGTTGCCAAGCATTATCAGTGTTGTCTGCAACAGTTATATCTCGGGTGGCTCCAGTGCCGCTGTAGGTAACCGTCTGGAAATAATCCGACCCATCCTTAACCGTCGGCGCGGGCAGGTTGGCGGTGTTCAGTGCGTTGAAGCCGGTCGGTGGGGTGTAGGCAAAGTCGCGTTGTCCGAAGTTGGTATAACCGTCCCAATTAAGTCCCGCATGGCTCCGCCAAGGAGTCATTGGAATACTGGCATCGGGCAGGGTAAAAACGGGATTGCTTCCTGATCCGGGATTGCCAGTTGTTCCGCCAGAACCATCCATCCAAGTATTGTCAACACCAAACCACACCTCGCCAGAGTCGGCGTCATAGGCGACTTGCAGAATGTCGCCAATATCAATATCGCGAATAGATGCTGGCATTGATACCTGCGCAACATTTGAATTATTTGCATATCGACGAACCTGACTGTTTGATGATGCGTCGGTATAAAACCAAACTGCTTGAAGCCTGAAATCTGAAGTTACCGAAGCATTGTGGATGCCATGAGCTAATGGCTGTCCGCCCGGACCAATGTCGGTACGGCATTCAATTTCCCAATACCATTTACCACTTGCAACCGCGAAAGTACCTCCGCAATCATTTGAAGAACCACCACTAAAATCAAGATTGCCATTAGCAAGCGTGACGCCAGTGTTGTCTAGTGGGTTCCAAGTTGCGTAGTTAGTCGTCGGCGTGTCGCTCATCACGTCCGTACCAGTGCCGGAGGTGGTGAAGCCAGTAGGCGTAAAGTTATTGCCGTTGCCGCTGTGGTCGTGACCGATGCCGTTGGTGGCACCAGGGTCAAACTTTAGATATACACCGTTTGTCCCATAGCTAGAAACGCTCGCCTGAATCGGACGCCACACG
>Ga0255768_10001843_pt1 | contig 21551 bp, 20 predicted proteins | sample 071ome_33_FD_179983 | JGI IMG/M metagenome (GOLD analysis project Ga0255768, IMG submission 179983) | Coastal salt marsh microbial communities from the Groves Creek Marsh, Skidaway Island, Georgia - 071412AT metaG (version 2) | ecosystem: Environmental > Aquatic > Marine > Intertidal zone >...
CGCGGTTCCACCAATCGTCATAGACGTTGGCATTTTCGTCGGCTCGCTCGAAAGGGTCACGGCGCAGATGAAAGACCTTGGGAATACGCAGGGTGTCGAACTGTTCGCGCCAGACATCAAAACCCTGTGCGCGCTGCTCGGCAAATACCACCTTCCAGTCGCCAATCCGAATGCCGGTCAGAAGCCCGTCGTCGCTCCAGTAAAAAAAGCTGGTCCGCGGCGACTCTGTCGTCTCGCCCATCAAATAAGGGAGTGCGTTGAAACCATCGAGATGATTTTTGTAGTCACGCCCGTTTATGCGAATGCCTTCTTTAAGCTCACCTGCTATCTCCGGGCGACCCGCCGCTGCCATGATCGTTGGCACCCAGTCTTCATGGGACAAAATGCCGTTGAGTACCTGTCCTTCGGGGATCTGCCCTGGCCAGCGCACCATCGCAGGCACCCTAAAACCCCCTTCCCAGTTGGTGTTCTTCTCACTGCGAAACGGAGTTATGCCTGCGTCGGGCCACATATTGTAATGCGGCCCATTGTCGGTGGAGTAGAACACAATCGTGTTATCCGCAACGCCAAGCTCGTCGAGCTGATCCAGCAGCTCGCCAACCAACATATCGTGACCAACCATCGCGTCGTTATAGAAACCCTGACCGGAGAGTCCCAGTTCGTCATCGGCGGTGTGGGTGTAGTAATGCATCCGGGTGGAGTTAAACCAGACAAAGAACGGCTTGTCCTCTGCCACCGCCTTGGCAATAAAATCCTGCGCACCTGCTAGAAATTCGCGATCGACGGTCTCCATGCGTTTTTTGGTAAGGGCGCCGGTGTCTTCAATACGTCCGTCGGCGTACGAGCGAATCACACCGCGAGGACCAAAGCGCTCACGAAAAGCTGGGTCGGTTGGGTAGTCGGGGTGCTCGGGCTCTTCCTCGGCGTTTAAGTGATACAAGTTGCCAAAGAACTCGTCGAAACCGTGCTGGGTGGGGAGAAATTCATCGCGGTCGCCAAGGTGGTTCTTGCCGTATTGGCCGGTGACATAACCCTGCTCTTTTAGCAACGACGCCAAGGTCACATCTTCAGAACGAATGCCGAGATCGGCGCCGGGAATACCCACTTTGGTGAGGCCGGTTCGGATCGGCGATTGGCCGGTGATAAACGCCGAACGACCCGCGGTGCAACTTTGCTGACCGTAGTAATCGGTGAACTTGGCGCCCTCATTGGCAATACGATCAATATTGGGCGTGCGGTAGCCCATCATGCCCATGTTGTTAGTCGACAGGTTCCAAAAACCGATATCGTCGCCCCAGATCACCAGTACGTTGGGCTTATCCGCGGCCATCAGCGACGGGGCGAGGAACAACAACGTGATAGCGATAAGCGTTTTCATGGGAGACCTCCTGAAGAGCCTGCGGGTCCTTGCCGGCAGCTTGATCAGCAATGCCAGCGCAGACAATGGCATCGTGGGTCGGGGCATCGCGGACAAGAGTAGCGCGTATAGGCTTTTTTGTTTTACGCCGTATAAGAATTTTGCATGAGTAACGAGCCGCCATAGTGCACGAGATGCCTCCAATGATCCAGCGTCGCACTCAGGCGAGTAGCGTCCATAACTTCGTGCCGGCGAGAAGGAGTATCACCACTACAACCACACCGCTGGCCGCGTTGCGGCCGCGAGAGTTTCTGTAGCTGCTCGGCACGATGTTGCTGTTGGCAAGACCCAGCAGAATCAGTGCAACAAGCGGCAGCAACACGGCGTTGGTAGCCTGGGCAGTGACAATCAGTCCCACCGGGCGTTCGGTTACTACCGCGAACACCCATCCAATCGCCAGCACGGTAAGCGCGACAACCTTGAAGGCGCGGCTGTTGGGTGCTGTGGAGAGACCCAACGCTCCGCAGACCGCCCACCCGGCGGCGACGGGTGCGGCAATAGCCGAGGTAAGTCCGGCCGCGAAAAGGCCGCCACCGACCACCCATGTTCCCCAGCCTTCAGCGCGTTGATTTACTGCCTGCATCAACGCGTTAAGCACCCCTTCCTGCTCCGCACCGCTAAGTACGGCGGCTGCGACCGCCATCACGGCAAAGGTGATTACGCCCCCGACAAGAATAGCGAGCGTCGCCTCAGCCTTGGCCTCGAGGATGGCTTGACCCACCGGAACACCCGACCAGCGCCGGCGCGCCGCGGTCGCGTGAAGAAACAGGTTATAGGGCACAACGGTTGTCCCGATTAATGCCAAAACCAAGGTCGCATCCTGCACACCCAGCGAGGGCAACACGCGGTCGGGCTCCAGTGCGAGTAGCGCCGGCAAACAGAACAACGCGAGTCCTATAAACAACACCGCCATCATGCCGACCAGAAAGACCAACATCCCCTCAAGAAGCCGGTATCGATCGAGCACGATGAGAACACCGGCGAGGGTGCTGGTGAGCAGGACCACGCCATCAAACCCTATCGGCAGGACGCTACTCAGGCCGATCGCCGCTCCCGATAAATTGCCCGACTGATAGGCCGCATTACCGAAACCAATGGCGATAACTACCAGCCCGACCGTCGGCAAGCCCCACCATTGGCCGGCGCCCATGCGTCGGATGAGTTGCGCTAAATCCCGGTTGGTCGCTAGGGCGGTTCTCACTGCTAGTTCTTGTAGCACTAAGGTCGCCAGAATAGACAGGACAATGGCCCAGGCAAGCGTCAGCCCGGTCGCTGCCCCCGTTGCCGTTGCGGTGGTGACTGTGCCCGGCCCGATAAAGGCAGCGGCCACCATCGCACCAGGGCCGATTGAGAGTTTCATATTGATCTCCCTGGGATCTTGCCCGAGAGCATACCCCAGGTTGGCGCGATCATTTCTCTACCCTTTTTTCCATTGAAACAAAACTTTCATTGTAAGTCGGCCAAAAATTCAGTAGTTTCATGGAAACCAGAGAGCGAGTCCCATGCAAGCGATCCTCAGACTGGATCTGGCAGGGCAGCCTCGGGGTTGGTTAACCCTGCAGGAGGCCATCTCTGCCTACGCCCGCGGCGATGTTGTTTACGGCATCGGGGATTCGCTCCCCCCCGTGTTTGGCGGAGTGCAGCGCTGCTCTGGACTCCGCTCCACCATCACGCTGCAACCGATTATCGCCGTCGAGGGCCGGGTCATTGACGGCTTTACCCCGCCGCTTTGCAATCGCACCCTGTTCCGGCGCGACGACCATCGCTGCCTTTACTGTGGCAATCAATTCCGACGCAGCGAATTAACCAGAGACCATGTTCTGCCGGTCTCGCGGGGTGGCAGCGACAAATGGGAGAATGTGGTCGCGGCATGCAAACGCTGTAACTGGGTAAAAGATAATCACACGCCCGAAGAAGCCAGCATGCCGCTGTTAGCCGTCCCCTTCAGGCCCAATCAATTTGAATGGCATTTCCTTGCCAAAGAGCGGGTGCTAGCCGATCAAATGGAATATCTCTCCCAGCAGTTCCGCGCCGATCGCGAGTGGGCCCACTAAGCACTTATCGCTTCCTATCGCCACGCCTACCCGGAGCCCGCTCAGCTCAGTGGTATTCACCGGGTAACAATGACACCATAGCCCGATAGCAATAGCGGGACTATGTGATGTCTGGGGACACTCAACAACAGATTCATTTGGTGGCAGAGCAGATGAACCGCATGGTGATCGGGCAGGAAACTGTCGTTCACAGCCTCATTCTCGCCCTCTTGAGCAATGGCAATGTGTTGCTGGAGGGCCTGCCGGGGACTGCTAAAACCCGATCAATCAAAACCCTCGCCCGAATCCTGGGAGTAAACCTAGGCCGCATTCAATTCACCCCCGACCTGCTACCCGCCGACGTGACGGGATCAGAGACCTATCACGAGACCGAATCAAACCAAGGACAACTGGTTTTTCAGCCCGGACCCATTTTCAATGAACTGGTTCTGGCCGATGAAATCAATCGGGCGCCGGCCAAAGTACAGTCCGCCCTGCTCGAAGCCATGGAAGAGCGGCAAGTCACGGTGAATGGCAAAACCTATCCCCTGCCCCCCTTGTTTTTAGTCATGGCGACCCAGAACCCTATTGAGCAGGAGGGGACCTATCCACTGCCTGAGGCGCAAATGGATCGCTTCCTGTTCAAAGTGCGGGTCGACTACCCCACTGCGCAAGCAGAGCGAGCCATTGTGCAACTGCTACAACAGGAAGAAGGTCATGATCCGGCTGAGCTAACACCGATTGATCCTCAGCTGATTCTTGCGGCCAGAAAGGAAATCCAGGCGGTGACCGTCTCCGCCCCGGTCGAAAAGTACCTGGTCGATCTGGTGATAGCGACACGCCGCCCTGCCCCTTTGTCTCCCACACTGGCGAGCTGGATTGCCATTGGCTCGAGCCCGCGGGCAAGCATCGCGCTGCACCGCGCCGCTCGCGCAGAAGCGTGGTTACAAGGCAGAGACCACGTATTACCTGACGACGTTCGCGCGGTGGCACCCCCTGTGCTGAGGCATCGGCTTCTATTGTCCTACGACGCGCTAGCCGAGGGCATCGATAGCGACCGTGTCGTTGAGGAGCTACTCGCTCTGGTTGCCGCTGGCTAAGTCGCTATGAATACCGGTGTCTACACCAACTTGAAGCGACTGGCAGGCCTTCGCTATCGCGCCCATGGCTTCAGCTATTTACCCAGTCAGCCGGTGCGATCGGTGCTCGCTGGACGTAAACGCTCGCGACTGAGGGGACGCGGACTGGACTTCGATGAGCTGCGCCATTATCGACCCGGAGATGATATCCGTACCATGGACTGGCGCGTGACCCGCCGCATGGGATCACCTTTCGTCAGGGTATACACGGAAGAGAAAGATCGCCCGGTCTGGATTGTTGTCGACCAACGGCTATCGATGTTCTTTGGCAGTCAGCGACAGATGAAATCGGTGGCCGCTGCCGAAGCAGCCGCGCTGACTGCATGGCGGGTTATTGGCGTGGGCGATCGTGTGGGTGCGCTGCTATTTGCTGACACCCAGCAGCGCTATGCTCGCCCCAGCCGATCACCTGACTCTCTCATGGGATGGCTCGAGCAACTGGTAGTGATAAATGAGGGATTGGGGACCGCGCAAGGGTCGTCACCTGAGCAGATGGGACTGGATAGCGCACTTCAAACGCTTCAACGTTACCTCTCTCACGACGGACTCATCATCATCGTCTCTGACTTCGAAGGCTGGAACGATCGCTGTTTCAATCGTTTAAAGGACATCCGTCGTCACAACGACATCATCGCGGCACTGGTGACCGATCCGCTAGAGCATAGCGTCGAATCGGCGAATCAGTTGGTCGTCAGCGATGGCTACTACCAATTGGCGGTCGACACTGAAAAAGGCGATACCAAAGACCGTTACCTGCAGGCCTCGCGCCAGCGCATCGCCAACCTAACGGAGGATCTCAAGCGCCACGGCGTCCCGCTGGTTAGCATTACCACGGCGGAGGATGTCGCCGTGCAGTTGCAGCGCCAGCTAGGTGGTCAACGCCCTGCGGGCAATGAGCGCCGCCGATAATGCTCAGCCGGGTACTTTCACCGTTACCCGAACTACCACCGCGATTTGGTAATCCGCTTCTTCGTGGTGATCTTGCGGAAATTGAAACGATCGGCTCGATCAACTGGTTACCGCAAACCGCGGGCTGGGCGGTTGTCGCACTCGCTGTCGGCGGCTGGCTCAGCTGGCGTGGATGGCACCTTGGGCGGCGCTGGTTCAGAAATCGTTATCGTCGCGAGGCACTGACACGGCTGACCGCAATCAAGTCGCGTCCAAATCTGGAAGCCATAAACGCACTGTTAAAGCTGACCGCCATAGCCGCAAGCTCGCGAAAAGAAGTCGCGCCACTCACGGGCACCAGGTGGTGTCTCTGGCTGCAAGGGCGAACCCCATCGCCACTTTTCAGTGACGACACGTTGACTCTACTGGGTGAGTCGCTCTATGCGCACGTCGATCTGGATAAGAAATCGTCGGATCCGACAAGACAGGCTGATGACACTGACTTCGGAAGTTTGAACACGCTTTTCGCCGAGGCCGAGAGCTGGATCAGGGAGCATCGGGATGATCATGCCCCCACTTGATACGCTAGAGGCATGGATCCTGAATCTTCAGTGGGCCATGCCCTGGGCTCTGTTGATGCTGCCCTTGCCGCTACTCATGCGTCAGCTACCTCCTTATCGCGAGGCACAAAACGCCGTGCGCGTGCCGTTCTTTGAGCGACTGCTTGAGGCAAGTGAAGCGCGGCGAGAGCGAGGAGCAATGACCCCTCGACGGCTCCGTTCTCAGCAACTACTTGTTGTTTTAATGTGGCTGGCTCTGGTGCTCGCGGCGGCGAAACCGCAGTGGGTCGGTGATCCCATCGAGCAGCAAAAGGCCGGCCGTGATTTGATGGTTGCGGTTGATCTATCGGGATCCATGGAGACGAAAGATTTCACTAACCAAGCGGGCGAACAAGTCGATCGATTAACCGCGGTCAAGTCAGTCCTCGCACGACTTGCCAACGAGCGGCCTGGAGATCGGCTTGGATTGATTGTGTTTGGTAACCAGGCTTTTTTGCAGTCGCCTTTCACCGAAGACCACCAGACCTGGTACACCCTGCTTGAAGAAACACGTATCCGCATGGCCGGACCGAGCACTTCGCTCGGTGACGCCGTTGGGCTTGCCATTAAATTATTTCGCGATGCCGACACCGACAGCCGCGTCTTACTTTTGCTTACCGATGGCAATGACACCGGCAGCATGGTTCCGCCCATTGATGCCGCTCGCGTCGCCGCCAGCGAGCGCATCAAAATCTACCCTATTGCCATAGGCGACCCCAGCGCGGTGGGCGAGGAGGCCATCGATAAAACGACGTTACTGCGCATGGCAGAAGTCACCGGTGGGCAAGCCTTTGAAGCGCTGGATCGCAGTCAGTTAGACGCTATTTTTAAACTTCTGGACGCCTTGGAGCCCAGCGTTTTTGAGAGCATAAGTTTCAGGCCACAGGTAGACTTGCATTGGTTGCCGCTCGCCGCCGTCGTTTTGCTCTATCTTGTCATGCGACTGTTTTTCGGTCTCGCTCGCTACCAACCCGCGACCCGACGGGCGGACCTATGACCGATTTCTTCAATCACTTTCATTTCTTGCGCCCGGAGTGGTTAGGACTACTCCCCGGTCTGTTATTGCTGGAATGGATGCTGCACAAGCAACAACACAGCAGCGACAACTTCGAGAAAATTATTGATCCCGCGCTTCTCGCAGCGCTTCGGGTGCAAGGTACCAAGGGTCGGTGGTTTACCCCAACCACGGCATTGGCTCTCTTATTTTTGCTCGTGACCTTAATTTTGGCGGGTCCGACCTGGCGCCAACAGCCCTCACCACTGGCAGAAAACACGACACCGCTGGTGATGGTTCTCGATGTGTCAGAGTCCATGGATAGCACGGATATCGCGCCCACCCGCCTCGAACGCGCGGTCCAGAAGATGACCGACCTGATCGATCTCACGCCGGACAGACCCGTTGCCATCATCGTGTTCGCGGGCAGTGCGCATACGGTCATCCCATTAACGACTGATCGTGAGATCCTGAAAAACTTCCTGAGTGTGCTTCGAGTGGGAATCGCGCCACGGCGGGGAAAATATCCCGAATATGCTCTCGCCGGTATTGACCGTATTCTTACCGGCAACCCTAACCGCGCTAATATTCTGCTGGTAGGCGACGGCCTGGGGGCAGACAGTCTCGAACTGGTATCAAGCTGGTGCCGCCGACAACCCCATGCGCTCACCGTGCTCGGCGTTGGAACGGCCCAGCCGATATCCAACGGCGTACCTCTGGATCGAGCGGGATTACTGGCGCTTGCCGATGCCTGTGTCGGGGATTATGTCGACATAACGGTCGGACCCGAGGATGTTGAGGGTATTGCGAAGAGCTTGCGCGACAGCTACCGAATTCTGGAAGACGATGCGCTACCCTGGGTGGATGCCGGTTATGGCTTGCTCCTGCCCGCCATGGGGTTGGGGCTACTCTGGTTTCGTCAGGGCTGGACCCGGCTATGGATGGCACTCCTGTTGCCACTAGCGCTGGCGATGCCCTCCGAGGGATGGGCACAGATCCGCCAAGACCGGCAGCCACTGCCAGTCGACACAATGGATCCAGACATTCCCGAGGACTCCACCGACTGGTTTCACACTGCTGTCGATGGGTTTGTAGGACTTTGGCTAACCCCCGATCAATATGGCGCGCTGCTGCTGAAATTAGGCCACTATGAAAAAGCGGCACAAACGTTTCATGACCCCGGCTGGCAGGGAGTAGCCTATTATTATGCCGAGGATTTTGAACGCGCCGCGCTGTTGTTTACCCGTCAGGACTCCGCCACCGCCCTCTTCAACGAGGCAAATGCTCGAGCCCATCAACGCGACTATGTCGGCGCGCTGGCACGCTATAACGAGCTGCTAACCGCGGAGCCCGAGCTCAGCAGCGCGCTGACCAACCGCAACTTGATGCGCCAAATCATCGAAGAATCGAATCGACTCAGCGAATCCCAATCCAATGAAGCAGGTGTCAGCGGCGAGGACATCGATCCCGAAGCTGGCGCACAAATCGCCGATGGTGCGAAGGAGCTCAGCGTTGACCAGCAGACGCTTGTGCAATACAGCGCCGAGGAGATTCTCGCGAGTCCAGAGCTTGCCAACCTGTGGCTGCAAAACGTGCAGCCGGATCCATCCAATTTTTTGCGGAACAAGTTCAGCGCCCAGCTACAAGAGCGCGGAGTCAGCGAGCCATGAAAGCCCGCGTGCTCAAAGACCTGCTGATCGCCCAGTTCTGGTTTGTCATAGTGCTGGGCCCCGGCTTGTCTGACAGCATGGCACAGGAAAAAGACGGATTGGTCGAGGTCCGCGCCTTGCTCAACCCCGCCGTCGGGGCGGTTCCTGGCGAGCGCGTGGAGATCGAAATCACCGTTGCAACGCCGCGCTGGTTCACCGCCGGGACTCGTATCAGTCTTCCAGAGGTTCCCGATCTTGTGCTGGTGCAAAACCAGGACTTTGCTGCGAATGCTACCGAGCGCCGCGAGGGCGAGAGCTGGTCGGTGCAGCGCTGGTCTATCGACGCCTTCGCGACACGCGATGGCACGCTGCGGATTCCACCGATCGACGTGACGGTCTCGGTTTCGGCCTCTGCCGCCCGGGAACATCAGACTACACTGCAAACCGAATCACTGACACTCACCATCGAACAGCCCCCCGAACTGGAAGGGCTTGATCATTGGATAGCGAGTCCCGAGGTGACGATCACTCAAAATGTCGAGGGAGCCCGCGAGGTCTTTTTGGGATCAGCGATTACCCGTCGGGTGACCGTCAGAGCCGAGGATGTCATGGCGATGTTTTTACCCTCGCTGGATGACCCGCGAGTCGAGGGGCTTCAAACCTACCCGCAGCCGCCGGTGCTGCGAAACTCGAGCAACCGGGGCAGCCTGATTGCCGAACGCAAAGAACTCACCACCTGGATCGCGTCTACCCCGGGGGACCTGGTGATTCCTGAAGTCAGCATCAACTGGTGGAATACCGCGACACGTCGTCTCGAGCGTCTCAGCACCGCACCGATACCCATCACTGTTCAGGGACAGCTCCCTCCCAAAGCACTCACCTGGCAGCAACAGATTGCCCGTGTGCTTCCCTGGCTGGTTGGGCTGGGAATAACCAGTGCGCTGGTCCTTCTGGGTGTTTATGGTCAGTTGGCGCGCGCCCGGCGGCCATTAAGCAAACTTTTGGGCTTGGTGTATCGTTTGTGGCAAGCCTGGCGGCAACCGGTGTTGGCCGACCGACTTAATCCCGAGGGCTGTGCTGAAGACAGGGATTGAACCCGCGCGCATCAGCCGCGAAAATAGCGCTGACTGACAAAGGGCATGGTGACAATTTCGGCCTCGACATACTTTCCCCGAACATCAATATGAACGGTGTCACCCCGCATAGCGCCGGAAGTGTCGATAAGGCCCATAGCGACGGGGCCATCTACCGATGGACCAAAACCGCCCGATGTTACGCTGCCTAGCTTATCGCCTGAGGCAGTATGAATAGTCTGACCTTCGCGAACAGGCCGCTTTCCAGACACTTTGAGGCCAACTCGAGTCCGCGGAGCCCCGTTGGCTAGTTGCTCAAGAATAGTAGTGGCACCCGGGAAGCCCGACGCCCGATCGCCGCCAAGCCGCCTAGCCGGCGCAATCGCCCAGCGTAAGCCCGCTTCAATCGGCGTGATAGCCTCGCTCAACTCGTGACCGTAGAGACAGAGACCGGCTTCCAAGCGCAGCGAATCCCTCGCCCCCAAGCCAATCGGCTTTACCGCGGGATGATCCAACAGCTCACAGGCAATGGCTTCGGCGCAAGCCGCCGGCACTGATAGTTCAAAGCCGTCCTCCCCGGTGTATCCGGAGCAGGTGATGTAACACGGCGTGCCTTTAACGGACACCTCACGCCCTGACATAAACGCCAAGGAGGCAGCCTCGGGGGCAAACCCGGCCATGATCTGACGCGCCATGGGGCCCTGAAGGGCAAGCAGCGCAAGGTCTGCCAGCATATCAACCGATGCGGCAGCGCACTCGGTCTGTATTAAGCGAAAGTCTTGCGCTTTACAGGCGCCGTTGACGACAAGAAAAAAAGCTGTATCGCTGTAGCGGGTAATGATCAGATCATCGTAGACCCCGCCCTCCGCATTGGTCAGCAACGCATAGGTCGATTGCCCCAGGCCGAGGTCGCGAAGATTGGCGGGCATGAGCGCCTCCAGCTCGGCGACAGCCTGCTCCCCAGACACCATGATCTGGCCCATGTGGGACACGTCAAAAAGTCCTGCCTCCTGACGGGTGTGCAGATGCTCACGAATAATGCCCTCGGCAAATTGCACCGGCATGTCGTAGCCGGCAAATGGCACGAGGCGCGCGCCCAAACGTCGATGCAGTTCGGTTAGCGGCGTCGTTTGCAGTGACTCCGGCATAGTCAATTCCCAAAAAAGAGGCCCAGTTTGCGTTGGTAGTAGCGGTGATTCAAGGCTGACGCTAAAGTAACGGCCAGAAGGAGAGGCGCGACATGACCAGCCAGCACATTATCAGTTTGATCGGGTTTCCCGGTAGCGGGAAAAGCACCGTCGGCGTCTTACTTGCTAAGCGACTCGGTACGGCTTTTGTCGACACCGACATCCTGATTCAAACACAGGAAAACGCGACGCTTGCCGAGATTATTGCGAGAAGCGATCACCACCAATTACGAAAAATCGAAGAGCAAGTCCTACTCGACATGCCGATTACCACCAGCGTGATCTCCACTGGTGGATCGGTGATTTACAGCGAAAAAATTATGCAGCGACTCGCTTCTGAGACAACTGTCGTATACCTGCAAGCCACCCTTGAGACGGTTGATTACCGGATCTCCCTCGCTCCGGACCGGGGGATTGCCTCGGGCAAAGACCAAACCCTTGCCGATATTTATCGGGAGCGCATTCCCCTCTACGAGCAATGGGCAGCCCTCACGGTATCGGTAGACCACAGTCCCCCGGAAACCATTGTGTCCGATATTCTGCGGTTTCTGGGCTAAGGCCCAAAAACTGGACACGGTGTCCGCAAACGGACGCGTCCATTTTCTCTCAGCGACCGTGGTTGCGATCCCAAAGCCCCAAAGGTGGGGCGATCACGACTTGGCATAGCTTTTGCTCTTTCACTATTGGCGGCTCGCTGCCGGCAGGAAGCCGGTAAGGAAAAGGAAACACGGATGTTTTCTCCAAGGACGGAGCCAATAATCAGCGAGCCGCCATAGTTATTTCAGTTATTTCAGGCGTGCATTTTGATGCCAAAAAATTCATTGCAACGAGGGGCCGTCTTGCATTCAACTGCGCGAGTGGGATGACCCACAAGACTTGTTCTGAATCATCGGGAGGTGATTTATGGGTGAGCGTAACCAAACCCAAACGAAGACTGACGACGGTATGGACGACTTGTACGATCCCAGCCTGTCAGAGTTTGGTGACGACGACTTTGATGTTTTGGAAGACAACATGGTGTCGCTTCGCGAGGACTCGCTCGCGACCAAGCGGCGACGTGCAGAACAGCGATTAGAAGCACTCCGGCTTCGGGAAGAGCTGGGCGACTACGACTTCGATTTCGACGACGACTTCTAAAGCATCAGTAGCGGGGGGCTATTAACGGCCCCTCACTATGATCACTGGGGATAGCGAGATCCTCAGGAGCTTTTGTCCCCCTGTGATTTTAGCTCTTGCTGCCAAGCAAAGACGTTGAGTTCAATAAAAACAAACGCAAACAACCACAGCGCCGCATCCCAAAAATCCAGGAATTCCCCTTCGATACCCCAATAAACCGCCGCAAGTGCCAACGTGGTGTAGAGGACGACTTTAAACCCGTTCATCAGCCACTGTAGCTGAGATGGGACTCCTCCACGCAACTGCAGGCGCACCTCAATCTCAAGAAGAATGACCACCAAAATCCATGCACTTGCGTTGATAACATCAACCAACGCCAGATCATAAGCACTCTCAAACGCCGCTGGCGTCGCTATCACGTGGTCTAGGCGAGTCACCTGGAGGGCAGTGGCACCAAGCTCCTGACAATTGGCAGCCGTAAGGGCAGTAAATTCGTCAAAGTCTGCGAGCACCGACCAACTGCCGCCCACCAAGTCACAGGGGCTAGCCGGGCTTGGCGCTGACGCCAGAAAGACTTCCCACTCCCCCACGTAACCCATACACGCCGAAACAATGGCCGCGCCACATAGGATTCGTACGCCGTGAATAACCCACTTGGTGCTGCCCACCAATTTCTCGTCAGGAATCACCGCGGTTTCCAATTCAAACAGCAGTAATAGAACGACCCAAGCCGCCGTGTCGAGAGTGGCGGAAAACAGCTGAATTAACGACGCAAAATTTTTCCCGTCGCTCAAGGCATGCTGTGCCGACAGCAGTTCCTCTTGCAGGAAAAGACCTATATTGAGCGTTAGCAATCCATAAATCAGATACTTAGCCGCACGATACAGGGTTTGGCCAAGACTTCGGCTAGCCTTCGTTGATTCCATCTGAGCAGACACAGGCGTTTACGGGTACGTTCCTATTGTTCAGTTTGTGGCACCGCATGATAAGTGAGCCCCGAGAGCTGGGGAAACCCCCTTTAACTTACACCTGTAACAGCAGGTGCTCCCTCTCCCAGGAGCTGATCACGCGGTTGAATTCCTCAAATTCATCCAGCTTGATGGCCGCATAAGCTCGCATAAACAGCTCGCCAATCATGTTCTGTAGCTCGGGCGTATCGTTCAGCTGGCGAACGCCCTCTTCAAGCGTTCGTGCCACCGCGACGTCATCATCGTTGGCCGTTCCTCTATGGGGTTCGGTAGGCTGTAATTGTTGACGCATCCCCAATAAGCCGCTGGCCAAGGTGGCCGTCATCGCCAAATAAGGATTGGCATCGGCGCCGGGAAAGCGATTTTCAATTCGCATATTATCGGGGGTACTGTTGGGCACCCGGAAAGCCGTGGTTCGGTTATCAAACCCCCAGCTCAAGTTAATCGGGGCCGAGATATCCGGTGCCAGCCGGCGGTAACTGTTGACGTTAGGCGCATAAAAGCTAATCAGCTCAGGGGTATAGCGCTGCAACCCACCGATGTAATGCATCATGGCGGCGGTTGGGTTGCCTTTCTCATCACTAAAAATATTTTTTCCGGTCTTCGCATCCAACACCGATTGATGCAGGTGTAGCGCGCTGCCTGGCTCACGCTGCATCGGCTTCGCCATAAACGTGGCATACATACCGTGCTTGAGAGCAGTCTCTCGAACCGTACGCTTAAAAATGAAGGCCTGATCGGCCATAGCTAGCGGGTCGCCATGCCGGAAGTTAATTTCCATCTGGGCGGCGCCGTTCTCGTGAATCAAGGTGTCGACATCAAGCTTTTGCGCATCCGCGAAGTCGTACATGTCCTCCACGAAGTCTTCGAATTCAGCCACCGCATCGATACTGAAAGATAACCGCGCCACCTCACGCCGACCCGACCGCCCCTTAGGCGGCATGAGCTCGTAATCGGGATCGGTATTTTTGTTGACCAAATAAAATTCCACCTCGGGTGCTACCACAGGCTGCAATCCCGCGTCGGCATACAGCTGTAAAATGTAGCGCAAGACGTTTCTTGTGGAGAGCGGATGAGGCGTTCCGTCGTTTTTAAAGCAGTCGGCAATAATTTGCGCGGTGGGCTCCCGCGCCCAAGGCACAACCCGCAAAGTTGACGCATCGGGACGCAGTACCATATCGGTGTCGGTGGGCTCCACGAAATCCCAGTGCTCATCGGTGTATTCACCAGTGACGGTTTGAACAAGGATGGCTTCTGGCAGACGCTGCTCGAGCTGCGCGATAAATTGATGTGCGGGAATAAATTTTCCGCGGGCGTTGCCCGTAGTATCCGGGACGATGCATTCAATCTCTGAAATGTTGTTGTCAGTAATCCACTGGGTAATGGTGGTCTTGTCTTCTTCGCTTATCGACTGAGGTGCGATGACGGCATTCGATTGATGAATCACCGTCGAGGTATCGGTTTTTGCCGATTTAGAGGTACTCATAAAAACCTGCGAGTTGCTGCGTTGAGATTAGTATGTGCCTGCCCTATCGGCCTAGCAAGGTGACAAACTCCCGCTTTGGGGGTATTTCCCTCGAGTGGACGATCCAGAGGATAATGCCGCCATGGACACGCGCGCCGAACACGTTAACTCCTGGTATGCCGCCTCGGCCGGGGTGCCGGTCACCTTTGATGCGCTCAGCGGCAACAGCGAAGCCGACGTTTGTATTGTGGGTGCTGGCTACACAGGCCTCTCCAGCGCAATCCATCTCGCCAAGCGGGGTTATCACGTCGTTGTACTCGAAGCGAACCGCGTGGGATGGGGAGCCTCAGGCAGAAATGGCGGCCATGTCGGTACCGGGCAGCGCGCCGATCAGGAGAGCCTGGAGAAATGGGTTGGCACAGACACCGCGCTTGCTCTGTGGCAACTCGGCCTGGACGCGGTGGATCTTGTCTGCGAGCTTATCAGCAGCCACGATATTGACTGTGAACTCGGGGTGGGCAACCTGCATATGGCGGCAAAACCACGCCATGCCCGGGAGCTCGCCGACGAGGTCCGTCACCTCACGGAAGCCTATGGCTACTCGAAGGTGAGTTACTTGAACCCGGAGGCGCTGGCTGAACAAACCAGTGCCCAAGGTATGCACGGTGGCATGCTTGATTTGGGCGCCCGGCATCTTCATCCACTAAAATACGCTCGAGGCTTGGCCCGTTCGGCGAGTGAGTTGGGCGTTACGATCTTCGAACAATCCAGCGTGATCAAATGGCGAGATGACACAGAGGTCGTCGTAGAGACCGATAAAGGCTCGGTAAAGGCCAGAAAACTGGTCCTTGCGTGTAACGGTTATTTGGGAAAGCTGGCGCCAGCTATTGCCGGTAACATCATGCCCATTAACAACTTTGTGATCGCGACGGAGCCCTTGTCATCCGCTCAGCAGCAAGCTGTTACCAAAAACAATTACAGCCTATCTGACAGTCTCTTTGTCATTAATTATTGGAAGCTTTCCGGAGACGGGCGGCTGCTATTTGGAGGTGGCGAAAACTACACCTCGCGCTTCCCGGCGGATATCAAGCGTTTTGTTCGTCCCTACATGCTCAATATTTATCCGGAACTTAGCGACGTCGCGATCGATTACGGTTGGGGTGGCACGCTGGGTATCACCATGAATCGCATGCCAGATTTTGGACGCATTGGTGCTAACACGTTTTATGCACACGGGTTTTCGGGTCATGGCGTGCCCACCGCAACCATGGCCGGCAAGCTCTTGGCCGCTGCCATCGATGGCGACTGCGAGAACTTCGACCTTATGGCCTCCGTGCCGACCCACCGTTTTCCAGGTGGTACGCTGTTAAGATGGCCCGGGTTGGTCGCTGGCATGCTCTACTACAGCCTGCTCGATAAAATCGGCTAACGAAGACTCCGTTATGAAGAGAATCATCAGTGACACTCTAGCCTGGGTTGCCTTTGCCGCGCTGTTGCTCTGGATTACGGCGGTGCTGCTTACGCTCACAAGCTACTGGCAGGTGTGGTCCGACGTGATGGCGCTCATTGACGAAGTAAAAGCCTGCGCGAGCAATCAGTGCGAGTCGCAGCTTTTCCTTGAACGTTTCTCGAGCACTACCACAGCCTTTGGCTTCAATACCGACCAGGTTAAATCGGTTCGGATGCCTGCCTTCACGATCTGGTTTGTCATTGTTCTCTTTCAGTCTTTTTATGTCCGATCTTTTCGGATCTGGCCATGGCTATCGGTGGGTGAACGTCAAGCCAGTCCCTCCAAACGTACTGCCACCGTGTCTTCTTCCGCGGGCAACCCGATCAAGGTTCTGACGCTACTCAAACGCAAGGCTGGACTTTCGACCGAAGAATTTCGCGATCACTATGAAAATGTGCATCGCCATTTGGGGGAGAAATACCTAGCACCTCATGCCCTTCGCTATTTACGCCGATATGTGGAACCCGGCTCGGGAAGTGCTGGCTATGCGGCGGCACCGGACTTTGATGTGATCATGGAGGTCTGGTTTCCCGACCAGCGCGCGATGGCCGCGGCCATGGAGGCTATTAACTCGCCCGCGGCGCAGGCAGAACTGAAACCCGATGAGGAAAGACTGTTCGACCAGGCAGCAACCAAGAGCTTTGTAGTTAAAGAATCGGCGTCACCGTTGTCCTGAAAGCCGCTGCTCATTAGGCACAGTCCCTCAGGGTTTCTGATGGCGTGTTTGTGTATCGATCGCGGTCAATCGCGTATGTGGCGCCTAAACGGTACGGCGGGCTTATCGCCGCGTGATTCGAATGCTTAGACTACTCAGGTGATTTACCCGCCCCCGAAGGCCTTGACGCGTCTCCGCTAGTACAAGCCTAAATTTTTGCGCTAACGGCCAACGGCAGCAATCTGAGCGGTAGGCCCTCTGTTATCTACCGTCCGGTTACACTAGCATTAAGCCGGTCCGAGACTGACAAATTAACTTCAAAAGGCACGACAATGCGCACTCGCCTCGTTTTTCTACTCTGCATCTCGTTACAAACACATATTGCCTGGCCAATAGGAGGCGATGTGCCTATTGACAGTGACAGAGGGGCTTACGAAGGCGTCGACAATATCCACTGGTATATGCAGGATTCGTTAGATTATCAAAAACTCAAAGTTGACCCTCCTTTTTCGTGGGACTACGTCGGCTTCGATGTTTGTAACGAAATAGGTACCTTCGTCACATGCAATGATTTGGCTCTGGGATTTATCGAAGACTACGAAAATGTGGGGCTAGAAGGGATTGATCTACTTTCTTCTGAGCAACAAGTCACCGTGAATTTAATGGTGCAAGTTGATGACAGCATCGATTTTGCTTGGCGGTATGCGTTAAGCCACGTCAGGCAGGTAAACCGAATCTTTCGTCAATCCAGAGTGCCGGTAACTCTATTAGTGTCAGACATTCAATCTGTAGATATGCGCAACCGGTACGGCTCTGACATCGAGCAAGTTTTTGATGTCGCATCAAGTAGCCTTGAAGAAATGACTCGCGAAAACGAAGCCGACATCGTCCTGGTATTGATGAGTCCGGATCTGGCTGTAGAAGACGACGATGGATTTATTACCTGTGGCCTAGGAAGTCTTCCTTACTACTATACGATTAACCTGTCAGTCGTAACTTGCGATGACCCCGACTCGACCATTTTGGCTCACGAGATCGGGCATAATTTTGGCTTAATCCACGACATTGCAACGAGAGAAGATGATTTAGATGCTGATCCTGGTTTCGCCTTTGGCGGAGAAGGATTTTTGGACACCGAATCAGGCTGCGGCACAATTATGTCCTACGCGGACTGCATTATCCCCATTTTTAGTAATCCTAGGCTGAAGATTACGAGAGATAACGGTGATGACGTTTACTGGGGTAGCGACAGCGTGAATGCCAAAAAAGCACTCGAGGCGGCCATGTGGATGGTGGCGCTCGGCAACGAAGTGGTTCATCAGGATCAGTCTTCAATCGCTTTTGAGGGACAAACTGCGCTGGTAAAAAAATACAGTTATCAATTAGAAAGCCTGATGCGGCCCTCTGACAAAGTTCGTCCAACTCCTGATGACGCCAGACAGGTAATTGAAGATATATTGGCAACTCGTACAAAGATAGATCGCCTCCCACCGATCATCAAACGGTACCGAGTTGACCGGTAGCGGCGCCATCAACAAACGACTCTCCAAACCGAGCCATCACCATTCATCTGTGGTTCGCACGCCGAGCCTCCTCTGGCCTGTGAACCACGCGGCACGCTGCTTTCCTGACCTTCTTGCATAGCGCAGCCGCCGCACCAAAGGCTTGAAGCAACGATGAAAACAAGCAGTGTGAGCTTCAATGCGCGAGCTCCGCTCAGGTAATGGGCTATTAACCATAGCAGTTCACTAGATGTCCTCAAATAACGGCTCTTCTCCGCTATTTCGTTTGAGGACAAATTATTGAGATGGGTTGTGTCGAAGGATTGCCACAGCGCGCCAAATGATTGGCTCAACGCGCCATGACGCGTAAACAGCCTCGACAACGCTTTGCAGACTCGCTAGGGTTGGCAGGTGGGTCGTTGGGGCATGGAGAAGCCCCGGCGAAAAACTACAACAAAGATGACAAATGGAGTTGTGCTATGAAGATATTAAGTGGGCGTTTTGTAATAGCCTCCCTCGCACTGTTCGCCGCTACATTGAGCTCAGCGGAAGACCTTCGAATTATTGGCGAAGACAAAGTCTTCGTGACGACGTTACCTTCCGGAAAAGAGATTTCCATTACGCGACAGATGACGCCGTGTGCGAAGAACAAAGGCTGGATTCAGCCGCTAGTGCCCTCACCGGGTATTGTGCCCGTCACCGAAATGGAAGTTTTGAATGCTATTGGCGATCCGGAATTCACACTCGTCGATATGCGTACCCAAGAGTGGTACCTCGATGCCACCATTCCCGGAGCGGTCAACATTCCCTACACCGAAGTAGCCATGCGCATGGATGAGTTGGGATGCAGCAAATCCGATTCGGGCTGGGATTGCAGTAGCGCCCAAAAGGTCGTCGGTTTCTGTAACGGGCCAGTTTGCCCTCAAAGCCCCACGGCCATGAAAGCTATGATTCGCGATGGCTTCCCCGCTGAGAACATTTACTACTACCGCGGCGGGATGCTCGATTGGGATGCGCTGGGATTAACGACTGTCCAAGGTGAATTTTAAGCACCCGTGGAGCTAGGCGCCTATAAAGACATATCCCACTGAGTAACTAAAGGTGTTAGCGATTGACCCGGGCTGATAAGTCGTCTCTAAGGTTAGGCAGTGGCAAAGCGACCCAGCACTGGGCCGGACCTTTTTATTCAAGCACGTCCCGGTTTTTGTGGTACCCCGCGCAAAACCCGGCCGCGCACGACTGGGTTAGCCTAATCTGATCGATCGCTTACCTTCAATGTACTAGAGTCTGGTGATCGAAAGCACCAGTAGGGAGCCATGGATAGGGGCCCATGTGCATTTCAAGCATGATTCGCCAAGCGTTAAGGGGTAGCCATTCCTCGTACATGGCCCAGTGCTTATACTTTGGTAGATCAATCGCGTCTGGGATATTGACGAAGTTGGTGCCCTTCTTAAACTCGGCCACAATAGCCTGCTGAATATCGCCTATAAATTCTCGGGTCAGCGTGACATCTTTTTTACTGCCCAACGGTTTCGGTGACTGAGTGTGTGAAAATATCGCCGAGTCAAAGTCCAAACGCTCGATTTCCGAGAGCGCACGCAGCCACTCCTTGATATTGAAGTCTGGCACCGTCGCGAACAAGACTCGATCAGGGGCTACTAAGTCAGCAATATAAGCCATCTTTTGTTCTTTCAGCACGAACACGGTCATCCCAAGACCATGACTGATACCGATGTGGTGTAGCTCAACTGTGGTAGCCCCTAGAATGATGTCAAAGCGGTCTCCAGACCACTGCTTATCCGGTAAGACCATGTCGGGATGTGGATAGGCCTTCATCCACTCCACAGCGTCTCCGTGTGCCATAATGGTGGCGCCAGCTTCGCGGAAAACCTTACCTCCTTTTGAGTGGTCCCAATGATTATGGCTGTGCAGTAAGTAGCGCACAGGCTGATCTGTAACCGCTCTAATCGCCTGCATAAGGTCCGCAGAATGTTGTGAATTGACTGGCTCAATAGCGATCACGCCCTCCTCCGTGACAATAAACATAGAATAGTAACCATTGTTACCGGCCGCAGCTCCAAAACGATAAACGTTATCGGCGACCTGCCAGGTTCGATTTTCGACAACAGCAGCGTGGGACGAGAAACTCAGGCAGAGCAGCAAAGCGTTAGCGGCCACAACAACAAACCTATTTAACCTCATCATTAATTTCACCCGTTGATTTTGACCAGAGGCCGCATTTTGGTCGGTGCAAAATAATTAATATATAGCTATTTTTGCATCTAACCTGTGCAAAAATGCACGCAAGTGGGGCGGGTATCGATACATCATGAAAAACATTAGTGACCTCAATTTTTTTCTAGCGCTCGCTCGGCAGGGATCCATGAGCGCAGCGGGTAAGCTCCTCAATGTGCAGCATACGACCGTGTCTCGGCGTATCGCGGCTCTGGAAAAAGTGCTCAAACAAAAACTCTTTCACTATGGGAATCAGCGATATGTGCTCACAGCGGCTGGCGAAAAATTGTTGCCCCACGCCATCAAAATAGAAGAACAAAGCCTGGAAGCGCAACGTGCCTTACTTGGCGCTGAAACCCAGGTTGCGGGGCCACTCAAGGTAACCATGCCCTATGACTTTTTCTGTCGAGTAGTCGCGTCTGAGATCCCACGGTTTGCCGAAACTTACCCAGACATTGAACTAGAGTTTCTGTGCTCGCCAAGCCTGCTCGACCTGTCATCTCTCGAGGCAGACATCGCGTTACGTATTACAGGCAACCCGCCAGGCAACCTCATTGGGCGAAAAATTATTGCACTGTCCCATGGTATTTACGGTAGTCCTCGATTTCTACGCGATAACACTCGCCAGCCACAGCTAATTCTCTGGCGGGGAGACCCACCATTACCACCATGGGCAATGGAGCATTTTCCTGACGCCAATATTGTGGCTCGCACCGATGAGGCTGAAACTATGCTCGCAATGGTAAAAAATCATTTGGGGTTGGCACGAATACCCGATTATCTTGCGCTAGGCGAACCGACCATCGAGCGGCTGGATGTCCCGCTTACCCCATCGAGGTGGGGAATTTGGATTTTGCACCATAAAGATCTTCGGGATACACAGCGTGTGCGTGTATTCAAAGACTTTTTGACTGACGTTGTAATCCGAACCTTAGGCCCGTAGGCGCCGGTGTTGGGACTTCTGTAGTACTACACTGCGAGGCACAAGCAATCATGCTGTGCAAAACACTCGTTAGTTATTGGTTTATACAAATTAAAATGGTCGGTGTGAGAGGATTTGAACCTCCGACCCCTTCCTCCCGAAGGAAGTGCGCTACCAGGCTGCGCTACACACCGACTAG
>Ga0255768_10001849_pt1 | contig 21530 bp, 10 predicted proteins | sample 071ome_33_FD_179983 | JGI IMG/M metagenome (GOLD analysis project Ga0255768, IMG submission 179983) | Coastal salt marsh microbial communities from the Groves Creek Marsh, Skidaway Island, Georgia - 071412AT metaG (version 2) | ecosystem: Environmental > Aquatic > Marine > Intertidal zone >...
GAGCCTCGATTACCTGTCAAGCGGATCAACCAAACAAGTGAGGTCAGCAAAACACCGATGAAGAGGAGACCAGCAATGGAGCCGAGAATAGGATTGGCATCTCCAAAGACCTTCTCTGAAAGAGTTAATTCCTCTGGAACACGAACATCGATGGTGGGCCCACTGGCTGTTGCACCATTCGCAAGTTCAACTTCTATCCATTGAACTCCGGGCCGCTCAGGTCCCCAATCGAGCGTTGCTGAACCAACACCGCCCTCTGGGACAAAGACGGTCACTCGCTGAAGTAAGCCCGATTCTTCGGTGAGTTCAACCCAGTAGATGTTTAATTCAACCTCGCCGTCAAGTGTTCCAGAGTTTGAAACCTCGACGGTGACTGCAGTCGTTTGACCAACATCAACAAGCAGTCGAGAATATGCTATACCTGCAGAGTTGATTTCAAATTCAGGTTGTAACCACTCCATATTCCAAGTTTGTATCGGTTGATTTGGTGCTTGTCCCGCAATGCCAATAACGTTGTTTCCTGCAAGGTCTCTGCCCTCGAGATACAAATGAACAACTAAGCGATCAATAAGCATCTCACGACTAATTTCTGATAAATTGAAACTTGAAGATAATTCGAGCATAAGTCCATCTGGTTGTTCGCTTTCGAGAGCAACTGGTTCGACACCATCTCTCAATACTTCTCCAGATTCGTAATCTGCAACCTCCCATCGAATTTGTAGCGATTGGACATCAAGTCCACCTATTTCGTTCACAGTGATGAGGACTTCATGTCCCTCTGCACCGAGGATTGCTTTTGGTCTCGGGGAGAGGACTTCGACGGGCTCGGGTCCAATCCCGTCCACGAGAATCCATTTCACAGAAGATTCTTTCTCGGTTACATCTAACCCTTGACCTTCAATACAGTCAACCGCCCAAGTGAGTGGAACTTCGCCTGATGTAGGGGGTGCAGTCAATTCAGAGGACCAAATGCCTTGCTTAGCCGTTGCGATAATGGTCCGGCCTGCGAAAAGAATGTTGACATCGCAATCAAATTCTGGAACAGAATTTGTTTCGGAGAACACCAAACCGCCCGAAATTTCCATTGGTGTATTTGGAACGACGCGTGCACCATCGCCTAGGAAAGAACCTGCAGAGAGGTACAACTGAACCGATTCTTCTGGAATCATCATGTTGGACGAAAATCGCCAGCGTTTTTCGGGGAAGGTCCGAAGTACATCAAGGCCACTTCGGTCTTCAATTCGAATCGAAGGTTCTCGCCTTGTCTCACCGAGGTCTGGTGTGTTCCAACTGAGGTGGAACTCAATGCTGAGCACCATGTCCGATTCATAAGGACCTGCAACTCCACCATCTTTGCTCCTCATCTCACAATCATCGATGATCAAATGCGTCGATGTAGTGGTGCAATTCTCTGTCTCAAAACTCCATGAAACTGTCATCGAATCACTGCCTTGATTTGAGGCAAGAGCAACATCAACAACTGCAAGGTCTGATGCACCGTTTGGTTCGTTGACATCGACATTGAGTGTGTATTTTTCCTGAGGATGTAGCCATGCTTTTCGCCCTCCTTCCCAGTTAAATGCATCAGGTTCTACTTTGGGTGAGGCTGAAACGCCAAGTTGGTACATGACAAGATGTTGGTCATATTCTGGACCGCCCCCGTCTTGTATGTTGTAGCCTGAAGGATCCGTTCCAACGACATACATCGCAATTTTATGACCAAGTTGCCCTCCAGTATCGTCAAGTTGTAGTGTGTAGAGTCCTGTCAATGTTGAAAGGTTGTAGGGCAAATTGAAGGTCATCGGCACATATTCGTCTTCATCCGGCCAGCCATTCATGTTGTAATCATTGAGCCATTCTCTCCACACCATTGGGGTGACATTGGTGGGTAGAACAGGTTGGTCACGGATGGTGACTTGGAGGGTTTGTGTTGGGCTAGGGGAGCGATAACCATAGTGTGGGAGATTGGTTTCCATCACTTTTGGTCGCACCGAATCTACTGTGAATGTACGAGTCACCTCAGATTGTTGTCCAATCTGTGAACCATTCATGGAAACGAGCTTGACTGTCCACACGACATCAGCGTAGGTGAATGGAATAGTATCTGTGTAGTTCCAAAATGTTCCATCGAGAGAAGTGGTGTTGGCCACAAAGGTTTCTCCTCTCCAAAGTTGTACTTCACCAAAGCCGCTAGGGAAGGCGTCGTCGCTTTGCACACCTTCAAATCCGATCTGGATACTCAGATTTAGAGACTCCCCTCCCTTGAGGTACTGTTGCGATGGAAGGGCTGGCCCATCAGTTGTAGTGAACGAAACCGAGCGAATGAGGAGGTCATTTTCATACCCTTGTGAGAGTGTTGAACCCCATGTTTGAACAAACGGTATCGATGCTACACCATTCGCCATCACAAGCCGAAGGCTCGCACTCAATATCATCTCGTCATCCCACACAGGTGCTATTCGGAACGTTGCAGAACTCACGACTTTTGTGCCGTTCACGTCGTGTGTAAACAGGTCCAACTCTGGAAGTATGATTGCATTGCTGTCTCCTAGTTCAATGAGAGGATTACCATCAAGTTGGTAGAGGACTGTTGCATGATGAAGTGTTCCATATACGTCGAGACGAAGATATTGGATGTTTCCACCGAGAACATTGTACTCAGTTTCAATCGTGTGCCATCGTTCACTAGGTGTCAGTATAGCGACTTGCTCTTGCATTTGACCACTGACCAATTCAACTGAACTTGAGGTCACAATATCTGCAACACTCACTCTGAGACCACCGCGTGATTGTGCTACGAATGGTAAAACGACCTCGTCGGTACCCCCGGTCGGAACGACACCATATCTTGCTTCATTGATGCCCATTACAAATGAAGAGGTAGGGCCTGCACTTACGACTGTTTGAGCATGGTGAGGAGCACTTAATCCTGAAAATGTGACAATGCCGTTACCTATAACTTCGACTTGGAGTTCTGCATACATTGTCCCAAGCACTTCAACCGATGACGCGAGGCCGTAAAGGGCATCAGTGATCGATTGAAATTCTGAACCGTTCAGTTGAATAAGACTGTTCTCTATGCCACTTCCAAAAGATTTGGTCACAAGGCTTTGACCTTGCACAGAAAAGATGACGGCCTCGACATGTCCTGTCGATGCAACGAAGGACAAGGAGAGTGATTTCATTGAATCTCTTGGAACCCAGAATGCAAGATTGCTGGGGTTGCCGTTTGAAACGGACACGGTGTATGCTGTGTTTTTATTGACGAAATGATTTTGCCAGCCCCACATACCAACACGTTCGTCTCCTCCACCCCATTCATATCGGCCGTCTAAGGCAAGGTCGAGGGCGGGCAGAACTGGTTGAAGGCCGCCGTAAAATGAGTGTGAGATTTCGTTTATCTGCCAGTCACCGTTTGCTGGGACCAAGGATGAAACACGGTATTGAACACCACTCATTTGGCCTGAAGTGTTGAAACTATGAGGTAGAGTGATGTTGTGCCAGACGTCACTTGGACCTGTTCGATATTGAATCAAAGCATTGGAACTGATTCCTGTTACTTGCCCACCATAGAGGGGCATGTGCGAAAGGTACCATGGAGAAATGAGTTCATCTGAAGCTCCACCGGTGACGACATTTGTAGCGGTATTGTATGAACTCCCATTCAATTCCCAATGACGTATGGCCGGGTCTGTGTAGAAATGTTCTTCCACACTGCCATCACCTGAAATGGTGTAGAGCGTGGGCATCCCGTTGGAAGAACCTGTCAATTCAAGATGGATTCGGAATGTTGGATACACTTCATGGTCGATTCCGCCCATTGGAATAACGAGTGTATTCGAGCCTCGGAGACCTGGAATCGGCAAACCACTTGCATCGAGAACTGTCCAATTCAAGTACGCATTTTGAGGAATGTCAGCCTCAAGGAAGAGAGGAGCATACGAATTACGGGAAAGCAACTGCGTCGATCCGGATTGCCAACCTAGCGAAGGGCTGGTCCAGTTTGACTGGGGCGGTGAAACGATATGGACATCATCAACAAACCAGTAATCACAACACGTCCCACTTCCAGAGTTTTGATAGATTCGAAATTGCGATGTTGAATGGAGTGCTGCAGCTGGCAGGTTGTAGACGACATTGGTCACAGAGCCTCCTGATGTTGAACCTTGGAAGGTTCGGAATGTGGTCCACGAATTTGCACTCGTTTTGTATTGAAGGTAGAGATTTTCATTGCTATCAGGTTCTTCACCGCATCCACTCGAGCCCTGCCTAACCCACGCATGAAACGGAATATTGCTTCCACCAGCGAGATTAAGCACCGGCGAAGTGGCGTAGGAGGAACCCGCATACGTTCGAATTGAGCCACCTGTGCTACCATTTAACCCACAAGTCGGCGATGTGACTCTAGACCCGTAGCCTGAGAAGGTCCATCCTTGATTGCCGTTGTTGAAATCCCACAGGTTGCCTGCCGTCGTTCCTGTCATTGTATTTCCTTGTATGCTAACGCCACCGTTTGTCGCATCGTTATGCGACCAAATGCTATTGTCATCCCAAACGAAACCCGAATGCATCGCTGTAGCATATGGCTCTATTGCGATTGAAGCAGAGGTGAGGGGCTCACCTTCCGGAAGATTGAGTTTGAAATTTGAATTTGGCGTTGTTGGATTCAGGGTGAGATTCGCCGATTGGTCGGCTGCAGATAATCGAACATCGGGCTCAACTTTGAGGTAGGACATTTCGTCATTCGTGAGCAGAATTGCTTGCGATGAAAAAAGGAACACGAAAGTGATGAAAAGTGCGTTCCTCGTTCGAGACCCACCCGCCATGAATGTAGCGTGAACTTTGAAGGTCTTGAATGAAACGCTTTTTTTAATTGATGAATTTCTTTCACTTCATTAGAGGAATTTTGAAGAAATCGGCTTGATTGGCTTTGGTTATGCCTCAACCCAAACCCGTCGGAGAACTCAATCCGGTGGACCTAGAAAACAGTCTTTTGAAGCGATGGCATGAAGAGCAAACCTTCCAGCAATCTATCGATGTTCGAAGGGATGGTGCACCGTTCATTTTCTTGGAAGGCCCACCAACAGCAAATGGGAAACCCGGCATCCATCACGTTGTTGCACGAACCTACAAAGATCTGGTTTGCCGATGGAAAGCAATGGAAGGATTTCTTGTCGAAAGAAAAGGAGGCTGGGATACACATGGTCTACCTGTTGAAATCGAGGTGCAAAAGAGACTTGATCTGATGAGCAATCAAGCTATCGAAGAATTTGGTATGCAGGAATTTAACGACGCATGTCGCGAGTCTGTGTGGACCTACGAGTCGGCTTGGCGAGAAATGACCGAACGAATGGCGTATTGGGTCGATTTGGACAACCCCTACGTTACCCTTCACAATGAATATGTCGAATCCTGCTGGTGGGCGATGAAACAAATGTTCGACAAGGGATTGCTTTACCGTGGATACAAGGTCCTACCATACTGTCCACAAACCGGAACTTCTTACTCAAGCCACGAAGTCGCACTTGGTTACAAAGAAGTTGAGGAACCGTCGGTGTATGTCAAATTCAAACTCGTCGATGATGATGCGTACATATTGGCTTGGACAACAACGCCTTGGACACTTCCAGGAAACGTCGGCTTGGCAGTTGGCCCAGAAGTCACCTATGTCCGCGTTCGAGTGACCGCAGATTCTGAACACTGGGAAGGGGCTGGCGGAGCACATGTCGGTGAAGAATTCATTCTTGCGAAGGACCTAATGAAAGAAGTGCTTCGCCACCACGTTGAAATCGTTGAAGAATTCGATGGTTCAACACTCGTGGGTAAGGCCTACGAACCAATTTTTCCAAATGCAGTTCCACGAGGTGATTCAACCACGGCATGGACAGTCCTGTCCGCTGATTGGGTCACGACAACTGACGGAACAGGTGTCGTGCACACTGCTGTCATGTATGGTGAGGATGACTACAACTTGGGAATGGAAGTAGGGTTGCCTGCGTTCCATACCGTTGGCATGGACGGAGCATTCGTCAAGGGAGTTCACCCTCAACTCGACGGACGATATGTCAAAGACTGTGATGAGACCATCATCGAACTCCTCTCTAGCGAACACGGGAGCAACGGCAAGGGACCAAAAAGTGGCCTCTTATATCGCGAGAAATCCTATGCTCACGATTATCCTCACTGTTGGCGAACAGACCATCCGTTGTTGTACTACGCGATGGATTCATGGTTCGTGAAAATGACCGCTGTCAAGGATAGATTGCTTGAATTCAACAGCCAAGTTGAGTGGGCACCTGATTGGGTGGGCGAAGGAAGATTTGGAGAATGGTTACGCAACATCAAAGATTGGGCAATTTCCCGTGAGCGATATTGGGGGACGCCGCTTCCAGTATGGCGATCTGCAGATGGCGAAATGAAGTGTATCGGTTCGGTTGAAGAATTGCAGAATGAAGTAAAGCGTGCTTTGGATGCAGGATTTGAAAACCCTGAATGCCCCGATGGACTGGATTTACATCGACCTGTTGTCGATGGCTTCACACTCGTGTCATCAACCGGTCTTCCGATGAAAAGGGAGCCGTTCGTCATGGACTGCTGGTTTGATTCAGGTTGTGCTTCATTTGCACAATGGCATCATCCATTTGACGGTGGCGAACAATTTGCCAAAACCTTCCCTGTCGATTACATTTGTGAAGGCGTCGACCAAACACGAGGTTGGTTCTACACTTTACTCGCAGTTTCAACGACAGTCTTCGATTCCATTTGTTACAAACGATGCCTATCGTTAGGGCTCATCCTCGATGCTGAAGGAAAAAAGATGTCAAAATCAAGAGGAAACATCGTTGACCCTTGGGACCACTTCAATCGTGAAGGCGCTGATTCAACCCGTTGGTATATGGTCACAGCAGGTGCTCCATGGAACCCACTCAAATTTGACCCAAACGGTGTCCGTGAAACATATGGGAAAATGTTCTCAACGCTCTGGAATGTCTACAAATTTCACGCTGATTATGCCGCAATGGACGGCTTTGATCCTCAATTGCAGACAAATCCTGTGGATGAGCGACCACTGCTCGATCAGTGGATTCTTTCTCGACTCAATACTGTCTCAACATATTATCATCAATCGTTTGTCGATTGGGAATTCCATAAGGCTGGTCGAGAATTAGAAGATTTTGTTGTGAATGACCTCTCCAATTGGTATGTACGCCGTAGTCGAAGGAGACTATGGGACGAAGGCCAGAGCGACGACAAACTTGCTTGCCAACACACATTGCATGAGGTTCTCGTGACCGTTTGTCGACTCGTAGCCCCAATCGCTCCATTCATGGTCGATGAAATTCATCAAAATCTCGAAGGAACATCTGTTCACACCGCACCTTGGCCAGCAGGAACGCCCGGAAGCACAGAAGGGGCTACTGCGGACCATTGGGACGAAGCTCTGGTTCGTGAAACGGCACAATTGCCACCACAAAATCTCGAACTTGAAGAAAAGATGAGGCTTGTTCGTGAACTTGCTGAATCCGGACGTCGTATTCGTGTGAATCATAATCGAAGACAACGATTACCTTGTGCTCAAGGTTGGATTGTTGCTGGACCAGACCTCTCCGATTTCCATGAAATCTTGGAAGAGGAATTGAATGTTGAATCGATTCAAGTTGAAACGAATCTTGACAGGTTTCAAAGAGTCGAACTCCAACCTAATTTCAGAAATTTGGCCCCGAAAGCAAGAGCTGAAGTGAATGCAGTTGCGGCAGAAATTCGTGCCATTGAAGACGTTGATGCTTTCCTCGAACAAATTCAGCAAGGCCAAGCCACCATTTTAGGTGTCAAAATCGACGCTGATGATGTAGAAATGCGTCGAACTGAGCGCAGAGGATTTGCTGCTGAAACGTTGCAAGTCGAACAAGCTGAGAACGATTCGATGAGCCTCGTTCTCGATATGAACGACACTCCTGAACTGCTTTCAAAAGGACTCGCCCGTGATATAACTCGAAGAATTCAAGCAAAGAGAAAAGAAATGGATTTGCCGATGGAGGCAACTATTGATCTGCATATCTGGATGTTGAATGCCCCCGAACTTTTTGAAGTGGATTCAGACTACATCAATCATGAAACAAGAGCACTACATGCCACATACCATCCAAATTCTCAACCGGATTCAACAGCAGACTCATTCGAAGTCGATGGAGCAACAGTGTGGTTTCACGTTGAATAGGTGAGCAGGTGAGGGTCGTCTCGCTTGTTCCAAGTTTAACAGCCACACTTTTTGATCTAGGCCTCACAACAAACGAAATTGTTGGCCGAACGCCATGGTGTATTCATCCTGCACCAGAAGTCAACGAAGTCAAAGTTGTTGGTGGAACAAAGACACCTCATTTAGGCAAGATTGAATCTCTAGAGCCCACATTACTCGTTCTTGACCGAGATGAAAATCCAAGGGACGTCTATGAGTGGGCCTTGTCAAAAAATATCGAGGTCTTCGTGTGCGAAGTCAATCATCCACGTGATGTCCCCGGCATGCTCATCGAACTTGGCGATCACATCGACCGTACTTCCGAAGCAGAAAACATTGCTGCAAACATCAACTCTGCACTTGACAAATGTTCGACACCCTCACGACAAACGATCGTTTTACCACTCATCTGGCACGAACCACTCATGGCAGTCAGCCCTGAAAAATATGCAGGTGGACTCATCGAATCAATTGGTTTCAGCGTTCCATTAATCGAACGAGGCGGGACCGGGTACCCGGTGATCACTCCACAAGATATTATTGAACATCAAGTCGAAGGTCTGTTGTTATCGAGTGAGCCGCATGAATTTGCATATTCCGAAGGCGAAGCAATATGCGATGAAGTTGAACTCCTTTCTGGCTCTCGTCCTTGGTGTCAATGTGTTGATGGAGAAGATTTGACATGGATGGGAAGTCGTACATTAACAGCGATAGCTAACCTGTACAGTGCCCTAAGCCATCGATTTGAAGGGCATCAATGAGTTCAAATGAGACCAATACGAGCCATCGGCATGCGACGGGTCGCACTTGCGATTTTCATGGTAAGCATCATGACGCTTGCTGGGTGCTTTGGAGCAGAAGAAGATACCACTGATACTCAAGAAATCAAAAGCATATGGGAAGATTACAGCCGAATCGATGACCAGACGCACGTCGATGAGCGTATGTTTCAGACCATCGATCTCAACACCAACATGTCAACCAACACCAGTTGGGCCGTGTTCGATAGAACATATGGCGGCAATTGTTGTGAACATTATCTGGCTACTTCGGTCGAAGGTTCTATCCTCAACATCGGAGGAGAATACCCAGTTTATTCGGTTGACCGTGGTCACGAATGGGACACATACATCCCTGGCGTCCTACCCGATGCTCAATGCAGAACACCAATTCCAACAAACCCTGGTCAAGAAGGTCTAGGTGAGGGAAGCATCGTACAAGCAACCAATGGTGACATCATCTCAATGTCGTGGTTCCCGTACATCGGTGCTGATGGAAAAATCGACAAATTTTACGCAATCCTCTACGACGAATCAGAAATGGCATGGAAATGGTGCTATAATCGACTTACTGAACCATTTTATGACCGCTCATGGCAAGTCGAGGTCGTAGGACCAATCGATTCAACTCTAGGCAACGGAGAATGGGCAAGTCTCGTCGTCTCAAACTTCTGGCACCAAACACAAAATGCTGGAGGACAAATCAGTGTCGATGGACTCAACTACTATCCAATTCAATTTCCAGGTCGCGATGGCGGAGAGCCAATTGAAGAATTGAATCTCACATTCACAGACCTGCCAGCATACTGGGATGTGAACAAACCACACAAAGAAATGCGAGCATTTTCAGTACCCAGTGGAGGTTTGTTGTTCCCATCGTACTTCAACAATGGAAACGCTGCTTTCCTCGACACCACTCTTTCATGGAATGAAGTCGAAATTCAATTCCCAAGTGAATACTGCCATATCGATAGAACAGGAACAATTCACTGTGTGGCAATGCAATCTACTGTGTTCACCCACTATACATCGAACGATGGTGCTCTATCTTGGAAGAATCAAACATACGACTTGTCCTCCATCGCCTCCTCAATTGAGGAATGGGAATTTCAAGGCAATGGTGAACTTGACCTCTTTGTCCTCAATGTCCGATATCAATCGAGCGAAGGACCTGATGTTGATATCGTGTACCATGTCAGAGAATATTCCAAAGATTTGGCTCCTGATACATTGACCTACATTGGTCTTGGTGACCTCGACTCAACGTCAGGTGCCGGAAATGACATTCGATTTGATTTCGCCTCACTCGGTATTTTGAGGGACGGTGGTGTTATCGTCGCTTACCATGACTCAAGCCATGCAGATCCTTTGTTTGCCGTGGAAATTGATTTACCTCAATAATCTCGTTCAAAATGAGTCGAGGATGTCCCCGAACAACTGTTCAATCAAGCCTGAATTACGTTGGTGTAGCCTTCGTAAAATCAGTTCAGGCGTGGATTTAGCCAGATAATTTCGGCGAGGATTTCGGTCAACAACCAACTCGAGTTGATCATCCAATCCTCTCGCTTCAATTCCATCGACTCGCAAATCATCCCTACTTGTTGCTTCAATGATCGCTGGCGCTAGATGTGTGACAAGGACTGTCGTTGTATGGGCTTGCCGCTCTGCAGCAAGCAACATACCTGCAATTATTTTTGCACCTGCTCCTGGTTCTGTAATCGCTTCGAGTTCGTCAGCAAAAATGAATTTCGGCGCCGGGTCTGAGACAACCCTGGCGAGTTGTTCAAGCGTTTGTTCAAGAGCCCCCGCACTCTGAGTTCCACCTGCTTTTGCAAGGACATGAAGCGAGTCAACCTTTCCAACGGTGGCGGATGATGCAGGGACAGGAAGGCCCATGTGTGCTAAGATGACGACAAATGATAATGTCTCGAGGAGTGTGGTTTTCCCACCCGAATTCGCTCCAGTGAGGAGCGCAAGATTTTGTCTGTCATCTTTTCCAGCACATTCACCTAATGCGTAGGTAACTGGCTCCGGCGTCCCATCGATAAATGGGTGAAATGCGTCAATGACAGAAATTCCATGTGAGGAAAATGAAGGTAGACGACATCCATGGAAATTGGCCCAACGACCAATGGTCATCCAAATATCCAATGAGATACAATCACGATACCATGTTTTTGATGATTCAATGAAAGATTCTAAAGAGGCTGCTAACGAAACCACCTTTTGATGTTCATTTGATTCAATCATTTCAGTCAGTGCTGCATGAATATCATCAAGTTCTGCTTTATTCACAACTGAAGGCCAACCGTCAGTGAACAGTTGCATAGGACATTGTATCCCTGATGGCTCCAAAAATTGAGTGAATTTATGATAAGCTTTCTCTACAGCTTCGTCAATAATATTGGCTGTTGCGGATTGTAACTTTCGCTTCAAGGAGGAGTTGTTACTCAGTGCTTCAAGTAATTCTTCGCCTTGAAGTGCAACACTTTGGTCTTGAATTGAATTCATAACTTCGTCCTGCATTTCTTGTTCGATACGTTTCGCAGTTCGCCATAATTGGTCACGAATACCTTCGATGATGTCTTCTTGCCCAAGAGAAGAAAGTGTTGTAAGGTGCTTATCAAGCCCCTGCGTTTCACCAATCCGTTTAGAAATTGATTCAAAATGGAGATTCTCTTTTTCCATTTCAGCACATCGATCAATGATGAGCATCATTGTTTTTATTGATTCAGCATTAAGTTGAAACCAATCGATAACATATTCCGGTAATATTCGAAAATCGTCTACTTCGTGAGGAAACACCAACCATCCGTCTGGAGCGTCCAATGGTGCACCATCACCAATCCATGTCACCTTTGAAAACACAGTGTAATCTTTCCAAGATTCTTCAGATGAAGGGGTATACATCCTACATTTCCCTTGGACATGGGATATTTCATTTTTTGACACGATCACTCGTTCATACTTTTTTTGGGGTTCTTTGAATGGGCGAATGTGGGCCATTAAATCACCCAAGTCTTCAAGCACTTCTTCTTCGATTTGTAGTGCGTGGCGTGATAGTTCAATTCTCTCTGATTGGTTTTGAAGGGGTGTCATCAGTTGAATTTGTTTTTTTGTCGCCGATGTTGAAGTGAATTTTTGGAGATCTTTAATCAACAATTCATAAAGTCGAACCGATTCTTTCGTCGAAAGAAAAGATGTTTCTCCACCCATAAATTGCCGTGCAAGAGAAAGTGCTCTTTGTGTTGAAATACCTTGAACTTGAGCAATTTTATCGACATCACCATTTTTCAGTGTTTCAAGAACTTGTTCTTCGCTACCAAAGTGTGCGGTTAATTTGTCCATTAACTTATCAGTGATTCTTCCACTTTGTTTTGACATCATGCGGAACAATGGTTGTCAATGGCTTAAGAGCATAGCGGATTTTTATCGTCCCTCTGCACGATGTTCATTGATGACTAATGTCCGTGGGATAAGGCTCCAGTCATAGAAAAGATAACGAGAAGTACAGTCAAGAGAAGTGCTCCAGCCACCACATAAAGCATGGCTTTCTTCCCGGTTTCTGCATTGTGGATATCTGGTAGCGTATCCACAGTAGCGACGTAGAGAAATGTACCTGCTGAAAAAAGCATGGCGAGGCCAATCATCTGTGTCTCAAGAGACGATAAGAGAAAATAGGCTACAAAGATCATCATAGGAGTTGCCAATGAAAAGATGATGACATCTCGGATTGATTCTTTTCGAGATTCTCGTTCGTGGAGTGAAAAAATGCCGAGACTCAAGGCGGCTGGTCCTTTGTGAATCAACACAGCGAGAAGAATGGTCAACGAAACTGAGATTGAACCAGTTGCTGCTGCTGCACCGATGGCCATGCCATCGACTGCAGCGTGGAGTGTCAACCCGAAGACAAGCATCCACCCTGCCGAATTGTGATGAACATGGTCATGTCCATGATCATCGTGATGATGATGATGTTCTTCATGAACCGCATGTCCAATACCAGCACCTTCCAAAATGAGCATGAGAAGGAAACCGGCGAGAATTGCGCCCCCGATGACCAAAATGTCATCATGTTCGTCGTGATCTTCAGCGTGGGCGTGTGAAGTAACCAACTCATGAATCTCAGATATACCTGCAGTAGCGTTAACGTCTCCAGATTCTACTTCTTCAATCACATGTTCAATTTCAGATTTCAGCCCTTCACTATGATTGTCTTCATGGCCTTCGTCAGCGTGTTCATCTTCATGTTCGTCGTGACCACCGAGCAACTCCTCAATTTCTTCGATTCCTTGTTCTGGAGTAATGTCACCATCATTGACTTCGAGGAGAACTAAAGCTACGCTGCCAACAAGTGCCTGTTCATCCCCGTGTTCATCTGTTGATGCCAATTCAAAACCTTCGGGTATAACAACAAGAAATGCAGAAGCAATAATAATTCCAGAGGCAATCCCTGTGAGCATTTTTAGTCGGTTTTGGTTTTCGTCAAATTTAGATAAAACAGGCAACAGTCCGCACACAAGGCCGATGACAAGAGCAATGGTTGCATAGGTGATGAGTTCGTACATACATCCCTGCTGAATTAATACATATTTAACAAATGTTATTAACTTTTGAAAATTAGCAAATATATGTCTAGAATACTATCATTCAGCACGGATGACCAATTTGCAGATGAATTAGAAAAGATGATACAGGATAGCGGCTACAAAAATAGGAGCATGTTTCTGCGGGATGCGAGCCTATTTTTCTCCGACTCACTTCAAAGGGGAGACCTTCAGACGATGGACGGAAAAGAGATAGTTGAAGGGACCCTCATTATTTATTATCAGCATGGCATAGAACAGAAGTTACTCAATATTCGACATTCACACTCAATTGAGGTCTCTTCATACCATCACAATTGCCTAACTGAATCCCACACGTGCGTTGATACGCTACAAACGAGAGGTTCGGCTGCTTCGATTCGGTCTGTGCTTGACCAACTGAAAAACACGACACACATCGATAGAGTACAATTCGTCACTGCCCCCTCGCGCTCGGATGGGTGTTGTTAAGAACCTGATATGAAAATCGAGAAGCATAAAAAGTACTTCTCATCATCAGTATTATGCAGGAAAAATCTTCGCCACCGAAGAATATCTTGCAAACGGGTTCTAAAATTTTAGATTTTGCAACAAAAAAAATTCTTTCCTTCGGTTCCATCTTTGATACGAAATATGGAATACCTCAAAATCGCAAGGAAAGAGTTCAGCGAACGAAAAAAGTCGGCTACATCGCTGTCTTACGAAGTGGGGCGATCGGAGCGATAGCGAGTGCCATTCCAATTCTCATCTTGTATCAGGTTATTCTCGTTCAATATCCTCATTTAAACACAGAAACCAACAGTGTGACTGGTTGGGATTATGCATTCTTAATTGGTTTGATTATTGCAGTTTCTCTTCTTGCGACAATTCTTGAATTGCTATTGTTGTATTATGACGCTGTGCGTGCTGCAGGCAAAATGAATCAAATAACGCAACGAGATGTTGATGCAGAAAGTGAAGTCGACGAGGCCATCCAACAAACCCTTCCGCTTGGATTAACAAAAGCAGCCCTTGGAATGAATAAAGATACAAGTCCTAAGTTTGGCATCGACCCACTTGAAAATTCTTCAAAGGCAGCCATTGCTGCCAAAGGTGCCGCATATCGAGCACAAGTGCTTCTCTTCAATGCACTCGTGAAACGGATCTTACGAAGAATACTAGCCAGAATGTTTGGACGAACTGCACCAAGAGTGTTCGTTGAATGGCTCCTCCTTCCTATTTATGTCATTTGGAATATGGTTGGGACAACCGTTGTGATGAATGAGCTGATTTGTAGAGCAAACGGTCAAGAGGCGACAAAAGGTGTGCTCGATAAGATTCAACTCGACAAAAATATGTCACCTCAAATGATTGTACTCATAAAAAATTCCATTCAACATCATGTTCATGGTGCGAAAGCCATTCATCCAAACATTGAATTCATCATTCTATTTCTTCATTTCAAAAATTGTGAATTCACGTCACCTGAGCCATCACATGACACATTGAATTCGATAGAGAAAGTCCAACTGGCTAAATTGATCCTCGTATTGCCCCTCCTTGAAACAAGAAGAACTAAACTGAATCGAGATGCAAAGAAATTCGTTGATTCAGTGCTCACAACGCAAGAAAAGAAAACATGGTTACGGGATGCAACTCGATATATCAAAAAAGGTATCGACTTCAACGAAAATTAACACTGACGTTGACTTTCCTCACCATAGTCATGCATTGGTGCTTGGAATAAATCATCGCAAGTTCTGTAGACGAGGGGTAATGTGAGCGTTGCAGTGGACCAATCGATTGAAAATTGCCCTGCACTTACCGGTGAAGGCACATAATCGTACCCAGTTTGTTGCATTTCGATCATGATTGATTCACCCGCTTCAAGAAAGATGTCCATCGGGAGAAATTCCATTTTTCCTGTCACGGTCACGAATGGGATGAGGGTTTCTTGGCCATCTCGGCCACCGTCGTGGAATCGGAAGTCCATAACTGCATGACCTAGATGCATGCCTGTGCTATCCGTCATCTCAAGATAAGCGTGAGCACCGTTTGAGGTATGTGGTGTCACAGGAATATGAAAGGATGGCATACCAATAATGTACACATCGTTTTCAAATGGACCATATGTCATCGTGATGCTATCTGTTGAACTCATTGAGGCTCCAGTTGGGTTAAGGTCAGTTGCTGGAATTTCAAGGTATGTTGTATCAGTTGGAGGATACGTCGTTTCAAATCTCCATCCTCCGCGGTTATCTTGCATCTCAACTCCGAGGACGGGGGCAGTCCCTTCACCCTTCAGGTACCAGTTGAACCAATACAGCATTTCATCGGCCCAATCCCAACGAAGTGTGTACGGATACGCCTCTTGACCTTCACCAGATGGTAAGGAAGAATGTCCGGTTGCTCTGTCGGGATAATCATGAGCCCATTGACCTGCTAGTGTTTTTATTTCGATGCCTGCGTCTTCAATGATTTGATGGGTGGGGAAGGCCATATGTGGATCGACATTCCAATCTTGCATACCCTGGATAATGTAAATTGAACCGTTGTAATTATCGACAACCCTGTCCAAAAATGACCGCTCTGTCCAATAATCATTTCCTGCATAAGTGACCATACCACCCGATAAATATGCAGCTGGTCCGTTGAAATATCCCTCGAGATACCCTTCGCATAATGTCTGTAGGTCGTTTGAATCCCCATCAATTCCAAACGAACCATACACACCATTGTGCATGATCATCCCACGCGCTTCCATACTTCCGTTTCTCCACATCAGTTCGTGCACACCGATGAGTCCTGACATTGGAACGATTGTGGCAAGGTACGGGTTTCCAAAGGTTGCTGCTTGCCAAGGCGTACTACCATCATATGATTTACCTATGATACCCACCTTGCCATTTGACCATGGCTGTGAGCCTAACCAAGTAACCGCTGCATCGATACCACGTTGTTCGTCCGTACCCATCAAATCCATGCAGTGATTTGATTCCCCTGTGCCAAACACCGAAACTTGAGCAACACCGAAACCATGAGGCACATAGTTCTCAATCAACATGCGACCAAGGCGGTCGGCGGGGGTAAGTGCGTCAACGTCTCCATCGCTGTAATATGGTCCAATCTCTGCAATTACCGGCACTTGACATTCTGGGGTAAGGTTGGATGATGTAAAATCACATCCTTCAATCACGGGTAACCAAAGCCCAAGATGAACTTGAGCGTCACCAGTCAAACCAGCACCTCCATCTGCAGCTGTGATGGTGGGCACCGGTACGTAAACGGAAGCCACTTCACCGATAGAGTAGGAGCCGTTGATGGAGACCCGGGCGAAGACATCGGAGTCTTGGTATGAAAGTTCGCTGCGTTCCCATGGCTGTGGATAGGTCTGGTTTGATTCTTCTTGTTGAGATTCATCAACAGTTTCACCAAAGCACCCGGAAACAGAACTTGCCAGAAGTATGCTCAAAATGAAGAGCACTTGTGGACGCATGTTTATCCGGCAACGCAAATATTCTTCAAGACATCGACATGAAGTTTCAAGATTCGTCATTGGAATTTGCTTCCATTTCGGCTCGCACTTCATCCATATCGAGGTCTTTCACTTTCTCAATGAGGTCTTTGAGAGCATTTTCAGGCAGGGCACCAGGTTGCATAAAGACCCCTATGCCATCTTTGAAAACCACCGTTGTCGGAATACTTCGAATTCCAAACATACCTGATAATTCAAATTCAAGTTCTGTGTTAATTTTTCCAAATGTGACATCTGGAATTTCATCCGATACACGTTCAAAAACAGGTGCGTATGCCTTGCACGGCCCACACCATTCTGCCCAAAAGTCGAGGATAACGACATCATTATCATTGATCGTGGATTCAAAATTTTCCATAGAGATTTCTACAACTGTCACCGTTAATCCTAACCATTGGGGTTTTTGAAGGCGTGTTCGGAGTGCAGGGAATTAAACCGCTCATTTGATGAGCCTTTTCGCAGTAGCCGGAACATGGCGAAGTACCGAGTGACGGCATTCGCCATTGCACTTCTCATGATTATGTCGACGACGATAAAAACAGATTTCATTGATTTAAACGGTACAAACCAGCAATTTTCTGAACCAAATTATACTGTTCAAATTTCAGAAATTTTGGTTTCTGCATCATCTGAGGAGTTCAATGGAACTGACTGGAATGGCGATGGAGATATAGGTTCGTCATCCGATCAATTTGTCGAACTTTGGAATTTCGGTACTGAACCTGTTGACATATCGAATTGGCTACTCGACGATACCATCAATGAAGGTTCGGCACCGTGTAAAATAGCATGGAACACAAGCCTTGGTCCTGATGAGAGGCTGGTCATCTTTCGTTCTGATTCAAGAATAGAATTCGATTACTACAATGATGACGCTGCGACAATTCGAGATTCAAACGGGTCCCTAGTTGACATGTTGTCGTATCCCGCTAGAGATTCTTGGTGGGACTATTCATATGTCCCAATGGAAAATGGTTCAATCGAGAAGGTCAAGCCACCAACACCAGGTTGGAGCCCAAGTGAACCACAACCAACATCAATTCGTACAGTTGGTTGTTATGGTTTAACAGACCACATCCATCAAGGTTCGTACATTCTTGGTGGCCGGATTGTACCGATGACTTCTTCTTCGGCTGTTCTTAACCACGGGTATATCTATGTTCGAGATGGTATGATCGAGGCGGTGTGGAATGAGAGCATTCCTGAATCGATAGAACTCACAAATGTGCCTGTGGTCGAAACGAATAGCTCAATTTATCCAGGATTGATTGACACCCACAACCACCTTCATTACAACCAAGCACCATTGTGGGAAATGACGCCACATTTACAACTTCAAAACAGAAACGCCTGGGGCGGATACAACAACCGATACGAATGGAAAAACCATCCGGATTATAGTTCGCAAGTCACGAAGCCAAAAACGCTCGTCCATTCAGCACCATATTGGAACATGGAATCTCAAGCCATGAAGTATGTTGAAGCAAAGGCGATTATGGGAGGCACAACCGCTTCGCAAGGCAGCCCATCAAACCCTGACGACACCTATGCAACTATTCTTGCACGAAATATCGAAGATTGGAATTTTGGAAGGGACCAAATTCATACAAAAGTAACTGAATTAACCACCGATTACGTAGGATCTCACATCAAAAATGGCAATGCTTCTGGCACCCTCGATGCTTGGTTTGTTCACATCGCCGAGGGAGTAGATTCGAGCAGTAAAGCCGAGTTTGATATCCTTGTGAACAATAATCTTCTCGTCGGTGAACTTGTCTTGATTCATGGTGTCGCACTCACATCCGTTGAGTTTCAACAAATGGCAAATGTGGGAGCTACACTTGTGTGGTCACCTCTTTCTAACCTTCTCCTTTATGGTCAAACCGCTGATGTTGCCGCAGCAAAACAAGCCGGAGTTCGAATTGCACTCGCACCCGACTGGTCACCGTCGGGTTCAAAATCGACCCTTCATGAGTTGAAAGTTGCAGATTTGTGGGATGATGAAATTCTTGGTGATGTGTTTTCAGATTATGAGCTCGTACAAATGGTCACCGTTAACGCTGCAGCTGCAACAGGCTGGTCAAACGACGTAGGAACCCTAACACCCGGCACTGCAGCAGATTTGGTGGTCATCGATAACATCCATGCGAATCCATATCGCAATCTTATCAATGCAATCGACCCAGATGTGCGGCTTTCGATTGTAGGAGGATTACCGCTCTTTGGCGACCTTGATCTCATGACACAACTCAAGGGTGACGACCATGAACCCGCTGGTGCATTTGACAAAGTCATCGATGTGACATTTATTTCCGTTCCAGACGGAGCACAAACATGGGCGACAATCGTTGAAGATTTGGAGAGAGCAATGCGCTTCGACCCTGCTGAAATGCAATCTGCATTTGGTGATGCAACTGATTTCGAAAAAGCCACGTCAGGAACAACCGAAGTTGGCCTCGACCCGTGGTACACATACGGAGATGAACGATACTTTGAGGTTCTCAACTCCTCTATTCCTGCAAATGCACAAATCAACCTCTCATTGCTGTACGATAGGTATTACGATAGAAATGAAACACTTTCATTTGAAGAATCGTTTGAAATTATTGAGGAGGAGTTATGTGATGATGGTACATTACCACCTTGTCAAGTTGTTGAGGAAAACGATGACCTTGACCCTCAAATCGAGAACGCAAACTCCACAAACAAATCTGAAGTCGTCTTCGATGACGAAGAAATTCTTCTCGATGAATCATCATCCACCACAACGGTAAAGATTGCATTTTGGTCAATATCAATTGGCTTGCTCGTTGCACTGTATGTCTTTAGTGCCTCAGGAAAGAAAGAAGAAGATATCGACCTCACAGATGCCGAGGAGTTTACTGATGAGAAAGAGGAAGAGTATGTGCCTCCTCCACCACCGTTAGGGCCGCCACCTTCAGACTAAATCCCAAACCGGCCCCTCTGCTGTATCGGTCACAACTACGCCGAGTTCGTTGAGTTGGTCTCGAATGACGTCTGCTGTTTCCCAATCTTTTGCACTTCGTGCTTCGGACCGTTGGGCGAGGAGAGATTCTACTTTCTCAGCAAGTTCAACTCGTCGAGGGTCTTCTTTTGGTTCAAGAATTTCTTCCCTCGTTGGTAAGAGACCCAACACATCACCAGCGGTTTCTTCGAGCCACTCGACGCAGTAGTGGGCGAAAGCGTGATGGTCGCTTTCTTCGAGCCCGCTATCGCTCACCTTCGCCATTTCTCTGAGTGCTGTAAGCACTTTTGCAATAGCCTCTCGTGTGTTAAAATCATCATCCATGGCCTTAGCGAATTGTTCGCCCATCAATTCAAGCATGCCCAACCCTTTGGAAAGAGGTTGACTCGAGGAAGGGTCTGGATGAGGAAGATTGACAGGTTCAGCATCACCTAATTTCTTGACCATTGCAGAATACATATCAACCAATTTCGAGTAATTTCGCTCTGCATCTTTGAGGAGGGCTTCATTCATGTCAATCGGCGAACGATAATGTGCATTGATCAGTGCAAATCGAAGGACGAGGGGGTCGATTTTTGCTAAAATCTCGTCAATAGTCCAAAAATTCCCGAGCGATTTGGACATTTTTTCTCCATCGATGTTGACAAATCCATTATGCAGCCAATGGTGAACAACAGGAGCGTGGTCGGTGTAGCATTCACCTTGGAAAATTTCAGCCTCGTGATGAGGGAAGCGCAAATCATGTCCACCTCCGTGGATGTCGAATTCATTGAGGAAATGGTCGAGTGACATTGCAGTACATTCGATGTGCCACCCTGGACGACCTGGTCCCCATGGTGAGTCCCATGTGGGCTCGCCAGGTTTAGCAGCCTTCCATAATGCGAAATCTTTGTGGTCACGCTTTCCGCTTTGGTCTTCGACCCTTCCGCTTGCACCTGAGCGGACTGCTTCGATTGATTGACCTGTGAGTTGCCCATATTTGTCCGGGGCTGATTCAACATCAAAGTAAACGCCGTCATCTGCAGCATATGCATGACCTTTGTCGATGAGGACATCGATAATTCCAATCATGTGATCTACATAATCAGTACAACGTGGATAATGATTTGCCCGTTGGATATTGAGCCTGTCCATATCTTGATAATACGCTGCGATGTTTTCGTCAACAATTTCTCGCCAATCACGATCTTCGGATTGAGCACGTTTGATGATTTTATCATCGATGTCTGTAAAATTTTGAACATAGGTGACGTCGTAACCAGATTGTTTCAGCCACCTGTATATCACATCAAATGCGATGTAGCAACGAGCGTGCCCGAGATGACAGCGGTCATAAACCGTCACCCCGCACACATACATTGACACTTTTCCAGGATGGATTGTCTTGAATGGGACCTTTTCCCTATGTCTTGTGTCGTACAGGTGAAGA
>Ga0255768_10001851_pt1 | contig 21526 bp, 33 predicted proteins | sample 071ome_33_FD_179983 | JGI IMG/M metagenome (GOLD analysis project Ga0255768, IMG submission 179983) | Coastal salt marsh microbial communities from the Groves Creek Marsh, Skidaway Island, Georgia - 071412AT metaG (version 2) | ecosystem: Environmental > Aquatic > Marine > Intertidal zone >...
TGAAAAAATCACGGAGGAAGAATAACCTCCCTAGATGTCAGATGATATCAACAAGAGGATGAAAAAATTCCACGACCAAATACAAACAAGTACTCAAATTAACGTCTGTATGGCGTATGAGGAAGATGGTAAAGAATGGCCGGGTTATTTTCATCTAAGAACGGAAGGAATGGTGGAAAACCATGACTTGCCCGATATTGAACTCACGTTCATTCACGGAATGATTGTGGACGAAATTAGTTGGGTCCTCAACGCTGTAAATTCGTGGAGGCTCCTAATGAAAGATGACGGAGTAGAGGACTATGGTCCTGATGAAGAAAACGTAATCAATCTTGGCGACGAACTATATTTCCGTATCGGAGAAGGCAACGATGGCAGACTACGCATTATTTCAAAGACAGATGATGTCGAATGGTGCAGTGGTTGTCAGCGTGCGCATCTCCCACATTAACGGCCTTATGGCCCTAGATGGATGACTATTCTGAAATCGAAATGCTAAGACACGACGTTGATAAACTTCGAAAATTAGTAAAAGAACTTGAAGAGGAAGTACAACACTTGCGAGCATCAAACTTTGTAACACAAAGAGAATTGAACGAATCGGAAGAAGCGTACAGACTCGAATTTTTGAACTTGCTAACTGTTAGTGACAATGTACAACATGAAATGATGGGTGCAATTGAACATTGCCTTGAAATATTGAGTACGGAAGTAAACGCTGATTGTAGTAGGTTTTTCCTTAACCGCGAAGCGGTACAATGGGAGCAACGCGTAAGTAAAAGATTGCGCAACAGTGGCCGTTAAATTGGCCCTAGTTACCGTGAGTAAAAATCCGGAAAACAAGAAATCTGCTAATTGGCGTAAGGGAAAACGAACGCGTAAGGTAGATGAAGCAAAAGTGCAAAAGGTCATTGACTTTTTGATAAAGAAAGGCAAAGACGGTGCTACGTATCGTGAATTAGACATACATCTAGGCGGTCCCACTTGTAACAAAAAGTGGTTGAATAGAGTATGTGGGCCTCATCCTGATATCTACAAGGAAGGGGAAACGAGTGGTACTCGGCTTTTCTATGAAAAAGGCAGAAACGAACTATGGGGAAATGCCGGTAGAACACCGACAACCATGCTTGTGTCTGTTTCTATATGGGATGCAGTGCGTGAAAAGGCATTTGAAATGCGAATTTCTCAATCGGAATTCGTTGAACAAGCCTTGCGTGAGCATCTTAAGTCTTTGAAATAGGACTTATTCGGTGGGATAAACCTCCCACCCTAGTAATGTTTGATTTAGTTTTAATGCAAGGACCATCAGGAAGTGGAAAAAGTAAAGTGGCTACTATGATGAAGGATGCCGCTATTGATGTTGGTTGGAATGCTACTGTGCTTTCCGCTGATGACTACTTTCGTGATGAATCCGGCAACTACAACTTTGACCCACGAATGCTAAATCGCGCCCATATGGTCGTGATTACGAAAGCATTTCGTTTGATGAATCATGCAAAGGATACTAAGGAATTTTATCGAATTATCATCGATAATACCAATATGGAAGCGTGGGAATGGGAACTTCTTTACACGCTTGCAACTAGCCTCGGCGCAAAACGAATTATTCTTCAGAGGGCGGATATTTTAACGCCTTACTCTGAATTGAATTATGAGGACAAAGACGAATTGGCTAGGCTTTTGTTTGAGCGACAAACAAAAAATATGGAATCCTACACTGTTATTCTTCGTCAACTACTAAAGTACGAGGAAAAGGTACATGATTATGTTGAGGTTAGAACATTTATGACCGGGCTTTGATTAGCCCCTAGAATGCCGAGAGGTAACGGATTAATTTACGATTATCCCTATTTACGCGAAGCAATTGAAGAATTTTTGCTGGGTTTAGTAATGGGGGATATATACGATAGTCGGGATTTGATTACCCATCTATCTTCATATCGTGGACTATCGCGGAAAGACAAAGAGAAAAGGTATGCGTTCGGAGAACGTATTCTTTCGAGGTCTGCTCCGCATTTTATACATGTTGCAAATCATATTATTCGAGAATACAGTTTACCTATTGTTAAGAAAACATGGACATTAGAATATCTAGATTCTGTTACTGTATTAGAACACGAAAGTAAGTATGGAAAGACAATGTATATATATATCGGTGAGTAATAACTACTTGCCCTAGATGTTGGAAGGTCTATTTTGGACTGTACTAACCGGTGTATTGTGGGGCTTCGGCTTCGCCGCCGGTTGGTTCCTATTACAACGACTGATTCAGCGATACCGTAAACCCGGTAGTGGAATCAGATACATCTGACGCCGCTAATGCGGCCTAGACATGAAAAGAATCGACTTAAACGATATTTTCGACGACGAAGGTAAGTGGGCTATCATGCCTAGTGAAATCGTCGAGGCTTTGAAGGAAGCGTACTTTGAGTTGGATAACCAACAAGCAAAGATTGACGGATTGGCAGAAATTTTCCATGATATTATGGATGTACAAAAGGAAATGCATGATATTGCACAGCGATTGAATACGTTGCAAATGCAACCGTTCTTTACGCACAAATTGATTGCAGAACTAGCCGAACCAATCTTGCGATATTAATATACGGTCATAAAATGACCCTAGTATGGCTAGGATAGAAATTCCTATCTTCCGTGATGAAAACGGAAAGGCGTATACACTTTGTAACTACTGTGGAACACGATTTAGGTACAAGGGAGGCAGTGCCTTCTGCAAACCGGAATGTCAAACACATTGGAACAAAGCCCGAGATATTCATTCGCGAAAGGTTCGCGAAAAGAACAATAGGGAATATGAAAAACGCCAAAAGAAGATTGCAAAAGAACGAGCCGCAATGACCGATGAAGAACTTGCTGAAGAACAGCGAATTATCGACAAAAGAAACGAACGAATTGAAAAAATTCGAGAACAACGGAAACAAGCCAAAAAAGAGTATGAAGAATTACTCGAACGACGAAAAACGGAGGGACATTACAAACCTCAATGGCGTATCAATCGGTATCGTTAAGAAACAACTAAATACAAGCGCTACTGCGCCTAGACAACATGATACAAACAAGTGTACCACTGCGGTCTTATGACCGCACATGGGAAGAAATCGAAACTATGCTAGATGACGCTAAACGTCATCAATTGCAATGGGTCGAGTTTTATCATCAGGCCAAGAAGAACAAAGATACTGAAAGTATGAAAGATGCCGCACGCAACAAAAAAGCGTTGGAAGGCGTAGTCAAAACTTTACAGTGGGTTCTTGGCGAAGAAGGAATTCATAATCCTTTAAATTGACCATGGAGGTCTTAGTTATGTGTGGAGCAATTCCTACGCAATGTGAACACTGTGGCGTCTGGTGGCGTCTTACTGGTACTCACGATTGCAATGAACAAAACAAAAATGCGGCCTAACGGCCCTAGTGAACCCAATTTTGATTGGAACTGTGTGGGTGTTATTCCTGTTCGTGGTGGTCGAAGTAATCGCCGTCATGATAGACAAGTATACCAAACACAAGGTACTTCTGAAAACAGAAGAAGAATAATCGGCCTATGGCCCTAGATGAACCAAAATGGTAAATCAACTCGTACAAAGTCGAATTATAACAAATTCACCCACGACGATATTGTGAATGATGAAAAGGCAATAGAATTTTTCTTGTCTAATATTGATATTAATGGTGAAGATGACTGTTGGCCATATGTTGGCTATGTACGCAAGCACGACACGATTCGCTTTAAGCGAACGTTGAGTAATGGTAAAAAGACTGAAATACATTTGCCCTTGAAGGGTATGCTGTATATCGCGGTGATGGAAGAACTATATCCTTCTAAAAGTACCAAGTTTTTAGAAAACTTGTGTGGCGATACCTTGTGTATGAATCCTACACATTGGGATGAAACATCAGCACTGACCATTGATTCTGAAAAAATGTACCATGACTACATGAATAGAAGAACAACCTCAACTAAACTGTCGAAACTTTATGGGATAAGTGTCGGTAGCGTATTCTATTGGATGAATAAATACGCTAAGGAAAACGGATTCCCCCGTGCGATTAACGCAAATCGCACACCACTGTAAATGGCCTCTCGGGGCCCTAGATGGACAAGGAAATTGACCACGAATATGTGCTACAAGCACTTGCTAGTAATGACCAAGGAATGCTGAACGAAGTTGCAAAGGACTTTGCAAAGTTTTTGGTAAACCGAGGTATATACGAACTGATGATAAATTCTGGCGCGTCGAAAGAAGAGTTCGCTGAAATGGTACTGCGAACTGTCTTTACTGCCGGAAATAATTTGGATAGACTCGAATCAAGACTAGCAATACCTACCAAAAAACTCTTTGCGGAAATTCGCGAACAAGTCGCGAAAGAACAGAAAGAAGAAGAATAACTGGCCAATTGGCCTTAGATACACTTCTATACGAAGAAGTAAAGTAATGCCTTGAATAAATAAGGCTCAGATGGAAGACTATATAGCAATAGTTACAGCCGCTTGTGAGGCGGCTAGCCACAAATTTAGCCTGACATCATGTACTATTTGTAATGATAAAATGGCGGAGGCATAGCCTCCCTAGTATGACCAAGGAAGTATTTGGTATGTTTGAAATGAACATCAAACAAAATAATGACGATGAACCTAGTATGCCATACTACGGTGAGTTCATTGGAGAATAACGCCCTAGCGGGCCTAGATATGTCTGAAGAAAAAGACAACCGGGTAGACTTTGAGTTTGTCCGAGATGCTATCGAAAACCAAGACCAAGAAAAAATGGAAATCGTCACGAAGGACTTCGTCCGTTGGATGAAGGAATCGGATGAACACAATGGTCTTTACGAAAAAATGGTAGCAATGAGTGGAATGTCTGAAGAAGAATTTGATGCTTTCATTCTTGAACAAGTAGTAGCAAAAGCCGCTGACCATAAAGGTATACAAGATACACTTGATAGGGTGCTTCTTAAGTGCTTTGTTAGAGAGGAGAAGTTCAAGGAATTTCAAGACGACAACCAATAAATGGCTTAACGGCCTTAGAATGGAATGGCTTTATGCTGTTACAGTTATCCGTAAAATGTCGTCTTTGGATGACGGACATTTGTGGAAAGATATGTTGCCTGATAAAATATTTCAGGAACAATTCAACTTTGATGGTTGGGAAGTAACTGTATCTGAAGAAAACGAAGTGAAAACTTACGAACTCTTCTGGTACCCAAAAAACTTTGATTTGGCAAATGAATTACTCGGATTGCTACACGGTATGCGTGAGCATACTTTGTTCGAAATTTGTGATTACAAACTGACCGTCTTACCAAAAGACACGGCCTGATGGCCTTAGAGAACAACCTTCCCCAACTGGGGTTGTACGAATCGTGGCGCATGATTATGCGTCACAATATTTTTTGGGAAAAATTAGTTGGAAAGAAGATTCTATGCTCAAAAACCGCCGTAAGGCGGTTTTATTTTTTTCAAACCTCGGCACAAAGTAATGATGGGATTTCAGTACCCCATATCTCGTCACGATTGACACAATGCGAGCATCGCTTTGCACATAGGGAGTTTGTGAATCCCAGCATCCAATGTGAAGTCTTCGTAACCTTGAACCTTGATGGGTTTGTCGATTTTGATTTCAACCTCGTCGTTTCCGAGGGTGGACTCGCAAAGGAAGAAAAGCAAATCAACATCTTCGAGTGCGTCTTTGCCGATTTCCATGCATGGATAGCCCTGTTTGATATTAATTCCACCGGGCATTCGCAATAGCCTGCGAACATCACCTGTAACGCTGGTATCGACCTCAACGCCATACAATTCTTTGGTGTACGAAAGCATCATTTTCAAGAAATTGACGGTGAGGGTTTTCGTGGCTTTACCACCAAGCAACGCTCGTACATCTCCGTGGACCATGAAACGCTCAACGGGTTTTGGAATAAATCGTTGTTCGCCGGTGAGGGTTGGAAAAGCCTTGATGATTGTACTTCGGTCCTTCTTGGTGATTTTATTCTTGTAGTGCTTGTCGATGATATCGGATATGTTGATTTCGTCTTCAAGGACACCCGTTATCAAATGATGAGATGCTTTCCTTAGGCGACCTCCCCATCCGGGGTGATTCGCGTCGTACATGTTACAAGAAACCTCACCCTTCATTGGATTAAACTGAACATTTTTGAGAAGCCTCATCACATTGAGTTTCTCACCCATGATGTAATACATGATTTGCCTTCGTTGCTTGCTGTCCAATGTAAGATATTCTTTGTCCTTGACGCGAACGTGAAAACCACGACGACCAGAAAATGTAATCATGATTTCCTTCGCACCGAAGTCATTCTCCAACATTTCAACCAACCGGAGAGTATGCTTTGACATCTCAGCAATCTGCTCTTTGTATGACATAGATTCGTAGCCATCAATGTGGTCGCAGTCCAAATCAAATGAGAGGTCTGCACCCAGCCAGCCTTTCTTGTTCCATGTGGTGCTTGAGTTGCCTTTACCTGCGTATGCAGATGGTGTAATCCAATAAGCGGTGGAACACATCGGTGCTTCTGCTGACTTTGAGATGAGATATTTTCTCAAGTCCTCAATAGTGTTGCAAGCGTGGTGCCTGTCCCAATAAGTCGCACCGACTTCCCTGCGCTGTATATCATCTAATGGAAATGTAGCCGTCTTGTAATGGTCGGCCAACAACGCAGGGATATCGGACTTCGTCAGCATCAATCCATCCCCAGAATATTCTTGAGTGTGCTCACGACTTTCGTAGCATCCATTTTATTCAGTTTGGAACAGAACAATTCTGGCGTGGTATCGACAAAGGATTCTGCTGGAATGCCGGTCCATCCAGCCACATCATCAACAGTGAAATCATCACTTTCAAAGACTCGCATAGCGAGGTTGAAAATGAAATTCTGTTGGTTACGAGAGCATAGGTTCTCCGCATCCCTGTGGGATTTATCCCAATTGACCTCCTTACCCTCCTGTGGAATCGCCTGTGGCGTTTCTGCGGGAGGGTTTTCTTTTTGCGGTTCTTCAACGACTTTCTCGGCGGATTCTGTCGCTTGGGACTTACCTGCGTCTGTTTCCTTCGGCAGTGCCTTCTCAAAACCCATTGACCCGCCAGTCTTCGCTGGTGCGGGACTCGTGTTGTTTGAAGAGGGGGACTTGGTTTTGGTCGTGCCATCAGTGTCCTCGTCGGTAGCCAAGTTGAGCATTGACGAGATTGCGTAGCGTCGAATGTAAGTTACGGCCGCGCCAGTGGCTTGAGCCGCGTTCATTCCTTTGGAAGAAAGTTCGGGTAGCGGGAACGTTGATTCCAGAGTCTGCCCACTTGAATGCATCAAAATCGTCTTGATTCCTTCACTATCCAACAACTGCGTAATGACAAGACCATTGGCGTGAAGAATAGGCTTCACGGTGGTCAAAATGTCATCGAGGGTGGCGTATTTGTAGCCGTACCCACTTGCGTTCTTTGAGATGGTGGGGAACTGCGAAAGTGCCTCCACCAAAGCCGGTGCTAATTTGTCGTATTTTTCCATCATTGTATCATACTCTCCCGTAGACATATCCTCGTTTTGCACTACCTTTTCGCTGAAGGACTCCTTCATCGACGGATTGGTTGAGTGCATGAATTATCGCTTGCTTAGACGGTTTATCAATATTACTCGGCCAGTTATCTCCGGTGTGGATAAATCGCTCGACGTGCTCCGGTTTCAAGAATTCTTTCTCGATGTATTTCGGGTCAATTTCTGTGGCGAAAAATGCCTCAAGAATTGCCTTGCCAACCTGCTCTTGTTTTGAGGTCTGTCCGCCATCCATGAGGGCGGGGTGCGTGTCGGTCATGCTGGTACGAAGGATTTGCTCTGCAATTTTTGCGTGTTCCAGTGTAATCGTGTCCGAAAGGCAAAGCCGTGCAACTGCCTGTGCGAAACGACGAAGTGATTCGTTCCGTCGTGGTGTAACCTTTCCTTCTGCATTTGCCATCTGTCGAGCATGTGAGTAAGTGTTGACAAGGTAGTCCTTAGCGTCAGGAGCGAGGAATACGGTGTTGATTCGCTTTGCAAGTGCTACGTGCTTTTGCATGAAGTTTGGAATCGGGAACACGTTATCGGAAAGCATTTGCATCGTCGGGTCTGCCGCATCCCACATTGCTTCTGCGATGTTGACGTCGAGGGCTTCCTCTTCCATGTCTCGAATAATTGCCATGTAGTCGAATCGTGACATTGTGTTCACCTTGATGTTTGCTTGGTCCCAAAGTGCTCTCGGTCCGTCTGGGTCGAATCGAGCATTCTTTGTCTTTGGGTTTGCGGCGGCAAGGACTGCGCAACGGGTTGTAACTTTGCCTTTCGCCGCTTTGGAAATATTGACTTCTTGATGCTCAAGAGCCACGTTCAAAGATTCGACGATGCTGGAATCCTTCGAACCAAGGAGGTGGAATTCGTCGAGGGCGCAGATGCTATGGTCTGGTGTGAGAGCCAATGCGCCGGCTCGGATAGCCCAATTTTCTCCACTGCTGAACAAGTCTTTGACTTTCTCGGCGGCGGCAACCAAACCTGCTTGGCTTGCTTGCGAACAATCGTAAAGAACCGAACCCGGAGTCAAATTGACCGCCTCGCTCAACAACTGTGACTTCGCTACACCGGGGTCGCCAAGAAGCAAAACGTGCAAATCACCTCGCTTGTTTTGAGACTCAATGCGAAGACCGCCGACAGATTGTAGCAAAATTACTTTTTTAATCCGCATGTAGCCGTGGATTTGAGGGCAGAATTCTTGTGCCAAATCAGCAAGGACTTGTTCGGGAGAGCGGGCACCGACCCACTGCCTCACGATGGCTTCCTCTTCACTGTTGACTCCAGCCTCTCGCTTCTTACCGTTTTCGATAATTGCCGTGCAGTAAAAGTACGGGACACGAGTCTTCTTTCCTCGCCCCGTCGGGCGACTCATCAAAATACCATCAATTGTTACGAAGCCACCATCAACAACCTGTCCGCAAAGAGAGCCTCTCAATTCTACGCTAATTGCTCTGGGTGTCCCATCGCTGGAATCAACATCTTGGACTTGAACCATCTGATATGTGATTGTTCGGCTGTCTGGTTTGCTGAGTAAGTTGAAAATCACTTCTCCTTTCTTACGCCCACAACCTCCGACTTCGTCATCTGCGGCACAGAGATTGGGTTCTCGCAAATCATCGCTATACGGGTCTTGAATCATGTATGTTACTGCATCGCACGGAGTTGATGCAGTCCCGGAACACTTGAAGGCGGCAGTCAATACCGCAGTGTTCACTTCTCCTGTGTAAATGACCTGTGCTTCGAGCCTCATCATTGTTCCGATTTCATTGGACTGTCGGACCTGTGATACATTCTTCTTCAATTCGTAGGGACCGGAGATGATGTACTCTGGCAGTTGAATGTGCTCGTTTTCGATGTTGGAAGCATAATGAAAATTCACTTGTGAGAGATATCCTTCTTGCACTTCCGTTATTTGTTCCATTACCAACTCGTAGTGATACATCAAGAAGGTTGGTAGTTGCCTGTACGCTCGCAACAAATCTTCGACAGTCTGGAACAACGGTATCTCTTCACCGGGTGCGCAGAAATTCGATGGAACCATACCTTCGGGGAAACTTGATGGGATGTGGGTTCGAACATCGGTGATTTGAAGGATGAAGGCATCGAGAGTTATCGCTGGAGACAAGTCGATACGGTCCATTCTCGAAAGTTGTGCATTGAGTGAGTACATTGTCCAATGCCGTTCTTCTTCGATGTCATTAACCATCATGTCACTGGAACTTCTCGCTCGGGCATCCAAGTACTCTGTCGTGATACCGGGGATTCTCCCGGTGTGCCACATGAAATATGCATGCACCGATTCTCGTACCCTTCGTGCTCTTGTTGCTCTGTCTGTTGATGTTGTCATTACCATGTTCATTCCTCTTCATATTGTTTGCTATATTTTTGTCCGCCTTCGAACAACCAACCCTTGCTTCGCAAGAGTGGTCGTAAGAATCGAGTGTGCCATTCTTCGATGTTCATACCTTGGGTATTCGTGAAGATTTTCCCCGTTTTGAGTTCGCTTTGGATAACTTTCCTCCATAGGACAGAATCTCGCTTCTGTTGGAGGTTGTAAAACATTTCTGCCGCTTCGGCTGGGCTGGTGGAGATATCACAGGCTTCTGGTTCCTCGTAATAGAATTGCGCCGGGTCAAATCCATTGTACACCCAAAATTTTCTGGACCCGTCTCGGTGCTTCTCATTGATTTCGATTGCGTTGGGAATTAATTCCATGATTTTCGCATGTTTGTTTGCACGCCACTTTTTCCTGTCTTGTGGGTACAAACCCAAGTTTCTGCCTTCTTCACATGTCATGTAACCGATTTCCTTCATCACGGATTCCACTTCGAGAGCAAGGAGAGGCCACTTCTTATTTTTCCTCCTCCCCGGTTTCTTCGGGAGGAATGGCGTTGAATCGGCCCAAGCGTTGAAAATCCTCACCATAGTAGCGGCATCTTCCTCGGAACTTACTTTCTGAAGTAAATCCTGAAGTTCACGTGGGTCCATTCTGCTCAACTCGGACCCAGACGGTATTTTGGGAGGTTTATAGTCGTGCCGGTTTTTTGCAATTTTTTGAAAAATTTCCCGAGATACCCCCATACAAAAATCGACCACCTCTGGGTCCAATCTCAACTTTGGACCCAGTTTTATTTTTCTAAACGATGTACTGCGTTGCATTGGAAGTGAGTAAAAAAATTGGACCCACTTTGGACCCACAATTTTTCAGATTGGACCCAACTTTGGACCCAAATCATTTCTTCTATTCGATGCACTGAATAACAATGGACCCAACTTTGGACCCAGAAATCGAAAAATCTCACACGTGGTTATCAAAGTAAAAATAGAAGGGACACTCACACATACACAATACACATCCAGAGAAGAGAGAGAAAGAGAGAGAATCAGTCAGTTCCCAACCAATCCCTACCAAGAAGAACAGGAGTAGGAAGAGAAGACCTGTCTGCAACATTGAAATCCATTTCAAAGAATTCATCATGCCAATAGAAGCCAACGGATACGATGTCCCTGCGTTTCTTCCCAGACGCGGAGTTGAAAGGACAGATGAGTGTGGGTCCAGCCTCAACAAATCAACGAAACCAACATCAATGGATGACATAGAAGCACCGGAATCAACTCGCGCTTCTGCCGATATCAACCAGTTATGCTTTGATTCGCAAACCAATTCGAGGTCCAATACCCCCTTCTGAATTACGTATGCAAGTTTATTCGAGGAAAGCACTGTACACATCCGCTCCTTCATCTTCACTGATGTAATAGAATCTGCGCATCTTGTCAGCCTTGTATTCCTTCACACCTCGCTGTTCAAGAATTTTCTTTACCTCCACCTTTTGCATTTCACTGACATCTGATGGAATTAGACCTCGTCGTTTCCAATACAGGTTAATACTTCCACCCGACTCATTGATTTCTCCAATGATGTTATCCGCCCACTTTTCAGGACCTTCTGGAATCACATCTTCCGGTGGAGGTGCAGTGAATCCAGATTCAACGATACGGACTTCATCATCCTTGTAATCGATTTCAATCTCTTCTCGCGGGTTCTCGGGCAATCCGAGTTCTTCTCGGGAAACTATGTCGAAAACATTCTCAATGACTTCCTTGGAATCTTCATTCTGATAAAATAATTTTTCAAGGTTCGAGAGCCTTGTAGCGAGCGATTCGATACTCGTAAGCAAGTCGAATTGCGTTTGTTGAATCAACGCTTTGAGTTCGTTCAAGTCCCCGTGCGACACCAATTTTGGCAAACCACCAAATGCCGAAGAGTCATCCTTCTCCATGTTAATCCCCTGCATACAAGTCGGGGATAAGGGTATTGTACGAGAACCTACTCCGGATATCATGGACGTGTACGTTCTGTTCGGAGAAGAATGGAAACGACAAGTCGGAGACGTACGAAGAATGCTGGGAGACCTCAATATCGAATACGAATTTTACGACACTACATCAGATGTCAATTCAAGAGCGATAATGTGGGGACTCACCGGCTCGGGACAAACTCCAATCTTGTTCATCAATGGGGTGAAATACAGTGGTATCAACGACATTAGGATTCAACTTACCTGAAGACTTCGAATGTAAAGTCGACTTGCCCGACGACCAATGCGGGGCAAAAAACGGACTCATAGTGACTTCCGAATCAACTGGTACAATAACATGTGCGGTATGCGATGCTGTCCTCGGAATAGAAGAATCGGAAGGGGACGACGACTTCTCAATATCCGAAGAAGGGGAAGCAGATGACGACAGTGAATTTGCAGAAGATGAAGAAGGAGCAAACTCGACAAGTGAAAAAGACACACTAACCGAATGGGACGCAGACAAAAGAAAAGAGATGGCCGCGCGAGAAACACTCATCAAGTTGAGAGACTTACTCATGACAAATGGCATCGACGAAGCAAGGGCCCTTGGTAATCTAATAAACCAAGAATTCGGCAACATATTGAACACTCACGCTTCTTTGGTAGCAAGGGAATTTTACCCACCACGTACATACAGAAAGGAAATGATGTTGATAACAACCCTCATACATGTTGTAAAGGAAAACAAGTACAACATCAAAGACATAGCAATCAAATCCGTAGCCGAAGACCCAGCGAAGATACGACCAAGAGTACGAGAAGGTTTGAGAATCGTAAATGCAGAAGAAGAAGGCCCCGTCGTCATTTGGATGAAAACGCATGGACTGGCACTTCAAATTCCGCAAAACATCATTGACCATGCCGTCGATTATTTCTTGGATGTCGAACCGAAATATGTTGTTGGTGACGATGAAATCAAAGCCCTCGGTTGGCTTGTTCTCGTTTGCCGCACGAGTGGGTACAGAATTACTCTGACGAAAGTTGCGAAGGTTACGGGGCGTTCCCGTCCCTCACTTGGGAGAATAATCAAAGCATATTCCAAGTATTTCCAAGAAGGAAACCAATAAGACCTACTTGTGATGTCGGTACTTCATGGCGAAGTTGTCCTACAACGAGTTTCGAAGTCTGCACAAGGGAATCCCACAAGGTCAAATCAGTGAACTGTGGAAAAAATACAAAGCAGGAGAATACACACCTGACGCAAACCAAGACGGCGTCCACGACATGGAACAACTGGGTGAAAACACTCCGCAAGAGGAACCAGTCGAAGAAACCACGGAAGTGAATAAAAAGTCTGCAAAGGAAGCGACGGAGGAAAAGGAACAACTCACCCCAGCACAAAAATTCCAAATGAATCTCAACTCATTTGCACAATGCTACCGAATGCTTCAGTCAAAGAAACTTACCGAAGCACAACGAGGCGAACTCTCGTCAACGCTTTTGAAACTCGCAAAGTTGACACGTCCCTCCAACTACAACTGCAAACCTGAAGACGGATGGCAACTTTGGGTTGGCCCTCACCCCGATGCGCTTTTGGTGAACGAACGAAATCAGATTGCTTTCTGCATCACCCGCTCATGGTGGATGAAAAACTACCAAGGTAGTTTCATGGTTCAAGACATGATTCTTGATGACCCAACGCGAATCGCATCCCTGCGAAACAACTTCCGAGTCAAGAACCGTCTTGTCCTCCGCAACCCAATCCCCGGAATCGAAATCATGTTGCCATTGAGCAAACTCGATGCAATCGTTACTTCCTCACACAGTTACGAAGGTTGAGTGATATCATGACAGACGCCGTTATCGGCGCAATGAGCGTCACGATTGAAACACTTCAGAAAAGACTGTCCGAACTCGAAGAGGAAGTCAATGGGTATCGCGCAAGCGATTTGAGTAAAGCATCTTCAATTTTTATTGTGTACTCTCCGGAACGACTACCGGTATGGTGCGAAAAAAGTAGTTGCCCGCGATTGAATCGAAAAGTAAAGTACAATACTGAATCAGACGACGAGTTGTCAGACGCAATTATGTCCGAAGGAATTCCAGATGACGCAAAGGTACAATTCGTATCTGAGCCAACAACTGCGTATCATCCTCTCGGTGTTGTTGCTACCTTCCTCGACGAAGATTCAGCAAGTGAATTTGTCGAGAGTGAACACCGACGAATGCGTCAACGAAATGAATTGTACACTCTTGCAATCTGCGAACTTCACCTTGATTAATCATCGAGGAAGTCAAGGCCAGTGAAGTCGAACTTCTCATCATGTTCTTCCACATCTTGCAAGTCCTCTTCGTACTCACTACGCAATTCGAGTAGCGTTTCGAACGCAATGGAGTACTTCGCACCGCTTTCAACATTGGTTGCAATTTGCGAAGGCAACAATTCTTTGCCATCCATAGACATGATACGACGCATCAACCTACGATTGTAACTGTCTGCACCCAACAAGTACAGCCGCAATACATCAAGAGCGATACGAACAATCTCCCGGTCCTTGAGAATATGCGTAGGGTCCATAGGGTCTTCATCGTTTAGTTGCATCTGTTCTCCAAAGAGTGCGTCAACTACAACATCAGGTATGTACTTCCACGAATCAATCTTGTGTAACTCACGAATGTCTTCGATTATTTTTTGCGTCGAATCGGGCAAAGCAATGTGAAGTCGTTTTCTTTGTTCTGTTTCGACTTTTTTGTCGTAAAAGATATCGCGGATTTTCGCTTCCCTCTTGGCCTTTACACGCGCAGAGTCTTTTTCATAACGAGACTTGAATTCATCTTCTTTCATTGTGCAGTGCTACGATTCATGTTGTAATTTAAGATTTCTTTTCTTGTCGATTTTGGAATATTGTTTAACAAATCATGTAAATCAGGTTTCGCATATTCCTTATGGCCGACCTATGAGAAGGAACAATCATGCAAACGATTGCATCGACAGTAACAGTAGTGGATAAAACCGGCGAAACCAAAGAGTACGTTGCACCAACAATTTTGTTGCACGACTTCGGACTTTTCGTAAAGAATGATTCTGGGCTCACTTTGTACAATTGGGACCAAGTAAAAGAAATTTCTTGGGGAGAACCAAATACCATTCAACAGGTATGGGGACTCGCAATCGCTCAACTTGCAACGGATTTGGAACTCGACGACGACTATCTGTGGGACGACGAAGATGAAGACGAAGAGGATGAGGAAGAAACCAAGACTCCTCTAAAGTCTGAAAAGAAGGAAACCCCGGCAGAAGAAAAGAAAGCGGAAGATGACAACCCCTACGAATGAGGTGTTTTGAATGCCCGATGTGTATGATGTTGGAGGAGATGGTAAAATCATCGATACCGACTTTGTGAACAAGGACCTTTCCATGAAATTGAAGGACCTAAGGGATGCAAACATGCAACAATGGGCCGCATTAATCGCAAACCCAGACGGGCGAGCAATGGAGAGTATTGATGAATTTCGACGTAACATCGCAATGTGCGCCGCAGTCTTGATGGAACACGGAGTGAAAATGGAAATCCCCAAGAAAGAGAGAACACCTGAAGATGTTCTCAAGGAATCGATGGGAGAACTTGGTATGATGTTGGGTTCCAAGGCATTTGCCCAAGGACTCAATTTTTATCGACGAGTGAAGGAAGACATCATGGACGTCAATTCAACTTACGAAGAAGCAGACGACGAAGAGTTCGAAATCTTCGAAGATGATGACGGTTACTACTACATCGATGAAAGAGGAAACGAAATAGCATGTGATGTTGATGGAACACCACTGGAGTGATACAAATGGCAGACGAATTTGACGATGAACAAACCGGCGACCCAGTATGGGACAGCATGAAACCAACAGAAAGGAAACAACTTCTTGATGAAGTGTTCCAAGACGACGACTGGTACGACAGTACACCATATTTCCAAGGAGGACAATCAAATCCAGCATTTGATGAAATCTCGGAAAGAATCGGAGCAGACGCAAAGACCATCAAAAAGTACTACGCCGCTTGGCTCAGTGCCCGTGGCCTTGATGCAAAAGCCGCCTTCACGATTCCCGGTAGCAATGTCACACCATTGCAAGAGTCCCCGAATGGGGCAACCCAATCCCCGGGGAGAATGGTCGAAGAGATGATGCGCGCCCCAGTAAGAGTCCCAGACCCAATGCCAATGCCGACCAACGGAGATTCAACATCGACATCCGTTTTCGCAATGATGAATTTCATGGCACAGCAACAAGCACTACAACTCGAAGCAATGAAGTTCCAATCATACCAACAGATGGAACAGCGTCGTCTTGACCAACAACGAGAAATGGAAAACCGGCGAGAGCAGATGGCTCGCGACCAACAATTCATGACACAACAAATGGCCTTCATGCGAGATATGATGAAGAAAAATGACAATGACGGGTTTTTTGACTCGGATATGAAGGGCATCTTCAAGGAAAAGATGGTTGACCAACTGTTGGGAAACAATGAAGGTGGGGCCCTTGAGCGAGTAGCCGGTAAATTGCTCAACAGCGATTTGCTGACCGCCGCCGCCACCGCCGCTTCAGGTTTGAGAAAACCAGCAGTCCCAGCAGGCTACGACGTTCCGTCATATGACCCATACGCACAACAAGTTCCACCACAACAAATGATGGTACCACAACAGCAAATGCAACAACCGCCAATGCAATCCCAACAGGAGTGGAGTCCAGAAGAGGACGAATTACCGGGTTTCTTTTCTGAAGGGGAACCAGACCCAGAACCTTCTTTTGAGGAACCATCCGAGGACGAATACTCCCGAGAACTTCTGAATGCATTCTCGCAACTTCCCGGCAAGGCCGAGGAATTGCAAGACCCAAAGCGACTGGGCGCACTTCAAGAGCGAATCGAACTTGCAGTCACAATCGTGATGAAGGAACAACCAAAGTTGCTACCTCAAAAGAAAATGGAACTGATGGTCGAGCGAGTCCTTCTCATTGACAATGTCCGAGACATTGGACTTGGATTGCGACAGGCATTGGAAGAAATCGAAGGGGGACGTGATGAAAATTTGGTTATCCAATTCATCATCAGCGAACTGAAAAAGAACCCAGTGTTCGCCAATATTTTCAGCACCCATAGTTACGAAGAACTGATTGCTAAAATCAAGCCGTTTGAAGCAACGGGTGGACTGCATCACGACTTGACATTTTTGCAAAAGTACGAAGTCCAAACGCTATGCAGAAAGGTACTCAAGGCTATGTCAGGGCAGTGAGGTGATTGAATGCGAAGTCTCGTTCCTTCCACTATTGACTACGAAGTTGAGAAGATAAAGCGCGAAGAACGCCGATGGCCTACTTGGTTGTACCTTTTTCTATTCCTTGCACCCGCTACATTCGTAGGTTATTTGATGGCGATAGCATTGGAACAGGAACTTTTGTTCTCCGGCATTGTTGCTCTTGCGGTTATGAACGGGTCAATCAATTCAGTTATCGCCTACATGACAATTCAACTGGACTCCAAAAGTAGCGAGTCCCTACAACACTTGGAAAATATCAACAATGAAATGGACAGACTCGAAGAAGTACTGGAAGAAGCAAATCAAAAGGTTTCATCATTTACCAACGACTTAGACGATGCAAAGGGACTGTTTCAAAAAGTCGGTGTTGATTTGCGCGACTTGGATTTGGAACCCATCGCAGAGGTCGTCGAGAAACTAAAAGAAAACAAGGCCGGCCTCAACTCCGTCCTTGACAACATGCGCACCCTTGACGTGGATGAATATATTAAACAGGCAAAGCGAATCGACTGGAAACAATTGATGGATGCCGCCGAGGAGATTATGGGGTTCATCCAGAAGCGACCATCTGAAAGCAAACCAGTGGTTTCAACTTCGGACATTATGAGCAACATCAGCATAACACAAACACCAGAAGAAATCGACGAACCAGAAGAAGATATCTGGGAGAGAGAGGATTTCAACCTCGGCTTTGAAGACGAAGAAGACGAGGAAGAGGACGACGACTACGAATACTACACCGACGATGACGACGACGAAATTGAAGAATCGTGGCTCGAAGAACCCACTGAAAAACCGAAGATTTCACTCAAGCGGGACAAACCCACACTGAAGAGGAATAAATAATGACTCAAGCAAACCTCGCACTCCGTTTCGTAATCAGAGAGCCACCAGTAGCACAGGGACGCCCTCGAATTTCAACGAGAGGAGGTTTTGCAAGGGCATACGACCCACCCAAGTCAAGGGAATGGAAGAAGGTAGTTGAACAGTATGCGCGAGATGCAATCAAAAATTCGGGATTGGAATTCCCACTAAAAGGCCCGCTTGCAATATGGATGAGGTTTGTAATGCCTCTCCCGAAGTCATCGCACAGGAAAAGAAATCCAATACCAGAACGTTGGTCAACAAAGAAACCAGATGTTGACAACTTGTACAAAGGTGTTGCAGATGCAATGGAAAACATAGTATACAACAATGATTCACAGATTGCATACCTGAATATCGAGAAGAAAATAGCGAAGCAAGGAACAGAACCATCAGTTCTAATTGAAGTTCGAACACTCGACGAGGAACAAAGGAGTTAATACAAAGTTCTCCATCCCAGAGACATGGGCGAGCAAGTACTTCGCGTAAAGTTCAAGCCCGGAACACCAATGAACAAGCGGTTTGAAACCGTAGTGGAGTACTTGCGTCAACTTATTGAAGACGGTATTCGTGACCAGTTTGTTCGACAAAAGGCAGTCGAGATTGTCAACCGAGCCGGAGTTCGACCACACGACGAACTGGGAGAAATCCGCGCAATCGTCAAGTGGGTGCAGAATAATGTCATTTACCGTAAAGACCCCTACATGGTGGAGTATTTCATGACGGCGCGTCGTATCTTGAAAGATGTCGAGAAAGGTGCATCAGCCGCAGACTGCGACGACTTCGTTATTGTAGCCGCATCAATGCTGGGTTCCCTCGGATACCCTGTCGGTGCAATCATCGTTGACTCAAACAAGGATGGAGTATTCAATCACGTTATGCTCACTACAAAAACAATGGCACCAACTCGACAGTATGGCAATAAATGGATTGTTGCAGAATTAATTTTCCCAAATTTCAAACTGAATCAATCAGTACCCGTTTCAAAAGTGTATCCACTTATTGCAGACCCTAATACCAGCCGCGACCCAATTCACCGACAACAAATTGCTGGAGGAATTAATTCATTAAGTGGCGCACCATCAGGTGGAATGAGTGGCGGATATACTCACCCACTTGTAAGAGCCTTGAACGGCATATTTAGGAGATGATTGCATGGTATGGATGGGTGGAAGTGAAGAAGATGACAACGACGATGGGTTCATTCCCGTCCTCGATGCCGCCGTTGCTCAATCAGATGGCAACCTCGGCAACACCGACATGGCGAATATGCGAACAGACCAGTCTGCATTTCAGCATATGAATAACCCAAACAATCTGCAAGCACATGGTTTGGCCGGTATGCCGAACCTTCCTTCTCCACGGCGTTCGGCCTTCGGACACCTTACAAACAAGCGCGAAACCTTGTTCACACTTGGTCTCGGTGCGTTGGTGGGTGTAGGAATAAAGGCGTTGTGGGATTTTAGAACAAAGTGAGGAATTACAATGGCACAAATGAGTACAAAAGAAGCAAAGCGACGTGGCCTTATGCCGCGCTCCGAAGGAAAAGCAACGGGTCAAATGTTCGGGGACAACCTGTCATTGAGCCTCAACAGAATGCAGGGACCGATTATGTTCGGCGGTCTTGGGCGAATGAACGGTTTCGGAAACGACCAAGAGTTCAATCAAGGTCTTGAAAATCTCAACACCCGAGGACTGTACGGCCTCGGTTCCCTCAACCCAAACGACCCACAAGGACTACTCAACGGTATTGTCCTTGCAGGCGCATTGATGGCCCTTACCGGAAACGCATCCTTCAAGAATAAAAAATTGAAGGACGTCGCAATGTACGGTGCAGGCGGATACATCTTGTACAACGCTCTCAACTGAGGTCGATACCTTGCGTTGGAAGCGTACGATGCGGCGGATGCCGAGGAGGACATACAGGCCATCTCGAGTTATGCGTCGTAATCAGTACATCGCCCAACAAAGAGAACGTCAACTCATGCGACAAAAACTTCAGGAAGCAAAAAAAGAGAATCTTCAACTCAAACAACGTATTGCAACACAAGACCTGAAGGCAAAACAAGACGCAGAAAATAAAACACTGTACCAGCAACAAAAGGAGGTCAAGAAGAAGATTTTCGAAGCACTCTCACCCTCACTTGGGAGTATCACAATCGAAAGTCCTCAGATTGCAACTGGTGTCGCAATGATGCCATGGGCGATAATTTTGCTTGCATTAATCACAAGGGAGGGATAAACATACCAATTCCAATTAATCGAAACCAGACGGCGGCCAACGCTCAACGAACCGAAAACACGATTCAGATGCTGAATCAACAAATCACACAAATCAACCGAGATATCCAAAACCGAAAAATCACGGACGTTGAATCCGCAAAGCAAGCAATCGCCCTGAAGGAAGCAAAAATCAAAGACTTGAGAAGTTATCAAGCAAGTACACCAGTGGAGTTTCGAGATTCGAAAAACCCATACCGCACTTTTACAGTACCATACACCGCAACGTCAAAGGTAAAGCCTGCGGCAAAGCGACCAGCACCTAAACGACGAGTACCAAAGAAAGGAAGTCCTCAATCCCGTGCAATGATTCAGCAAGCACGCATGCGACAGTCAAGAGCCGCGCCAGCACCACGAAATTCCATTTCTCGTGTGTCGAAGGTCGTCCGTCGACCCAAAGTCAAAATTGACCCCAGAAAGGCGGCGGCACTTCGACGTATGCGAAGGTCAAGGACTCGACGAGCCCCTGTGAGACCACGCGGTCGAAAATCCGGAACGGTTAATCAAGAAAGCAAATCACAAGCCCGTGCAAACAACCTAAAGTCCCTTCAGGCCGAACTCGAAAGAGTACGAAGGAGTGCCGCCCGAGATGACCGAAGGCGTAAGGAAGAACGCCAGCAACAATCGAAATCACGACAACGGCAAGCCCAGAGTAATAGCAGGCGGCGACGAAGTCAGCGACGAAGGAGGAATAACAACGCTCTTGAAAACGCCTCTCGTTCTCGTGCGCGAGCATTGGCCCTTGCCAGAGCCCGTGCCGCTCGCAAACGACGCTCTCGCGCTTCGAGTCGACTCGGTATGTTACAGGTAAACATCGGTGCCGTGCGTCGAGATGACGACCTTGCCGAAGAAATGCGAAAACTTCAGTATGAACTTGCAATGTCCACTCACGAAGAAAACCAAGCGATGGCAGAAGTCGGTCGCATCGATTCGGAACAAGCAATGCTTGAGAAGGTGTACGCAGACGAAGAAAACATCGGACTCGGTAGCGCATGGCAATACAACAGGCACACCAAAGCAAATCAGCACACAAGCGGGAATGTCGCACGCGACACCGCGAAGTTGAATTCCATGTTCGCTCAACTGAAAAAGATGTTCAACGATATGGGAATGGAAACAACGCCAGCATGGGACCAATTGGTTGCACGCCACACGAAACATTTCAACATGAAGCAACACAACACTCCCGAAGAAGCAGTTGCA
>Ga0255768_10001852_pt1 | contig 21520 bp, 8 predicted proteins | sample 071ome_33_FD_179983 | JGI IMG/M metagenome (GOLD analysis project Ga0255768, IMG submission 179983) | Coastal salt marsh microbial communities from the Groves Creek Marsh, Skidaway Island, Georgia - 071412AT metaG (version 2) | ecosystem: Environmental > Aquatic > Marine > Intertidal zone > Salt...
TTCTGCCTCTCTGGGATGCTCTGGCAATGATACCAGTTTGTCCGGAGAAGAATCTTCCAGCAACAGTACATCCAGTCTTGGTGTTTGTTCCTGCCGAAGGAATAGTAATCATATCAGTCTTCGCAAAATTAGCCAGTTCCTTCGGATAGAGAACTGTATCTGCGATGAAGTTAGGAGTTCCAACAATACCATTCTTGGAAGCAACATCCTGGAAGACTGCCTTAATATCTTCTGTAGTGAAGACATCAAGAGACTGAATACCAGATTGATATTCAACATCTTCATTAATAATAACTTGCTCACCAGTCATAAACTTACCAGAAGTTTGTCTCAGACTGTAAACATTGCTGGAAGATGTTGCCAAATATCCAGTAGCACCGCTTGAAAGACCTCTAAAGTAAGAACCAACAGGAACATTAGTCAGATTGTAGGTATTAGCAAGTGTTACTTCAGTATATGTCTGAATATCAAAGAGGTAAAGATCAAATTGTGTGGCGACATTCTTATAAGTATCGTCCGCAAGTCCAAACCAGTAGACTCTTGCGTCACCAATCTTAGTTCCTAATCCTGCTGTAGCAGCATCTGCTATATTGCTAGTTCCTGAGTGATTTCTTCTGGCAGCATACAGTTCAATGGTATTTGAACTAGTGTTATTGCTTCCAGATGAAAGATCTCCAATATTGATATATGGTGTTCCAGATACATTATTAACTTTCAGTTTTCCACCCATGCTGAATGGAATGACTGAACTGTTGACTCTCTTAGTTGTTCTTGGTTTTGGAACATCAAGAACAGTAGAACCAACCAAGTCAACATCATATCCTCTAACATATGCTGTACCAGCAGATACTTTAACAGCAATTTGGTCCTTGGATGGAGTATTTCCCTGCTCAGTTACTTCATCAAATCTGAATAAACCACCATTCCCAGTCTCATCATTCAGTTGATCGGCAGTATCGACAATAAAGTTTTCTACAGCATAGTCACCAGACTCATCAAAGGTTCTCTTGGCAAAGTAATCTCTGATAAGATTGTAGTTTGACTTATTCTCAAGTTTCTTAATTACACCATTATCAACTCTAACCAACTCAACAAAGTTGGTATCTTCAGTATCAGTAAGTTGCTTCTTAGCAAGCTTTACACTAATTTTTAGTCTATCTGCTCCTGGAGCAGCATAGTTTGTAAATCCCTTTGCGTTATCGTTGAGAGATTCGTCCTGATCTGCGGTTACAATCTCTTCTACAATATCCCACCCAACTCTAAATGAAGGTTCATTATCATATGGATCAAGAACAATCAGTGAGTCGGGAACATCTACAAATGTTCCTCTGATGAAATATACACCTTGAGCAACACCAACAGCATATCCAATCGCTGTCGCGTTAGAACCATTGAGTGTAAGAACGGTGTCACCACTTACAAGGGTAGTGTTACCATAAGTTACATTTTCCTCAAGAATCAGAATTTCACCGTTGATGAACTCTGTACTCTCACCATCAAGAGCACCATCCTTATACTTAACAAATACTGTAATTTCTTCTACACCTTCATCTGGTGGAAGAAGATAACCTCTAACTCTACCTGTAGCACCAGAAGTCTGACCTTTTACCTTTGTACCTTTTCCACTAGTAAGAGCATCCAGATAAACCGTTACATCAATGCCAAGATGTGTTGGGTTTACTTTAACAGTGGTAAAGACATTATCACAAGTGATTCCACCAGGAATCACCATAGAACCCTCTTTGAACATGTGAGATCCAAAGGATTCTATCTGGTTCTGTAGAATTGACTGAAGACCAGTTAATTCTCTTGCTTGAACTGGGAATCCAGGTTTAAATAAAACCTTATAGAAGTTGTCGTCCTTATCAAAATCATCATAATAAGGGCTTACGTTGAGGTTAGTCTTCTGTGGCATTTTTTAGAATTCCAGTATAATTTTTAAGTCTTCTTTTTGACGTGCGTTCCTAGCAATGGATGCTCTGTTGTCCAGGTAAATTGTATCCCCGGAACCTTTATTTATTTCAGGTGCCGCCATGCCTTGAACGAAGTTAACGCCAAGGTTAATTAATTTGGTTCCTGTTGGATTTGTGGTGATACCAGAGAATCCAGTATCAATAGAACCCGTGAAACCAGAAGTCTGACCTGTGATTGCGTTGCTGCTTGCTTCAAAAGCGTATGGTCTTCCGTTGGTAGAAATACCAACATAGTCCTGATGATTTAGTGTTGTACCGTTAAAGAACAAAGATCTGTCTTGAAAATATTTTAAGACTTTTGTTTCTTCATCGTAAGAAGCAACATAACCATATGCCTTCGCATTATTGGCAAGAGTCTGTTCAATGACTTCTCCTACTTGAGGAACACCAGTAACACCATTAGCACTTGTATTAAACTTGAATGATGAAAGACCACTAAAGGTATTATCAGAATAAATGTTATCAGTTCCAACTGCAGTTGGATTCTTTACAATACTAACTTGAGCAAAACTAGTATCAATTGGGAAATCTTTTGTAGAATCGTCAAATCTTGCGTAAACAAGAACTTTATCTGTTCCCAACTCAGTGTAAACATCATATCCATGTCCCTTTGATGGTGGGATAATTGGAATCAAATGTGCTGAAGTTCCAGTGGTACTTGAGTTAATTGAACCCAAATCTACTAGGGCATAACTGTAATCCTTGCCGCCTGAGGTGACAACAGTATTCGTAATCTTGCCACCTTCAACGTCAATTCTGACTTTACCGCCAGTACCATCACCAATCAGATTTACTTCCTGATTGAGTCCGTTGGCATAGTTAGCACCAGATTCTTGAATATATACCGTCTTGATTTGATTTTCGTTAATAGAAGAGTCCGCTGCTTCTCTAACTGCTCTAATTTGAGCATCAGTGGTTGTTTCCCATTGGTTGGGAACGGTTATATATTCTGTTGAATCGAATTTGATAATATCACTTGGACTAATCGTGAAGAGATACTTCCAAATATATCCATCACCACTATCACCTGCCCTAGAAGGTTCTAAGTCAGTGAATGTTGGTTGGTCCTGAGATACATTACCTTTTACGTTTGTACCACTAGAACCATTTTCAATACAAATATAAACCCTGTAATCAGAGTTCATTACATAGTAATTCGCATCATATAATCTAGAAGCATTTGTAATCGGTGAAGGATTCAATATACTGTAATCATCACGATACATCTCATACCTAGAACCAGCAACCCAATCAATCCTTCTTACAAGTCTTCTGACATTTGAAGAAGTGATTTTTTTGCCATAAAGAACCGTATCACCATAGTGTTTATGGTAAGTAAGGTTATCAATGGGAGCAGGAGGATTGGTGTTCCAAGTCACATTCCTTCCAAATCCAGTAATGATTGGGTTAGGAAGACCTACCGTAATATAATATGAGTTAGAAGAATTTTCTACTGACTCAACAAAATTACTGGCATTCAGAATTCTAAATTGATCAGTAACAAGTGCGGACATTGTTATCTTTTTTTATGTATTTATAGGGGATCACCCACCATAGAATGGTAAAATATTATCTACGTAAAGATCGCTGGAAGATCTTGGTTTTCTAGAGAGAACCGCACCTGTATTAATTTCACCAAAGTCACCTCTTCTCTGGATAGTTGGGTGAGTGCTTAATCCAGAGTTGTATGTAAATCCAGTAACGCCGATTGCGATTGGATTGACTCTATCACTGAAGTTATAAATTCTACCCCAGGAGAGTCTTCCCAGAGATGTTGTGAGTCCTGCTTGTGTCTGATCAAAGTTGCCAGTTTGTGCGATTCCTGTAAGAGTACTACCACTGTGTACATTACAAATTACTTCACCGTTAGCAGCAAGACTACTAACACTATCAACAATGTAGATATTATCAAGGAATGATGTTCCAATTGAAACAACATCATTGTCAGAACTATAGATAGAAGTTACTCCACTGCCAACCTTAGTGTCTGAGATAACGATTGGGTATCCAGCAACCAAAGTTCCTGTAGCATTACCATTTTGGAGTTTACCGAGAGTGGTGTAATCCTTCAGAGAATTGTACATGAATTTAATTGCTGTCTCACCGTTAGAACCAGTTGCTGTAGCAATTCCAGTAATGATTCCAGTGAATCCCTGAACGTTGGCAATATTGAATATTGATTGTGTAGTAGCAGAAGGAACCTCAATAATTGTATTTGGTGGATTAGTTGAGGTGTAACCAAATCCCGCGTTTGTTAAGGTGACGGAAGAAATTGTTCCTCCAGCAGAAACGGTTGCTGTTGCTGTAGCAGTAGTTCCAACACCAACACCAACTGACTTGGGAGCAGCAAATGCGATTGAAAGTGTAGAACCAGTATATCCAGCACCTGGATTAGTAATTGTGAGAGAATCAACTATTCCCAATCCGTTAACTGTCGCAGTGAATGCTGCGGAGACTGGTTCATCACCAGTTACAATAAACGCATCACATCTAAATGTGCTCTGCTTATAATCATATTGAATTTCATCATAATCAAAGAATTGTGCGTTATCGACAAAGATTTCTGTAGAATCTGTGTTGATATCCCCAATAATCTTTGCTGTTGGGAAGATAAGAGGTTCAATGTTGTTTCTGGTTTTGTAAACAACATCACCATTAATGAACTTATCTTTCTTCTGCTTAATCCAATCAAATGGTTTGAAGGTAGAAGAGTTGATACCTGGACCAGTATACGTTGGAGTTTCCAGTGTATCTGAACCAAGAAGTTCAGTCAGAGTTCTATTAGTTAATTGATCTACAGTGCTCTGGAAGAGTGGATGCTTTTTAATGAATACATCATCACCAACCTTTAAAGTTTCTGTAACAGTTGTAATACCAACATCAACTCCATCTTGACCAAGATAGAAGAAGATATCAACTTTATCATTAGTTTTAGGAGCAGTAGTAAATGTGAATGAAGTACCGCCAGTAAAGTTATAAGAATATCCAGGTCTCTGGAGAACTCCGTTGATAAAGATAACCAGAACAGCATCGAGGTCAATTGCGCTAGAAAGATCACTTGCTGGATCAAGTTCAAAACTTAACAAGTCATTTTCGTAATATAGTGGGAATCTGGTTCTAATTCCATCTTGATATCCAGCAATGCTATCAATGTAGTCCATTTCACCGAACGACCAAGCAGAGAAGAAGTCATTGAATACTTCAGTAACTTCAAGTTGGAAAGGAGCAAGAGGTTCAGTGAGATGAGCAGCAGTAACAAGACCAGATACTGTCAGGACATCACCAATTTGGAAAGAATATCCATTTCTAACAACCTTAAATGTGTCAATATTAAACAGTGTTGCACCAGTTCCGACAATGTGTTCGGTACCAGCAGCACCAACAGTCAGATTTAATAAGAGATTTTCTCCAGTTACTGTGGTGGTTCCAATACCAAGTCTTGAAACACCAGTGACCTCCATATTTTCATAATTTGGTTCTGGAATAACCAGTCTTGGATTGACATAATCTTGTCCAGCAGCGTCGATGCTGAACGACAGACTACCACCAACACCAACTTGTGCTGATACTTGGGCACCATATCCACCACCGCCACCTTTACCAACATTAACGGTAATTGTATTTGAAGTAACTGCCGTAATTGCTGTACTGATACCTGAAATAGGATCAGTGCTACGTGGATAAGATTGTTCCGTGAAGAATTGGTCATCAGAACATCTGAAGAACAAACTGTTATTAGCAATCTGAATGGTGTCAGATGTGGTCAAGGTGTGGGAACCAATCGTCAGAACCATTACTCCACTATGAGGAGTGTATTGTGCTGCTGTTGGAGTAAATGTATCACTGGTGCTTGCGGTAATGCTATCGGTATTAGACCTTGAGAATCTATGTTCAAATTCGAGGTCAGTAACTCCAATAGAAACAGGACCTCTGTAACCAGAACCATGATTAAGTGAGAAGTGCTTATAGATTTGACCACTATGGTTGTAGTGATGAGTGATTGAACTTGGTCCAACCAAAACATTCAGTCTATTGGCATCAATAACATTGTAGACATCAAGTGAACGCTCGTGATCTGGGAACACTGTAGTCGTGATTCCACTATAAGCGGGAGTACAAGTAAAGTGTAATCCAACCAATTTTACACTGTCTCCACCACCAAGATAATGTGGTTCAGTCGTTTCAATCTCAAGGATTCCAGAGAATTTGTTATAACTTGCGGTGCTGATAGACTTAGCACCAATCCAGGTATTGATACCAACAATCTCAGTCAATCCACCATTACTATCTTTCTTTACCAGAGTCTTAGCACCAACAAGAGGAGCATAACCCAGACCAGGAGTTGAACCCAGAGATACAATCAGACCACCTCTTGGAATCTGGTTTTGATTGATATCAGTATCGGAAGAGATTGGAACACCATCAATGGATTCAATGCCAGTGAATACAAAACTGGAGATGCCAACGTTGGTGTCACGTTCAATAATATAGTTCTGACCAGTGTTATTTTGGGTTGTTGGTGTTTGGAATACTCCATTGATAAACAGAATTCCATTTCCGGGTTGAACACCACTGGTGTTAATACCTTCGATAGTTGCTGTATAAGTTTTTCCAATACCAGTAAACTGGTCTGAAATATCGTCAAACAACATATTGGTATCATAATCAGATCTTAGGAATGTTCTTCCAGAGAACTCTGCCTTGACATATGGAAGATTCGATTCATTTCTTCTTGCTCTATTGTTACCTTTTGGTGGGTCAATGAAGTGAATCTCATTCTTAACAATATTAAAGGAACCTCTATAAACTCTTACGGTAGCACCATCTGTGTGGGTTGTGGCAGAACTTCCAACAACTGCTCTCTCAACAGAAACTGTAGGATGTGTAGCAGCAGTACCAGCCGCAATAATACCATTAATTGGACCAAGAAGTTGACCATTGGTGTTTGTACTTAAACCAACCTCAACAACCTTCATGTATTCATCATCAATTCTAAGAATATCTCTTGGTTGAACTGAACCAATTCCACTGATATTGAAGGTGGAAATCCCAGCACTGATTCCTCCATTGTTGAATCTTAAAATGTGGTTGATTGGAGTGAATGTAATTGGTTGTTGAACAATGCCATCAAGACCAACAACAGTCTTAGAAAGTTTTTTCGTAAACTCAAGTTCGTGAGCATTACCAACACCAGCATCAGTAAAGGTTACAAAAATTCCTGCTTTTGCGTATTCTTTTCTAGTAGCAAGTTTGAAAGTATCTGGAGTAATCGCAATTGGATAGACTCTACTTGGAAGTCTATCGGTAACAACACCAAGATAATCCGCAGTCTGACCAATACCAACGGCAGACTTACCAACACCAACAAAAGTTGACTCTGGTGTGTAAATGAGCTCTTCTCCAGTGTTGAAGAAGTGGTTACGATAAGTGAACAATCCTGTAGCATAATCTAACTTAGTTGTGTCAGCAGGATCGAAGGTCTTCATATAGATTGGATAACCATCATATGTCAACTTAAAGTTAGTTCTATTTGCTCTCAGACCATTAAGACCATCAAACGCAGTCAAGAAAATATTCTGAGTAGTTGGACCAAACTTCAGTGGTTGAGACTGATTATCGAAGTCCATTTCTCTGTAAAAGACCTCATTATATCCTTGAGTAACTACTTCATAACCAGCATCTGGGTGGAAATTGAGATAGAAATTACCACCATCAATCTCTCCACTAAAAGTACCAAGACCAGTTACATTATTGACTGGGGCAAATGGTCCAGGAACAACCGTGATGTCATTTTCTTCATTGTTTGCCATGATGACAACTTGGTGGATCGCAGAGGAAGAACCAGCAGAAACGCGAACAATAGAGTTAGAAGAAGAAACTCTACTAAGATCAAATGTACCGACACGAATAGTTGAAATTCCACTATTGACTGTAGATTCGTATCTTGCGCTCTTTTCACTACCTTGTGGTTGATTATTGAGAAGATATCTGTATGTCCCAATTCCAGCAGTTGAAGCAGCAAAACCGACAACAGTAGATCTTACATCATAAGATACTAGAGAAGACACCCCAACATTTCTTGCCTTTAATCTGACAATATTTTCGGAAGAGTCATACTCTGTTTCTAGAACTCCAGTTTGAGTCGCACTATAAGATTGAGTTGTAGCATCAAAATAATACTCACTCAAATAAGTATTGGTGCCGTCAAAGTCTATAAATGCTTCGATGTAGTTTGTTTCATTAGTAAATCTATCGCCAATTTCAACACTAGCAAATGCTCCATTGAAGTTAGTTGCAGCATAAGAAACAAGTGTCTTAACGCTACTAATACCAGAAACAGAACGCCATGGATCATTAATAGAACCAATACTAGTAATACCAGCAACAAAAGAACCACTTAGAGTTACAGAACCAAATGCTGAAGTTCCAATACCAACATCACCAGAAGGTAACTGTTGATAAAGATATGATTTTCTTAGAATCTTAATATCGTGGTCAGTTTCATATGGATCGGTTGGAGTGAAGAATAGACTTCTTGTTCCAATATCATCCACATCAGCACTAAAGTCTCCAAGTTTGTGGTTAGAGTGTGCTGAGTACTTCTCAAAGAGGAAAGTGTCAGTATTGGTGGTTTGAAGAACAAGTTCGGAAAGTTGAACGTGACCATTATCAGGATCGACAATTTGAATTGTATATCTTACAAGATTATCCTGTGCATCTACTTCTTCAAGTTCTGAGAATGTATCTTGGAATCCTCTGGAAGAGAATTTGTCGCTGATATCATCATGAATAAGAACTCTATTAGTTCTACACTCAGTATAACTTGTAAGTTTTCTGTTCTGAATCTGTAATTTGTTTGATTTCAGGAAATTCCCAACACTGCTTTGCTCAACATCAACGTCTACAGTATTGTCAAAGTTATTGATAGTATCAACTCTTCTCTCATTAATAACATCAAGAACAACAATAGAAGTTGTGCTTCCACCCAAACCTGCTCTAGCGGAACCAGTAGAGGTTACACCAACATCAGCAAAGTTCTTAAGACCTGCTGGGTGAACAATACTATTGAGCGGTGAAGAGAACTCTTCCCAAGTTATTGGACTCTTGACAGAGTATGAGAGATTTTGGTAATAATCATTATTTGGTGTGACCTGGTAGTCTTCACTAATCTTACCAATATCATTTCTCCATCCAATGTCATTTTTGGATGAGTAGTTTATATTAAACTTCGCTCTCTTTCTATCAATACCAGTTACATCTGCGACTGTGCCACTAACAACACCTCTAATCTTTGCTCCTTTTTGAAGGTTGTAGGTGCCGCGAATCTTAATATAGTCTTCCCTAACTAGAGAGACCTTTAGATCCGTCTGTACAAATCCAGTTCCATTATCAACATAAAGTTGCTCATTGATTTCAAATGGCGATCTGTTCTGGATAATATTAATAACTGGGTAATTTTTCTTATTAATAATCTGAGCAAATCCAGACTGATTGATTTTAGCAATTCCAGGATTTGTTGAAAGACCAACTCCTCCCGATACAAGTTGGAAGGTAAGTGTTGCTGGACTTGCATTGTTGTAGTCAACTACCTCGAAGAACTTATAATCATAATCTTCTGAGTTATATCCAGTTCCAGTTGAAGCAAGGGAAACACCCTCAACAAAGACTTCATCTCCTGGAGCAAACAGAGCAGTAGTAAATCCGAGGATTGGAGTTGTCAATGTACAGGTTGCGATGCCTTGACTTCCAGTCTGCATCGAACTAATTCCAACTCCATTAGAGTTATTAATTGCTATAAGTCTGTGTGGTTCGGATTGAAGACCAAAGATTGGTCCAAGTTGCTCAACTTCCGAAATAGCACCGTTTGGTGCCTTAGCTACGAATGTTGTAGTGTCAATGACTTCCTTGGTTGTATCATTGAAGAGAATAAGACCAGGATCACTAAGATATCGTGAACCACCAGATTCAATATTAATACTACTAATAGTATCTAAGTTATCAATCTCTATAATTGGGGGAACATCTGCTTCTGGTCTTAAAGTCTTATCGGAGTGATAATCATATCCGATATCCTTAAATCTAACTTTCTTAATTCTTCCAATGGATGTAGATGCTGCCGAAACATTAGCATTATATCCATTAGTAGAAACAACTTCTTTGAACTTCGGAAGTTTACTGAAGTTAAATCCTTTAGATAAAGTCTTAATCTTTCCAATACTACCATTAATAGCATTAGCAGACTTGGTTGTATATGATAAAGTAGCAGTATCTTGAGTATAATTTAAAATCTCTGGAAGTTTAGATGGTGAGAAAGCAAAAGATGTAGATCCTACACCAAAAACATTGTATGTTCCATTATATGGACTATCGACGTAGTTCAGTTCAGAGAATCCAACAACTTCCTTATCCGCAGTGCTAATATATCCACCCTTCTCTATTCCATAGAATAGTTTAGTTGGGGTATTTGTAGAATAATTGAGAGTCAAAGATGCTGTTGCAGCAACACCAACAGTTCCTACTCCAACTACATTAAAGTTTCTACTATCGTAAGAAGAGACATACTCATTGCTAAATTGACTATCAGTATAAATTTTTAACTGATATCCTCTCAGCGATGTATCTGATAAATCGAATTTAAGATTGTTGTTCTTGACAATATTGATTGGTGGATTAATAAGTGAGAATGTATGATTCGTATCACCAGTTCCAACAATATTGACCTCTTGTTCTGTGAGAGGATTACTCTCATAACGAGTCTCAGCAAGACGGAACTTATCGCTAGTATCTTCGATTACAAAGTAAGATCCTGTATGAAGACCTGAGGCAACCTCAACACTCTCATAATAAACCTTATCTCCAGTCTTATAACCATGATTATTGATTGTAATCTGATTAGTTGCCGTATCGATAGCGGATGAAGTAATTCCAGTTGGATTGATGAGAATCTTTTTCTCATCTTCGTTAAACTTAACTCTAACAGCAGTAGAAGTTCCAGTACCAACGGTGGAGTTTGGAACAACATTAAACTTGATAGTGTCACCATACTCAAGACCATGAGTTGCTCCACAGGAAACAACAGTCTTAATCTTACTTACATCGGCAGTAATTTTGGACCTGTTGGTAGTGAGTCTATACTCGGAGTTATCAGAACCAGTACTAAAGAAGTATAGACCGTTTCCGGCAGTAGTTAATCCAACTTGAGTTGCCAGACCAATATAATCAGCACCTTTATTGATAATGTATAATGTTGATGTCAGAGATGTATTGTCTGGAATAGAGAAAGAATTTGCTTGTGCCGCATTATTGGCAGCAGTAATGGAAGCAGTACCTGGTTTATTGGACTTAGTGAAGATTACTTCCTCACCAGTATTGAATGGGTGATTTGGAATATAAATGGAGCGGTTTGGTACAGAAATAGTTTCCTGTACATTTCCAATAGTAAATGTTTTAAGTGTGGAGGTAGTTCCTACACCAACAGAGTCCTGGGCATTAAAGAAAGCAACACTATCAAGAGTAGATTTAAATTTGCTTGTCTTAATTGGTAGAGTAATTCTATCACCATTAAGTCTCAGTTCACTACTAAAGCTATGAGCAACTCCAGCAGTTCCATATCTCTTAACACGAAGAACGCCATTATTGTAATTATTCAATACAGTAAGAAGTTCTACACCATCAGAAGACTTGACAGTAATTGTGCTTCCTACAGATACTGTCTGTAAAGGACTTGAAACAAAAATATCTTCAAATACACCATGGGGTTGAGAACTATACGCAGTCATGGTTCCTGCGAGAGATACTGTCTCAGTACTAAAACCAATTTTATGTGAACCGTTCAGACCAACAACTGATGTTGAAAGACCTGTTACCAAAACAGTATCATTATTTTCGACATTCCATCCACCAACAGTGTAAGCAGAAATCTGCCTATCATTGTCCCAAATTAAAGTAGCGTTTTCATAAGTGTCAAGTGAAGTATCAATAGCAGTTACTGCTACACCAACGAGTTCTGAAACTTCACCTCTAATACCAACTCCACCAGTACCTTCAATATTAAAATCAACTCTATCACCGATTCTATATCCAATTCCACCATCAATAACTTTGATTTCATCTACTACACCCTGGGTGACAGACTCGACAACACTAGTCTGGTCAAATGATTCATATCCCTCATTAAAGAAGTCATAATCTGCTTCTTTTTTGGCAACATTGTATGGGAAGGTATTTCTGACAAGATTAGAATTATTGAAGTCAAATGAATGATCTAAAGTGAAGTTTTCTTTGATAGCCTCAGATTTATATGACTCACCAATAAAATATGGATAAAGTGGTTCCAAATCACTTGAAGTGGCACTTGTGGTAACACCTACAAAGTAAGCATAAACACCATTGGGAAATTCTGGTGTCTTACAGAAACGACCATTGTGGCGGTCAAGATCGCCAACTCCAGTGTACTGATAATCATCAGTAAAGAATCCTGCTGTGAAACCGGGTCTATCCGCAACCAATGAGGTTTTGATCTCATATCCAGGTCTAACAAGTCTTACGCCAGACTGAACGTTATCTACTTCACTATAACCAAATGGACCATAGATTGGATTTCCATCATATGCCCAACCAACGATTGGTGAGTGATTTCCATCAAATGATTCAAAGTTTTGACCAAGGTCTGTGGAGTATCCAAAGATTGCGTGGACCAAAGAATCTTCTTTATCATTCTTATACAGATTGGAGAAGATTTTGGTGCTCTTACTTCTAGAGTGATCAGCAAATCTCTCAGCATCATTTACGTGGAGACCTCTAACTCTAGTGTCAAACTTGGCACCAAATCCTCTTGATCTTACATATATTGAAGTAGCATTACTACTGTAGCCAATGCCACCATTGATTACTATAACATCATCAATACGATTATTAACAATAACTGGTCTTAAAATAGCACCAGTTCCTGGTGTTTTAGATCTATCTTCTACAACAAGATCTGGGAATGAAACATATCCATCACCCTTATTAAGAACTTGAATAGCAACGATTTGACCATTATCGATGATTGGCGCTAGCTGCGCGTTATTGCCCTCAGAGATGGTTACAAGCGGTTTCTTATGAAGATTAAGGACAGTAGATCCATAACCCGTTCCAGACTCATACAGGTATGCGTCAGCGATGATACCAGTAACTAATGGTGTGAATGTAAACGAACCACCAGTAGTTCCAGCATATGAAACATTGGCGTTGATTGTGATAGGTGGATATTGGAATATATGATATCCACTACCAGTGCTTGTGAAGTCTACATACTTCTTCCTGGTAAGTTCGGTAGTTAATGTTCCGTCAGAACCAAGATTGATGAGTTTGAACCTATCAACATCAATCTTCTCAACATAATATCTGTTATTGTTAGTAAGACCACCAACAGTAGTTTCAGTTGCTGTATAGATTACAGTCTCACCTGTCTCAAATCCATGTCCCTTGTACTCAATAGTATTGTACTCTACAGAGACATGACTTGGATTTGCTCTTAATTTTCTGTGGGTATATCCTGAACCACCATCAAGAACTTTAATCTCTCTAAGATTTCCTTGAGAAAGAGTTCTGAATTTATGAATACCTGTAGCATCTGATGGTACAGACAATCCAAGAGTATTAATACCAGCGATACCATTCAAAGCATCACCTTCATTAATGTGAAGTTTGACCGTAGTTGTATTGACAACCTTTACAACATATTCATCGCCACTAATAAGTTTTCCAGTTTCAGTATTATTAATATCATATGCTTGACCAAGAGCAATTGGATTATTGCCGTTTTGGTTGTAAATGATGCGTTGACCATCTACAAGACCATGTGCTGTCCTAAAAGTAATAGTTTCATTAGTGATATCAACACCACCACCAAGACTTAGTGGTCTGCTATCGAATTCAATTTCACGGAATCTTACACCAACAACGGGTTCCAGGACACATCCTTGACCATTACCGCCAGTCAGTGTTACAGATTCTACATTATCAATATCAAATTCTTGTGGATCTACAAAAACTTTTTTGACTGAACCAGTAATGACTGGTTCAACATATGCTGTAGCACCAACACCAGCACTGATAGTAATATTTGGTGGATTAATTACATCATAATCTCTACCACCATTGAGAACTTCAAACTTTTCTATAGGACCATAGTAAATTTTATCAGCACTATCAGGACTGCTAATCTCAACACCATCAATCAAAACACCAATATTTCCAAGATTTCTCTTGGATTCTTTAATACTTGCCAGTGGAGAAGACAGTGGGAACTTTCTTAAAATATTATTGGAGGAGAGTTCTCTATCTTCGTGACGAACAAGAGTGAAGTTATGAGTTCCAGTACCTGTAACTGGAGCAAATCTAATGAACTCATTACCAGTCAAAAGTGACTTGGAAGCATAAAGATAAATTTCTTTTCCATTGACTAACTTAACATAGTAAGTTTCTCCAGAATTTAATCCGGCGAGAGGATTTGTGGCGGTGTATCTAATTTGATCGCCATCAATAAATCTTACAGGTGTGGCAAACTTAACTGTAGAATATGTTTTAAAGAAATTGCTATATCCACCTAAGTTAACTTCTGTTCCGTCAGGGATAGTAGACTCAACAATCTCATCCTGAATTTGATATCCAGGTAAAGAGTGCGAAGCAACATATCCAAATTTACTTAAGTCATCAGTATATACATTCAGTACGTTAGCAATATATACACCTTGACCCAACTTAATTACAACACCAGCACTTCTGCTCTTGGTCAAATTTCTTCTGATGCTGTAAGAAACACCAGCAGCAGGTACAAATGATGAAATATTACCGAGGGTTAAAGTTCTATTTGTTGGAATCGCAGTAATAATAGCGTCAGCAGATGCCTTTGTATTGCTACTACCAACAAGAATGTCTACAGAATCACCAACTCTAAACTGTGCTTTATCAATATCAGACTTGACAGCAAAGTTAGCACCATTGATTGACTGTACATTAACTCTTGACTTAGTGTTGTAAATCCAAGAGTTGGCAAATACTTCTTTATAAGTCTTATCTTCAGTTGGATTATAGATTACTTCACCAACATTCTTGACGGAAATAACTTCATCTGCTTCCATCAAAGGAATATCACTTAGTGCTTCAAAATTAGATAATACTCCAGTGATACGAAGTTCTACTTTCTTCTCAGTATCACCATTCTCATATCCAAAGACAGTTTCATTTGCCCTGATAGGATCAGTTACTTCAATCTTGGTTGTTACACCAGAGCAACCAAAGAACTGGGTAATACTCTTAGAAGTGTAAGTGATTGTATTTTCACCACTGATAAGAGTACCAGCAGCAGGAAAACCAATTGTCGAATCAACACTGATAGTAGTACCACCAATCTCAACTGGTTCTAGAACCTTAGAGTACCCTGGTACAGTGAACTCACCTTCAATTAGATCTCTATCATTATATCCAATAAACAAACCTAGTTTGTAGAATGTCTTATTATTTCTTGTGAATATTTCTACTTCAGATACTGAAGCACTGGTATTCAAATCATTCGACTTAAAGATTGTCTGACCTTCAAGTGCTAGTGGATCACCAGACAGTCTTTCTGCGACCACCAGTTCTCTTCTAATATAATCAGCAGAAGATGGTTTGATAAGTCTTGTCTCAAGGTCAATAACCTTTGCCTCTACGCCATAGAGAACCTTGAAGAGAATAACTATAGACTCTTCAATACCTTTGGACTGGTAAAAACTTCTAGCATTTTTGATGAAGTTACCAACATCAAGACCATCAACAAACTTAAGTTCTTCAAATCCTGGAGTGAAAGTCTTCTTGAGTTTCTTATAGAACTCCTGGAGGAAGAGAGCACTGAGGTTTTGGACCTCAGAGGACGCTGTGTGCGCCTCTGCGGTGGTTTCTTTGAAGATTACGCTCTGACGGTTGACGTTAGAGAAATACGCCTCTGTAGAGTCATCATATCCAGTGATGCCACTAAATCCACGGATACATCCAGTAAACGTGGTTTCAGTCTTACCAGTGTAGGTAATGATCTCATCACCAATCTTTAGCAGACCATAATCATCAGGAAAACCTTTTGTTGATGCTACAGTGATTGTAGTATCGGACGCAGTGATAGTAGAGGAAAGAGTTGTTTTGCCAACAACAACTTCTGGTACTAGATTATCAACTCTAATATAACGATCGAGGTTATCAATTAAGTCAGTATTACCGCCCTGAAATTCCTGGGAAATAAAGTACTGTTTAAAAAATTCTACTGCTTTTGGAAAATCGGCAACTAAGAATTCTGGAAGTTGGCTCTCAATAATCTTATTAAGTTGCACTCTCTTCTCAAAATGAGACATATTTTATTTCCTCTCTAATGCTCCGTTTGAATAACTTGAAGTATAGTAATCTCTAGTGAATGAGACGCCAGAAATATCTTCGCCAGATGCGATGACATCTTTAACCATATTTATTCGACTCTTGGAAACATCCAATGTCAAATAGAGATCTTTTAGACCAACAACATCATTGGATTCTGGGAATGCTTGAACCTCAATAATTGAGTTATCAGCAACAGTAGAAGTGATGTTAATTGTGTTGAGAAGTATCTCACCTTTCTTATAATCAACTGTTCCAGCATCCTTAGCAACAACTAATCTATTTCCATTTTTATCAATCTTTACAATGGAAATAATACCCTTTTCAATGTTAAGAGATGCTGGTCTTCTCAGGAATGTTTGTGATGCCTCAGTAGCATTTGTGATTTGATCAATACCAGTACCAATAATTGGAGCATCGGTAAAATAAACAATATCAGAACTACCTGCTAGTGTAAATCCAGTAGACTTAATGTTCAAACCATTAGGATTGACATGGAATCTGTTACCAAAGCAGAGTTCATACTGAGCAAATTGGTTCTTCAGAACCTTCATATCTCTTCTAATCTTGACTTTAGTGATATTAGAAGTGATAGCAGTGTCAACTCTATCAATAAGTTGTAGTGCTTTACTATATTTGAATCGTCCACCAAAACGATTCATGTCTACATCTTTAGAATATCTGTTCAAACCAGCAGTAATACTAGTTCTTAGATCATCTGGAGAAGAAACTTGATTATTGTTATAGTAAATTGTTGAATCAAGTTCGATATAAAGAACTTTAAGGTCAATAATATTCTGATTGATACCAGCGATTGAGTATTGCTTCAGTCTTGATAGAATATTTTGCTTATCAAAGTCTGAAACATATGTTCCATTCTTAGGTTTGATACTAATTTGGACTGTACCAAACTTAGGAGGACTTAATTCTTCGCCACCAACGACAGCAACCGACTCCATATTGGGATAAACGGAAGAAATAATCGCTTCATAGTCCCTTGCTGTAACTGCTCTGTACTGCGCTGAGTAAAGTCTAGGAGCAAAGTACTTAATCGACGATACATTCTCTATTTCACCGCCGTTAATCGCTCTCTGGATGGTTGTGACGGGTACTGACGCAGTAGGAATGAGTCTTACACCACCATCATCAACAAAACTACCTTGGAAATCAAATAATGAAGGACCATTTCCTGATTCACCATCGGTAACAATATACCTGACAGTAATGACAGCGTTATTTTCTAATTCTTTTCCAAAATATCCATCACCAAACAGTAATTCATACCTTTCTTCTTGAACTTCTTGAATTAAGAATATTTCAGAGTTCTTATCAATGTTTAAAATATTATCTACAACGTGATATTCTCTTCCAAGACCAGAATCATTGATACCTTTGACATAAACTCTAACAGTTGACGTATCAATATTAGGATTATCAAGGATAAAACGCTGATCTTGTGATGTATTAACTAAAAACTGACGTGTCAGGAAAGAACCCTGATACAATTTAATAGGATTATCAGCAGTACCAAACTGAGCAACACCATTTTCAACCGTTGCGCTGATGTTTTCAGGTACTGAGAAGCGATATGTGGTATTATCTGATGCGCCAATACACACAAGACCTGCTTCTAAGGAGATAAATGCGCCTGAAGTACTTGTTGGAACCGCAAAAGTTACATCTGCGACTGCTGCAGTCTTTGATCTTGGGATATAACCGATGTTTCTTGCCAAAGAAACGACGTTTTCACGTACTGTAGCGCCGTCCAGGAAGGATTCATTGACAACTAAGTTCGCATTAAACGCATTGATGTAGGTATTGTAGGCAAGAGTATCGATTAGGACAGAAAAGTTCGATCCTTCAAAGTCAAAATCCGTGAAATTGGAGTTAGCACGGAGATAATCTTTGATTTGAACCTTAATCTGGTCAAAATCTAGGTTAGTAAACTGTGTAAAAGGCATTTTTTATCGCGTTGCCTCCAATATGAAGGAGAAGGCTTGTGGTGGAAAATCTTGCCCTACAATATCAAAGTAAACACTGACATTAAAAGAGTTATTATCAGGTCTTGGTTCAACTTGAACTCTTAAATTATCAACTCTATCCTCATAAAATTTGATAGTATTGACAATTTGGTCTTCAATAACTCTAGCAGTAGCAAAGTCCACGAACTCAAAAAGAGAATCGCGGACATCAGTACCTAATAATGGTTGAAAAAAGCGTTCCGTCGGGATGGTTTCTACTAAATTACGTACAGATCTAACGATTGCACGTTCATTAATGAGCACAGGCAAATCCTTTGTCACAGGATGTGGGTCAAAGGAGAAACTAATATCTTTAAATGCTCTTGATACCCTCTGTCGCGCCATTTATAAGGGGTGATTTTCTTAAATTTATTTATACCCCTCACTCAGATTTTTGATTTGATACCTCATCATTATCAAATTCTTCTGGACTATCATTAGTCTTATGTGGCATTGACCAATAATCAGTGATTAAACTTTTAGTACCAAATGTTTGATACATGTAATCTTGATCTCTATCTACAGGTGAATTGCCCATGATACTTTTGGTGGTATGAATCCGAAGGGTTTTTATCCCTCATGACGTATTTATTGACGAGTAAAAAGGGGTCCGAAGACCCCTTACTATTATCAACCTTTACCTTGTCCGCGATACATCTTACGTGCTTTATTGCGAGAAGTCGCGGCATACTTTGTATTCGTCCCTGTGCCCTGACGAGTCTTCTTCGGTTTTCCGGGTGTAAAACCACTCTTGTTCACACCAACCTTTGCCTTAACTGCCATAATTAATCTCCTTGTGTAATTTGTGTTTCAAGTTCCGAGGGGTTCGGAGACCCAGAAGAGTAGAAGTCCTCTGCTAGGTCTGTCATTTTATCAAAGTATTCATCTTGGGTCAAGCCTTCAGCAAGAACTTGACCTTTGTGGAGAATTGTATAAAACTCCTGCGCCATTATCAGATCACCCTTGTCTTTTCGTGACCAACTCTAATACGTGGGTCACACCAAATCTCAAAACCTGCTGCGATAGCATCAAGACAGAATGATACATCCTCTCCACACATGTCCTGTACTTCACCAGATTCAAAGACTTGCATCTTAGGAGCAAACCAAGGATACTTGATTTCTTCGTGCTCAAAGACACCATACTTAATCAATAACCAACCAAAACCAGCATAATCAACTGTAAAAGGCTTCTTACGCTTCTGAATGGTTTCTAAAGTTTCATGATTCATAACACCACCATTGTTACGGAAGTCATCCTCTTCCATCCAATGAGCAACACTAGTGGTCATACCATCTTCAGTACAATACCAACCAGAAGCAATGTCCTTATCCATCAGAACTAACTGATAGAACTTCTCAGCATTAAACACAATGTCACTATCAATCCATAACTGATAGTCATACTGTAACTTACCATCCCATGGTTTCTGGTCAGGTCCACGAAGTACATTAGCACCCAAACACTTACAACGGGCAAAATTCACCATAGAACTATAGTCCTGTGAAATCTGAATACTTGCTCCGTTCTGTACTAAGTCAAAACAAAGTTGAACAAAGTTCTTCAAATAAGTATATGATACTCCTCTACCAGGTAGACAGAATACTACTGTCTTCCCTTTAATCATTTCTCTTGCCTTTGCATAATCCCATTCTACTGCTGATGGTGTAGAAGACGCAACGGGCGTTTTTGCTTTTACTGTAAATCCTTTATTTGCCATAATTTGGTCAAGTTTGAATGTGAATCGATTCAGAAGTAATTATACTACTAATCACTGAGGTTGTCTACTCCTTTACTCAGTCCTTATTAACTTCAGTGATTACAATACAGTCTCCATCAACCTCCATATTTACTTCAGTACCCTCATACCACCTAAACTCACTCAGTATCCACTCAGGTATGACAACATAATACTCTCCAGTAATTGGATCAACCTCTACGGTCGTAAAATTTTCTCCGGGATTTTTTTGCATCTGAGGTATTTGTGTTTCCATTTTTGTTTTATATAGAAAAACTGAGAGTTATAAAAATAGCTGGCGAAAGCAAGACTTTATAGCTTAAAGGGACCCATGGGTTTTATATACGGGGGGCGGGCATTATAACGCCACACGCGCCACGGCGCAACGCCCCCACAACGGGGGGCACTGCCAACCACGAACCCATAAGGACTGGGGGTCACAGACCCTTAAGGCGGTCACGGGCAGCGGCACGGCGGTCGGCAGCGTACTGAGAGGCAGCACGGGCAGCGTTGGCGGACTTATCACCAACCCACTGGCGACCCAAACCAGTGACACGGGTGATGGTGCCACCCTTACCAGAACCAGTGGCATGGGAAGCGGTCTGACCGTCACCGTCACGGACGGAACCAACACCAGTCAGGTGACCGTATCCGTCGGTGCGCTGCATGGTCTCACCCTTACGGGGACCACGGGTCTTAAGGCGCTTAACGGAAACCTCTTTACCAGCAGCGTTAAGGTCGGCAGCGATGGCGGTCAGGTTGGAGAGGGAAGCGTTCATGTCGGTTGGGTGTGTTCCTTTGACTCTTATAAGATACAGGGTCGGAGGGGGTCAGGTCAAGACCCCCGGACCAGTAGTCTGACCGTCACAGGTCCGCCAGCATCTCATCCAGGGCAGCGGTGTCGATGGTGCCATCCATCCAGCGGGCACCGTCAGGGGTCATCTGCCCCCACATCATCTCCAGGCGGGGGATGAGGCGGTCGTAGGAGTCATAACGCTGGGCGACCTTGTAGGTCGTCTCATCATTGCTGATCCAGAGGGCGACGTTCCAGGTCGCCCAGTTTGCCCATCCGTTGAAAGTGGTTGCGGTCATGTCGTTTCGTTTGGTATGAGAGAATTCTACAGGGTCAGGGGCGGACTGCCTGCTCAATGGTGGACAGTGCGTCTGCCGTCACAGTACGGGCAGGGGTGCTGGTCCAGAAGAGAACGCCAACCGCTGCCAGGATGATGAGGCGGAACATGGTCTGATGATGGAAGGATGCGGAACGTGAGCGGGTCAGTGCTTTGATCATCAGTCGCGGTCGGAGATATTCCAGGTCCCGTAGGTTCCCTGAGGGCGGGTTGCTTCCCACTTGGCGAACCACTCCTGAGTGCCAGCAGCGGCAGCATCGCGGATTGCCT
>Ga0255768_10001856_pt1 | contig 21498 bp, 20 predicted proteins | sample 071ome_33_FD_179983 | JGI IMG/M metagenome (GOLD analysis project Ga0255768, IMG submission 179983) | Coastal salt marsh microbial communities from the Groves Creek Marsh, Skidaway Island, Georgia - 071412AT metaG (version 2) | ecosystem: Environmental > Aquatic > Marine > Intertidal zone >...
CTGCTGCGCTTTCTATGGTTTTATTGATTTCTGCGAGATTGGCTAAGAGCGATTCCAATGACTGTTTAAAATAGTTAAAGTCCATTTTGTCAGGCCTATTTTCTTTAAAAAATTGCTCACAAAGTTCTTCTAAGCTCGTCTCAGAAAAACTAAGCTGATAAACAGCCTGCACCAAACACTCTCTGGTTTTAAGTTGGACTTTAAATTTTGCGAGATTTTTAGCCATGCAATTGCTTGATGGTATGCAAAAGTGTGAAGGCTAATTCTTTGCCCTTATTTAATTTTGAGGGATTAGCCCTTTCTTCTGCTTGCTCTTGAGATTCCGTTGTTAAAATCCCCATGGTGACCGGGGTATCTGAAGCAATATTCAGCTCCATCAGTCCATGGCTAGCAGAGTTAGCAATTAACTCAAAATGATAGGTATCTCCCCTAATGACAGTCCCCAGAGCCAACACACCATCACAGCTTTTTTGAAGTTTTTTTGATGCCTGAACTAGCTCCCATGCACCCATTGCCTCCAATGAAACAATGTTAGTGATACCGCAGCTAGCAAAATATTCTTCGGCAGAATTTTTAAGCATAGAGACAATTTCTTCGTTCCACAAAGTAAATGCAATGCCTATAGTTAGATTCTCACAATTTTCTAAGATAGGAGTATTTAAAGTAGGATCGCTCATGATTCAAAACCTACAACTTCAAGATCGTATCCGCCAAGAGAGGAGTATTTAACTGGGGTCGCTAAGAGTCTAATTTTAGTCAGCCCAAGTTCGCTCAAGATTTGTGATCCAATTCCAATGGTTTTGGTTTCTGGAGCAACGCTCACTTTGGCGCCAGTTAAGTCATTTAACTGGCTGTCAGTGTCCTGGGGGTTTCCTATCAAAAGCATCACACCGCATTCTTCCTGAGTAATTCTGTCTAAACCTTCGTGAAAGTTAATACGCGAACCAAAACCTTCTAAACCAATCAAATCGTGCAATAAATTTTGAACATGTACTCTCACCAATGGTGCTTCTGTTTTACATAGATCGCCATGAACGAGAGCAATATGCAGTCTGTCAAAGATCGAATCCCTCCATGCTGTTACATGAAAGGTTTTGCCTCCAATCTCTTTGTTGCCCTCAAATTCTTTGCTAACTGATTTTTCTTTGACGGAACGGTAGTGAATTAAATCCTCTATGGTCCCAATCTTTAAATCATGTTTTTTAGCAAAACTTAAGAGCTCATCCCTGCGCGCCATAGTTCCGTCTTCGCTCATAATTTCACAAATAACTCCGGCAGGCTCTAATTTAGCTAGTCTGGCTAAGTCGCATGCTGCTTCGGTATGCCCGGCTCTACTTAAGACTCCACCCGGCGAAGCTCGTAAAGGAAATACATGTCCAGGCTGCACAATATCTTGGGGCTTGGCATCCTTGGAGGATGCTGTGGCAATAGTATGTGCTCTGTCGGCAGCTGAGATTCCTGTAGTTATTCCTTCCGCTGCTTCAATCGAGACAGTAAAGGCTGTTCCATTTTTTGTTCTATTGAGATTGGTCATCATCGGCAGATTGAGCGCATCACATTTTTCTGGCGACATTGCTAAACAGATCAAGCCCTTGCCATGAGAGGCCATGAAATTAATTTGTTGAGAAGTGACGTTCTCTGCAGCACAGATTAAATCTCCCTCGTTTTCTCTGTCTTCATCATCTACAAGCACAACCATTTTGCCTGCAGCAATGTCTGCAATCAGAGAGTCTGTTGAATCAAATTTCATGTCGGTTTTATCTTTTGTAGGTAGATTTTATATCAGCGCCACACTTTTCGCTTGAAAGTAATGTAAGGTCATCTAAAAGATTTTCAAAACTATCTTTTGATTTCATGGGCCTTAGTCCATCCCCAAGCACTTTGGGAGATCGAAAAACCGTTAACTCATCCAATAGATTGTATTTTTGAAAGAGGGTAAATAATCCTTGTCCAGGTTCCACCAACACGCTACTGATATTTCTGTGAAGCAGCTCTTTGAAAAGGATATTGAAAAAATGTTTGCCAGTTTTTGCAATGATGATGTTCTCAATATTTTGTTTTTTTGGAAAATTTATTTTTTTATTTGAGACAAGAAGGATTTTTGAGAATCGATTGGTTAAATTCTTTAACTGAACACTGGAAATGTCTTTGTTGGTAATAATAATTTTTACAGGTTGAGCTGAGTCAGCAATATTCTTATTTATTAAGTGTAAGCTTGGCCTATCTATTCTGAGTGTATTGCCACCAATTAAAACAGCCTTATGCTTTTTTCTAAGACTTTGAACATTAGCTCTGCTTTTTGGTCCGCTTACTAAAAATTGTTTTTTAGCATTCTTTGGCCCCAAGAAGCCATCCTTAGTAAGCGCAATTTTAAGAGTAACAAAAGGTCTATTTTGAGTTTGGTTGATTGCAAATATTTTTAATAGGTCCTGGCATTCTTTTCTATACCTTGAAACCTCAATATCAATGCCATTTGCTTTTAATAGCTTTAATCCTTTGCCAAAAATTTTTGGATTGGGGTCTTTTGCTCCGTATACCACCTTTGCAATGCCATATTGCAAAATGGTGTTCGTACAAGGAGGAGTATTATTAGTTATCGAGCAAGGCTCAAGGGTAACAAACATGGTAGAGCCATTAAGAAGCCTTTTGCCTTTGGCAGCTCCATAATTTCTTAGACAACTTCTAATAGCATTGACCTCAGCATGATGGCTTCCGTATTTTTTATGCCAACCACGACCAATGACTTTATTTCCTTTGGTAATTATGCAACCAACCATGGGATTGGGTTGAACAGAGAACTCGCCTTTTTTTGCCAGCTCAATGGCTTCAAGCATGTGAATAGAATTATTCACTTCTTACTTTTTTTTGGAGTTTTTTCTGAAGAAAGGGATGAAATTTCTTGCGCAAATTCTTTGATGTCTTGAAAGTCTCTATAGACAGAAGCAAATCTAACATAGGCAACTTGATCCACATTTTTTAGGGCGGTCATGACTACTTCCCCTATGGTTCTTGAGGGAATTTCTCTCTCACCCATTTGTCTGATGTTATTGATAATCTTACTAAAGAGAGCATCAATATCTTCAGTAGAAAGAGGTCTCTTTTCTAATGCGCGCTGCATTCCTGCTTTAAGTTTCGAGCCATTAAAGGGCTGTCTTTCGCCATCGCTTTTGATTACTCTTGGAAGTGCCAAGTCCGCATTTTCAAAGGTAGTAAATCTTCCTTGGCAAGTTTCACACTCCCTTCTTCTTCTAACTTGAGTGCCATCAGCTACCTGCCTTGAATCAATTACCTTGGTATCTTCGGCTTGGCAGAAAGGACAAAACATTACTTGTATACAGGAAAGTTATGACAAAGCTTAAGCACGGATTGTTTGATGTTTGCTATCACCTGAGCATCTTCATGGTTGTTAACAATTTCTGTGATCCAATTTGCAAGTTTACGGATTTCATCATCTGCAAATCCCCTGGTAGTTACAGCTGGGGTACCTAATCTTATCCCTGAAGTGACAAAGGGAGATTGAGGATCGTTTGGAACCGCATTTTTGTTTGCAGTAATGTTTGCATCGCCGAGAGCTTTTTCGATGTCTTTACCCGTTAAATTTTTAGAGCGTAAATCCATTAAGACAATATGGTTATCCGTTTTTCCAGTCACTACGTCGATACCAGAGTCTATGAGACAGTTACACAGCAACTTGGCATTATCAATTACTTTTTGAGAATACTCTTTAAAAGAAGGCTCAAGAGCTTCCTTAAAGCATACTGCCTTCGCAGCAATCACATGCATCAGAGGGCCTCCTTGAGAGCCAGGAAATACCGCTGAATTTAATTTCTTTTCAAGTTCAGGATTTGCTTTCGCTAAAATGATCCCTGATCTGGGACCTCGCAAGGTTTTGTGAGTGGTCGAGGTAACCACATCTGCGTATGGAACCGGAGAAGGGTAAAGACCTGCAGCAACAAGGCCCGATACATGAGCCATATCTACCAATAAATACGCCCCAACCTCATCAGCTATATCCCTGAAAATACTCCAGTCGACTATCCCTGAAAAAGCAGAGAATCCCGCAATGATCATCTTAGGGTTATGCTCTTTCGCTAAATCTCTCACTTGATCGTAATCAATGTCATGGGTTTCAGGATGCAGTCCGTATTGATGGGCAACATAGTTGCGTCCACTAAAATTTACTTTAGCGCCGTGGGTAAGGTGGCCCCCATGATCTAAACTCATTCCAAGGATCACATCGTTGGGTTGTAGCATTGCCAAAAAAGCTGCTGCATTTGCTGAAGAACCCGAATGCGGTTGAACATTGGCATAATCAGCTTTGAAAAGTTTTTTTGCTCTTTCTATGGCTAGATCTTCTGCGATATCAACATGCTCGCAGCCACCGTAATATCTTTTAAAAGGGTAGCCTTCTGCATACTTATTTGTGAGCAGACTCCCTTGGGCTTCAAGTACTCTCTTAGAGGCATAGTTTTCAGAAGCTATGAGTTCAATATGATCTTCTTGGCGTGCAGTTTCATTAAGCATTGCGGACCATAATTCTGCATCATAGTCAGCAATGGTGCCTGCATCAAAAAAGATGGAATCTCTGAAATTAGACAATGTTTTTACTCCAAAAATGTTATGTAAGGCAGGGTTATTATCTTAACCCATTCAAGGTCTTTTGTGTCGAAAAGGTCTTTTTCTATCGGGGTTAATCCCCACACAAATTTTGCATTCCATACCATGACATTTGGTAGCCTGACAAAAGGCTCTGCCCCAAAAGATTATTTGTAAATGCAGCTTATTCCAATCTTTTTTTGGAAAATGCCTTTTTAAATCTCTTTCAGTTTGGACAACACTTTTTCCATTAGTGAGTTTCCACCTCTGGGCAAGTCTGTGAATATGAGTATCTACTGGAAAAGAGGGTTGTCCAAATGCTTGGCTCATAACTACCGATGCTGTTTTGTGGCCAACTCCAGGAAGTTTTTCAAGTGCCGCAATATCCTCTGGTACTATTCCATTGAAGTCTTTTAATAAAATGTGTGATAGCTCTCTGATTGCTTTAGATTTTTGCGGACCCAGCCCACAAGGTTTAATGATGGAATAAATTTTATCTTTAGTAAGCTTCGACATAGCCATTGGATTATCTGCAAGCGCAAAGAGTTTGGGAGTTACTAGATTAACTCTCTCATCAGTGCATTGTGCGGATAACAACACTGCAATGAGAAGGGTAAAAGGATCTTGGTGATCAAGAGGTACAGGTGGATTAGGAAAGGCAGCATTGAGGCATGCTTGGATGTGTGTAATACGCTCTTTAAGTGTTAGCACTGCTTACATTGACCCGTTAAATAATTTGCTTGGTTTTCTATAATAGGTATATTATATGACTACTAATAGCACTCTATGAGGGGGGAAATTATGTTTATTAGATTATTTAGCACCATTGCGCTTGGACTAAGCTTTTTCTCATTCAACGTATTCGCTCAAGAAGATTCAGGATACGATGGCAGAACAGTAGAAGAAGTTGTTACCACAGCGTTAAGACAGGAATCATCACTTCAAGATACTGCGATCACTGTGACCGCGATTACTGGTGATGGACTTGAGGCAAAGCAAATCGAAAATATGGAAGACTTGCAGTTTGCCGTACCAACTTTAGGTTTCCAAAAAGGAGCTTACTCAGGTTCTGGTATCACATTGCGTGGTATTGGTAACTTTTGTGTAGGTAACTCATGTAGTGGCGCCATCGGTGTGTTCTGGAATGGCCAGGTTGCCAGCGCATCTACATTGTACGAGGCAGAACTATTTGACATTGAAAGGGTAGAGGTACTTCGTGGACCTCAAGGAACACTTTTCGGTGATGGAACAACTGCCGGTGTACTCCAAATTATTTCTCAAAAACCAGGCGATGAATTTAGTGGTTATGTCAAAACAGATCTTGGAGACTACAACTCTGTAAGGCTATCTGCTGCAGTAGATCTACCCCTCAGTGAAAGAGTAAGATCAAGAATTGCTGTCGCTTCTCTTAAAAGAGATGGTTTTGTAACCAATTCCTATAACGGCGATGAACTTGATGATAGAAATACTCAAGCAGCGCGTTTAACTATGGAGTTTGATTATTCAGACGATACGCTCATGAGATTTACTTACGAGCATACTAATGCTGATGATAATAGACTAAGAGCTGCAAGACAGTATTGTAAGTCTCACCCAGTTTTAGGTTGTAGTGCTTTAGACACTGGCATGGAGCCAGTATTTTCAGCTGGTGCATATGGTCACTGGGTTATGTACCTTCAACAACAAGCAACCTCGCTTGACTATACTGATGCACGAGTTAATCCTAGTGACGATATTAGAAGTGTTGATTTAGATTACACTCCTTGGCATACAGCGACTAACACTCAAGCTTTATTTGAAATTGAGCATCAGCTTACCGATGATGTAAAAATGGATTTCTCTTATGCATACAGTACTAGAGACTATGAAGATTCTGCTGATTATGATCATTCTGTAAGTGTGGTACCTTATGCAATAGGGCCAATTACTACTTGGCAACACTGGGATAGACCTAGCCAAGGTGCTCCCATTGTAGGAACCAATACTTATGCCTCCAATGGAACTATTGACTATTCAGCAACTGAATCAGAATGGGCTCAAACTGAAGTAAGATTTTACTCAGATTACGATGGTAAATTAAATTTCTCAGGCGGTCTTTTTTATCTAGAATCGCAATCACAAGTTGACTATGACTTAGCAGCTCCTTACATGAACTACTGGGGCGATACTTCAAACGGCCCACTTTGTGCGATCTTCTCTTACACTTGTGGATTGGGCGGAGCTCCATTCTGGAGTACTTGGTTTACAACACTCCCAACTGCTTCAGCACAAGCAACACAGCTAGTACTTGCAGGATTGTTACCTCCTGCTCAAGCACAAGGTTATGTGCTTAATTCTGCTGCTACTGCTGCCACACAAGCTGCTCAAGGCGCATGTGCATTCGGAGTTGGACCTTGTGGTGCTCTCCCATACTGGCAACAAATGTATAACAACGACTCCAATGTAAGTAGAAATACTTTCGGTGTTTATGGTGAGATTTACTACGATATTACCGACAAAACTTCATTAACATTTGGCGCAAGAAACACAGAATATGAGATCAACAATTACACATATGTCGCATTGTTAGATTTACAAGGGGATGCTGCTGGATATTACAACAATCCTAACAGACCAAACCCGATCTTGAGACCTTTTGATGCAAGTAAAAACACCTTCAAAATTGGTTTTGATCATCAATACAGTGATAACACACTTATTTATGGAACATATACCACTGGATTTAAGCCAGGTGGATCCAATCCTTCAAGTGGAGATGGGGTTCCTACAACTTTCGGAGCTGAGGAAGCTAATGTGATCGAATTTGGTGTAAAAAGCACTCTGATGGACGGAAGACTGCAGGTAAACTCTTCCGTTTACTTTAATGAGTACAATGGCCTTCAAGTATCAAAAATTGTTAGAAGATCATCAGTTAATGAAAACTCTGATGCTGAAATTACAGGTTTTGAAACTGAATTCCAATTCTTCTTATCAGACAAGTGGTTGCTAGATGGTTACTATGCCTATACAGATGCTGAGTTTACTAGATTTGAATCAGTAGATCCTTTGAATCCTGGTGCGGCAACTGCATACTTAGACAACCAATCAATCTTTGATCCAATCGGTGGTACTGCGACTGGGTTCTTTAGTGACTTCGTTCAGTTTGGTCCTCTTTGTCAGGCAGGTCTAGTGACTGACGTTGGTCTTTGTACATTGGCCGCATACGCAGCTGACCCATTATTTGGTGCACTAGTTAAGTATCAATTAACTGATACAGGGATTCTTTATAAGTCCTTTGGACCGCTGTGTACTCAACCTTTCTTTGGGTTGGATAGTACTACTGCTCCATGTCCTGCTACCGATGGTGTAGTTCAAGACTTGTCAGGTAACAAATTGCCTCTATCTGCAGAAACTAACTATAGATTAGGTTTATCAAGATTCTTTGATACAGCAAATGGTACTTGGGTCGCTAGACTTGATTACACCTACAGAGGTGATACATATTCAGATAACTTCAACAGAGAATTTGATAAAATTCCTGAACTTGATTACTTAGATTTCTCATTGAGATTTACTTCAAAAGATGAGTCTTGGTACGCAGGAGTTTATGCAAGAAACCTAACTGATGAAGATCATATTTACGCTAAGTATCGTTCAGATCCAACTATTGGTGGATTTGCTAACGGTGTAGCAATTGATCCTAAGATTGTAGGTATTAATTTCGGTATTAATTTCTAATTGATCTGATAATTTTAAAAGCCCAGCAATTGCTGGGCTTTTTTTTGAAATGAAAAAACAAATCGAAAAAATTCTGTTCAAACTTAAAGATGCTTTTAAAGAAGAATCTGAAGATAACTTTGAAATGCTAAGTACCTACTTTCAATGGATTGAAGGTGAAGCAACGGATGAAGATCTAGATCGAGCTAACGAACAACTTAAAGAGATTTTTAAAAACCTTGGACTGGGGTTTTTTTTAATTCTGCCTTTTAGTCCCATCACTATTCCCTTCATTTTTAAAAAGGCAAAAGATTACAATATTGACCTTATACCAAAGTGGTACAAAACTTTTAGCAAGGATGACGATAGAGTAGAATAGTTCATTGTTTTAGAAACTATTGGCACTTATAATGCCAATATATCTTTGGAGTAAATCATGAAAAATGCAGTAATCGTTGATAGCGTAAGAACTGGTTTGGCTAAATCTCATAGAGGCGGCTTTAATATCACCAGACCAGATGACATGACAGCACATGTTATCAATGCGCTTCTAGAAAGAAATCCTAACCTTCCACCAGAGGCTGTTGAGGATGTCATTATGGGTTGTGGAAATCCAGAAGGCCCTCAAGGACACAACATCGGAAGAAATGCTGCAGTCCTCTCCAATTTACCTATCACAGCCGGCGGCACTACAGTCAACAGATACTGTTCTTCAGGTCTGCAAACAGTAGCCATGGCTGCATCGCAGATTATGGCAGGGTGTTATGACACCGTAATTGCGGGGGGTGTTGAGCAAATCTCCATGATCTCTGGCAAAACCAACATGGAAGGCTTTGTAAATGAAAAACTAGCTGAAACGGTTCCTGGCATTTACCATCCTATGGGCATCACTGCGGAGACAGTTGCTAAAAGATACGATGTTTCGAGGGAAGCACAGGATGAGTATGCTTTAAGCAGTCAGCAAAGAACTGCTGCAGCTCAAGAAGCCGGCCTTTTCCAAGATGAAATTGTACCCATGGCAACTAAGATGCTTTTGGTTAATAAAGAAACTGGTGACTCCAAAGAGATTGATTACGTTGTAGAAAAAGATGAATGCAATCGTCCTGAGACTACTGCAGAAGGGCTTGCTTCATTAAAACCAGTATTTGATCCTGAGAATGGCTCTGTAACAGCAGGAAATTCATCTCAACTATCCGATGGTTCTTCTGTAACTTTGGTCATGAGCGAAGATAAGGCTTTAGAGTTAGGTCTCAAACCTACCGCCTACTTTAGAGGATTCACTACCATGGGCTGTGAACCTGATGAAATGGGTATAGGTCCAGTATTCTCAGTTCCTAAGCTTTTAGAAAGATACAATTTATCTGTAAGTGATATTGATCTTTGGGAGTTGAACGAGGCTTTTGCTGTTCAGGTTGTCTATTGCAGAGATAAGCTAGGTATCCCGATGGATAAACTTAATGTGAATGGCGGCTCTATTTCTATTGGTCATCCCTTTGGTATGACTGGTTCTAGACAAGTTGGACATATCACTCGAGAGCTTGTAAGACAGGATAAGCAGTTTGGCATCGTTACCATGTGTGTTGGTGGCGGTATGGGCGCAACTGGCTTATTCGAACGATATCCTTCATAACATTAACGAATTCACTCTTATTAAGAAGTACCTATCAGACATAGGTACTTCTTATGCTTCTCATATTTCAATAAATGTAGGAGATGATTGCGCTGTCTATAGTTCCCCATCTCAGCAATTAATATCCACTGATGTTGCAGTAGCTGGAGTTCATTTTCCCAAGAGCCTGCCTTCGGAATTCATTGCACGCAGAGCAGTGGCAGCTGCATTTAGTGATATCGCTGCTATGGGAGGCAGCATTACTGGATTTACTTTAGGCCTCTCCTTAGAAAGGGTAAATGCAGATTGGCTGGCTGGTTTGCGAAAAGGATTAAAATTTATTGCCAAACAATATCAAGTACCTCTCATAGGTGGAGATGTTGTGAAAGGTCCAACACAGCTTGCCATCACAGTTATTGGGAGGGCTGCACAAAGGCCAATTTTAAGAAGTGGGGCTAAGACCGGAGATATCATTTGCCTTTCTGGAAAACTTGGCAGAAGTTATCTAGGATTTAGAGCCTACCAAAAAGATAAGCAACTAAATGCAATTACAAGAGGATATCTTTCACCAGAGGCAAAAGTTACTTATGGCCAGTGTTGCGCTAAGTACGTGAGCTCCATGATGGATGTCTCTGATGGTATTTTACAGGATCTATCGCATCTCATGGGCGCATCCAAGGTAGGAGCCAATGTTGATTTTAAATCTATTCCTTTTGCATCCGACAAGGATATTCCCAAGATCATCGGTTTTGGAGATGATTATGAATTGCTGTTTACTGTTAGTCCAAACAAAATAAAACCACTTCGAGCAAGCCTGGCAAAAAATAACATGGGTCTTTGGGAAATTGGGGTGGTAGACGGTAAAAAGATAAAGATTGATAATCTACCTAAAAAAATTAGCTCGCTGGGCTGGGATCATTTTGCATGAAGACAGTATTTAATTTTCTTATTAAGTTATGTGCCAGCATGGGAGGGATTGGCTATATAAAATTTGCGCCAGGCACTCTTGCAAGTCTTGCAACTTTAGCTCTTTTTTATGCACTTAATCCCTTTGCTTATGGTGTATGGTCTGTGCTTGTCCCAGTTTTACTATTGTCTTGGGTGATATGTATTTTTGCTGACAAGATTTTTGAGGGCCACGATAACTCAAAAATTGTAATCGATGAGTTAGCAGGTCTTTTGGTATGTTTCGCATTCATAGACTTTGATTTAATTACCCTTTGCATAGGTTTCATTCTTTTTAGGATCTTCGACATTGCCAAACCTTGGCCAATCAGTTTCGTAGATAGAAGTATCAAGGGTGGATTTGGTGTCTTATTGGATGATCTTGTGGCTGGTCTTATCTCAGGTGCTATAATTGCCGGCTTAAAAATTCTACTAATATCATGACGCAATGTTCATTCATTACCGAGGCATCTCTACCCACTGAGTTTGGGGAATTTCGTTTGCATGCATTTGAAGAAGAGAACGGAAAAGAGCACCTGGCGATTGTCTTCGGAGATATTATCAATCAAGAAAATGTTCTTTGCAGATTACACTCTGAATGCCTTACTGGAGATGCGCTTTTTAGCACAAGGTGTGATTGCGGCCCTCAATTAAAAGCAGCCCTCAAGAGCATTGCTGAAAATGGTGCCGGTATTTTATTGTATTTAAGACAAGAAGGCAGAGGAATCGGTCTTGTGAATAAGATCAAAGCCTATGCATTGCAAGATCAAGGCAGGGATACTGTTGAGGCAAACGAGGAACTTGGGTTCGATGCTGATTTACGTTCGTACGATATCTGTTTTGATATGCTCAAGCATTTCAGCGTGAACTCTGTTAACTTGTTAACTAATAACCCTAAGAAAGTGGCTGCACTTGAAGATGTTGGAGTTTCTGTGAACAAGAGAATCGCTCTTTACGAAGGGGTAAATGAGACCAATCAGTCCTATATAGATACTAAAAAATCAAAATTAGGTCATTTAGACTGAGTCTTTAACCAATCTTCAATACTCTTCTTAAGCTTTGCGGAGCTTAATCCAGCCATATCAATCATTTCATCTCGAGAGGCATGCTCAATAAAAATATCAGGTATGCCAAAGGATTTAATTTTTGGAGGGTCCTTAAGGTCTTGGTAATATTCCATCACTGCTGATCCAGCTCCCCCTGCAACGGCCCCATCTTCAAGAGTTATGATTTGATAGTCTTTGTTAAATGAGGAAAGTAAGTCCGTATCCAGCGGTTTAACAAATCTCATGTCAAAAAGGCTGGCATTAAATTTCTCTGCAAGTTCTTCTGCAATGTGCAATAAAGAACCAAAGTTTAAGATTGCTATATGATTTTTCTCTTCTTTGATAGTTCTACTCTTACCAATAGGCACATCTTCAGATGTTGCTGTAACTTCAACGTTAGGACCGGAGCCTCGAGGATATCTAACAGCCGCTGGGCCTTTGTGCTTGAGTGCAGTGTTTAAAAGCAAGACGGTTTCATTTTCATCAGCGGGAGCAGCAATCACCATATTTGGAACACACCTCATATAGACGAGATCATAATTTCCAGAATGTGTGGGTCCATCTTCTCCGACCAAGCCTGCACGATCTATTGCAAAGGTCACATCCAGATTTTGTAAGGCAACATCGTGAATCAGTTGATCGTAGGCTCTTTGTAAGAATGTAGAGTAAATTGCAACTACTGGTTTCTTTCCTTGGCACGCTAAACCGGCTGCAAAGGTTACCGCATGTTGTTCTGCAATGGCGACATCAAAATATCTCTCTGGAAAAGTGCGACTGAATTCAACTAAACCAGAGCCTTCTCTCATCGCAGGAGTAATGGCAATAAGATCTTTTTCGGTATGACCCTGTTTGACTATCCAGTCACTAAAGATATCTTGATATTTTGGCTGGTTACTTCCTTTATTGATGGGAGCTTTAACTTTACTAATTGCATGAAAACCAATTCTGTCTTCTTCTGCAATTTCTAAACCAGCACCTTTTTTGGTGATGATATGTAAGAACTGAGGCCCTTCAAAATCCTTCAAATTAGAAATCACATCATGCATTTCATTAATATTATGCCCATCAATAGGACCAATATAATTAAGTCCCAATTCCTCAAAAATGGATCCAGGGCTCACCATGGCTTTCATTTGGGTTTCAACTTTCCTTGCGATATGGTGAGCTTGAGGAAGCTTGCTTAAGAAAGATTTGCCTCCCTTTCTAATACCTTTGTAAGTCTTTGAGGCCCAAATTCTTGAAAAATAGTTAGACAGACCGCCAACATTTTCTGAAATAGACATATCGTTATCGTTCAGAATGATAAGCATATTTGGTTTTATATGGCCTGCATGACTAAGAGCTTCAAAAGCCATGCCTGCTGTCATCGCTCCATCACCAATGACTGCAACTGTTTTGTTTGTATTATCCAAAGCAGCCATGCCTAGTGCTGCTCCAATAGATGTGCTTGAATGCCCAACACCAAAAGCATCGTATTCGCTTTCTTGGATGGCAGGAAATGGTGCAAGTCCTCCTTTTTTTCTAATGGTCTCAATTTGATCTTTTCTACCAGTTAAGATCTTATGAGGGTAGGCTTGATGACCAACATCCCAAATAATTTTATCTTCAGGTGCATTAAAGATGTAATGCAGCACAATTGTTAATTCAATAACTCCTAACCCAGCACCCAGATGGCCACCACTTTGCCCCACTGAATATAGAAGAAATTCTCTGAGCTCATCAGCAAGACTTACAAGCTCATGTTTATTTAATTTTTTTAGATCGCTGGGATAACTAACACTGTCTAGGAGTTTAGTGATAGGTTTGGAGGTAGGGATTTCTTTAAAAGTCTTCATGAGGTCCTTCCAAGTACCATCTTTGCTAAATCCATCATTCTATTTGGCTGCTCAAGACACCTTTTTGCTACCTCTAAAGAAGTTTGTATATGTTGTTGAGCTTCACTTTTAGATTCTTCAATTCCAAATTTTGATACATAAGTAAGTTTTTGGTTTTTTGTATCAGAGAGGTTACTCTTTCCTAGACTTTGAGAGGTTTGCGTAAACTCTAAAATATCATCGGTAATTTGAAAAGCCATGCCAATATGCCAGCCCATTTGCTCAAAGTCATCAATATTAGTATTACTGTCTTGCAACCTCGCAGCACATGTTATTGCTGACTGAATCAATTTACCCGTTTTTAATGAATGGATTTTTCTTATATCTATTGTTGAGTCATGCTCTGCAAGCATATCTAACTCTTGACCTAAAATCATTCCCTGATAACCACACGAGGTAAGCAGATTATGCAAAATTTGGATCTTCGCATCCGCATCAATTGAAGCGCTATCAACAATCACCTGAAGCGCTCTAAGCTGCAAAGCATCCCCCGCAAGGACTGCTGTCGATTCTCCAAATTCAATATGATTAGCAGGTTTTCCTCTTCTAAGATCATCGTCATCCATGCACGGCAGATCGTCATGAATCAATGAATAGCTGTGCAACATTTCAATACAAACTGCTAATTCTCTTATTGCAGTGGTGTTATTGAAAGCTAAGCCTGCGGCGGTAGCATGGACCAACGCTGCTCTGAAACACTTACTTTCAGCTGTTGCAGTATAGAGCATAGCCTTAGCAACACTTGAATTAGGTTTTATAAGATCTTCAGTGTCAGTTATAACCTGTGATCTGATATCACTTAAGAAGGACTCCAGCATGCCTAATCATCTAGAGAGGTTAGTTCGCCTGAATCTAATAGTTTATTAACCTTGAGCTCTGCTTCAGAAATTATTTTTTGACATTCTTTAACAAGAGCAACACCTTCTTCAAATGATTTGAGACTTGTATCTAAATCTAAATCTCCTTCTTCTAGCTTTTCGACAATTGCTTCAAGTTTTTTTATTGAGGTTTCGAAGTCAGTAGTATTCTTTTTTGTCATATGTTGATTGTAGCTCAGTTAAGATGAAATTTGGTTTACTGGAGAATTGAATTTAGCTCCTCTTTTATCCCACCATCGTCTCATTTTATTAGGCAGCATAAGAGCCGCAGGAGTAAAGATAAGGGTGAGGATGGTGCTGAAGGCTAGCCCAAACACTATAGAAGAAGCTAAGGTTTGCCACCAATTTACCACTCTGCTTCCAATCTCAACACTTCTAGCAATGACGTCTACCGAAACACCCATTGCCAAGGGCATTAAACCAAAAACAGTTGTGGCTGTAGTAAGCAAAATAGGCCGCAGTCTTTGCTTGCAAGTCATAATGACTACCTCATCAAATGTTTTTTCAGCATGTTCGCTTTTTAAGCGGTTAAAGGTATCAATCAAGACTATGTTGTTATTGACCACGATTCCCGCTAGCGCAACAATAGCGATTCCAGTCATTGTCGTGCCAAAAGCTTTACCGGTGAGCAGCAATCCCAGCAAGACACCCACCGAAGACATAAATACTGCGCTTAAAACCAAGCTTGCTTGGTAAAAACTATTAAATTGAGTTACAAGCAAGATCAACATTAAAAATAATGCTACAAGAGCTGCAACTCCAAGAAATTGAGTAACTTCCTGAGTTTCTTCTTGTTGCCCTCTAAAGCTGGTAGTAATCCCCTCCGGAAAATCTTGATTATCAAGCCATGCTTGAATTTCTTTGACTTTATCGTCTACTAATATATCGGGAGAGGATGTGCCTAAACCAATCTCATGAAAATATTTACCATTTCTTCTGACTACTGATTCTCTATTTTCTTGCGGCAAAACTTTTATGAAACTGCTCACGGGGATAAGTCCGCCAAGAGCAGGAACTTTTAAGTTATCAATTCCGGAGAGCGATCTGTAGTCTTGAGCAAACCTTGCTCTGATTTCTATCTCATCTCTTGAGTCATCCGGTCTGTATTCCCCAATCTTGAAACCATTGGTAAGCATTTGAGTAAGTGCACCAATATCAATAATATTGACTCCAAGCTGAGCAGCTTTCTGTTTATCTACATCAACTTTCCATTCTATTTTGGGGTAGGGCAAGGAAGAGCGCACATTGCTTACTCCAGTCATTTCTTCCTTGAGATAAGCCTCAATAGCCCTAGTGGTAGCAGCAACTTCATCTTCATTATTACCAAAGATTCCCAGTTCAATAGGAGATTCAAAGGAAGGTCCTCCTTGATCCGCTACTATTTCAACAATTATTCCTGGCATATCTTTTGTGGCAGCAATAGCTTTATCAATAGTCTCTTGCCCGCTGATCTCTCTTTCGTTTGGTTCAACTACCTCAATTAAGCCTCTGCCAATAGAATCTCCTCCTGATGAAAACCATAGTTGGCCAGTTGTTAGAAAAGTACTACCTATCTCAGGAATTTCTAAAAATTTATCTTCTACCCTTTTAATAATAACTTTGGCTTCTTGAGCCGAGAAATTACCTCTGGCACGAATAGATACTTGGGCTTGCACAGGATCAACTACTGGAAAATAAATAGTACCTTTACCAAAATTTGTATACATAATAACTATGAGTACGAGCAGAGAAATAACCGCCAAAACAGTTTCACCAGGATTTCTAACAAATCGTGCCACCCACTTTTGATAAAAGGCAGCCAATTTATCAAAAACTACTTCACCCGTTGATTCTGTGCCATCTTTTGATGCTAGGGTTGATCTTCTCTGGCCAAAGTTTGCTCCAAGAACTGGAGTTATAATCATGGCATAGACAAGCGATGCTGATAATACTATAAAGACTGTAGTTGGAAGATATCTCATGAATTGACCTGTAAATCCAGGCCAAAAGATTAGAGGAGTGAAAGCAGCAATAGTTGTAGCAGTTGAGGATAGGATAGGATAAAACATTCTCTTAGAGGCTAGGCGATATGCCTCTACTCTATGCAGGCCTTCAGAAATTTTCCTATCAGCATATTCAGATACCACAATTGCACCATCGATCAGCATTCCAAGACCCAGCAATAGCCCCATCATTACTAGAAAGTTAAATTCTATATTCCAGAATTTTAAAACTACAAAAGTTAGCAAGAAGCAAAAAGGAATAGACAATCCAACCAATAAACCTACTCTTATGCCCATGCTGGCTACAACCAAGATCATGACCAAAAATATCGCAGTGATAATATTTCCTTGCAATTCATTGATCATGTTTTCAGCCCAAATAGTCTCGTCGTCAGTCTTGATGATGCTTAGATTTTCGGGAATGACAGTTTCAAAATCTTCAACTGCAAGCATGATAGATCTTTTTGCATTGATGGCATTTGCACCTTCTCTTAGCTTCACCTCTAAAGTAACGGCATCCTCCCCATTTATCAGTGCATAGGAAGTTACATCTTTGAAAGTTCTTTTGATTGTGGCTATATCACTAAGAGTCACAACAGCATCTTTGGTAACTTTTACGGGAATGTTATAAACATCCTCTGCTGTTTCAAAGACGCTAGGCACTTCAATATTGAAGCTTCCCAAACCAGTATCTTGTGCGCCTCCAGGGATAATAAGATTATTATTTGCTATAGCACTATAAAGCTGACCAAGTGTGATTCCATAAATTTCAAGCTTAGATTTATCTACTTCGGCTTCCAGGACTTCTTCTGGTGCTCCAGAAATATCTACAGATAAAACTTCATCTACCCTTTCAAGGTTATCTTGTAATTGTCTTGCAAAGAATACCTTTTGCCTCAATGAGCCCTTGCCTAACAAGCTAAGATTCATCACAGGAAAGGTTGCAAAAGAATATTCTCTGATTTGTGGATCCTCAGCTTCTCTTGGAAGTTTAAATTTAACTTCCTCAACAGCTTGCTTTATATCTCTTAAAGCAACATCCAAGTCATAACCTACTTCAAATTCTCCAACGACTCTTGCGTAGCTTAGCCGACCGCTTGAAGAAATTTCTTTGATCCCAGGAACGCTTCTAAGCCTATTTTCTAGTGGTCTTACAATAAGCCTTGATGCGTCATCCGGCGAGGCGCCGTCTAAGAATACTGAGACACTTACGATAGGTATTTGAATGCTAGGATCAGATGCAACAGGGATCGTGCTTCTTGCAAACGCACCTGCAAGAATAATTAAAAGGGCTACGGTGAGGGTTGTTTTTCCTTTTGCTAAAGCAAAATCAACTATTTGATTCATAGGCTGGCAAGGTTCGTAACTGAAACTATTTGACCTGTTTCAACAAATCCCTGCCCGAGCACAATGATATTGGAAAAGTCAGGTAAGCCGGCTACCCAAATTCCTTCCTCTGTATCTTGAATGATTTGAACTGGAAAAAATTCAACCATATTCTCTGAATTTACAGTTTTGACTCCAAGCTCTCCATCATCAGCAAGTAACAATATAGAAGGTGAGATTTTATGTGCTAACACTGGATCAGTATCAATCACTAAAGTACCTGAAATACCATCTCTAACAATACCGCTAGGATTAGCAATTTCAGCTTCGACTCTAAAAGTTCTAGTTGCAACAGATGCAGATTTTGAAACAAAAGTTAGTTTTCCTTGGATGTTATCACCCGTTACTAAGCTGATGTTTACATTTTGTCCTTCTCTTACATCTTTGATGGAATTTTCTGGGACTTCAGCAATAAATGTGATCGGATCAAGTTCGATTATGGTTGCGCACAGTTGACCTCTTTCAAGTAGGTTGCCAGGTTTTACAATATCTTCAATATATCCATCAAAAGGGGCTTTTACTTCGGTTCTATTTAATTCGATGATACCAAGCTTGCAAAGCAGAGCATCTTTTTGAACCCATTCTCCCTGTTTGGCTCCAGTAGCCACAACCTCACCAGAAGTTTTTGCTCTAACTTGCACTCTTTTTTCAGATATAGCATAGGTATTTAGATAGATCTTTGGATTTATTACATCAGGCAGTGATTGCTCTATCACAACACTTGAGAGCGTTTTTGGCTTAGATTCTTTGGTTGCGTCTTCACTGATAAACACGCCAGAAATCATCCACACTATTAATGGAATAAGAATATATATAGAAAGTCTGACGTTTTTACTCACAAGCTATTTACCAAAGAGGGTGAATTATATGTTAATTTTATTTATATATTGTGCTTTTTTCTAAGTTTTTCAAGGAGCTTGGTATCAGTGTCTTGTTGCTTCACGCCTTCATCAGAGTTTGGAATTTTAAATTCGATACCACTTTGCAGTTCTAATTGAAGCTTTTTATAAACATTACAAAATTGAGCCTTTGATGCTGAATTAGTTAGGTTTAGATGGGACCATCCAATTTTTTTTCCAGCAAAATAAACAATGGGATGGCTCCAGGGATAGGATTGACGGGGAGAAAATGAATTGCATGCTTCAGCAAAAGCTGCTTCTGCATCCAGAGTATCTTCATTAATAGGGGCCTCATTACATAATTTCACAAAATCATGAAGGCTTGGAAGGAATTCATGTTTTTTAATCATTTTATGACTTGCGCCTAAGATCTGATTTATTTCAAAATGCTGGAGGTTTTCAGCCCAAAGCTTCTTGGCGCTATTAATCTTATCTTCGTTAGAAAAAACTTTGTAGAACTGATAATGATAGGCAAGCTCTAAATCCAGAAATACCTTGTTAATAGTATCTAAGAATTGCTCTTTATTTGAAGTCAATGTCTTCCGCCCAGCTTTTGTCCTGGGTTCTTTCATCAAATTTTTGGGAGAATTCTCCAGCTTCATTAGTTCTTTTAACGTTTTCATCTTTGAATTTAGAGTATTCATTATCTGATAGTTCTCTGCGCCTTACAAACTCCACAAATTTAGAGTTCCAGGATTTAAATGCCCTCCCAGAATCCTTCCAAAATAGTATGAAGGGTTTCAGATACTCTAATGCTTTCCTTTCAGATATTTCCGCCATTTGCAGCACATCCAAGGCTTCTTGGGAGGGTTGCCATTCATCATGCATTAAGAAGGGCAAGCCTTTATTAGGCTGAGAATTTGCAGCCCATTCTCGTCTGATATGATCGATCAAAATTTTATTCCAATTATCTTTTAATATTTTCTTCTCAGTCCAGTAGAGTCTGAACTCAGGCAAAACAGATTCAACAAATTCCTTCGAAATACCTCCAAACTTTACTACCTCAAAAACCTCCTTTGCAGGCCTCCACTTGGTTGTCATTGGTGAAGTAGTGTTCTTATTTGCTGGAGCTTTCAAGTATTGATCATCTTGAATGGACTTGAGCAAATTAAATTTATTTATTGTATTGATGCCTGTGGTAATTTCCTCATCACCAAGAAATGTTAAAGCCTGAACTGCTTGAGATTTTAAATCTGAAATATTAGTAATGCTGTTATTTTCTGCAAGAGCCAGCAATAAAGCCACTGACACCCCAAGTGTTTGGGCTATCTCAAGATCAATTGCAAGCTTACTCATGCACCATTATTTTTATTCACAGCATCTGCAATTTTATTCAAACAAACAACCGTATCCTCCCATCCAAGGCAGGCATCGGTGATGCTTTTACCATATTCAAGATTTTCGCTAATGGGTTGGTTGCCTTCAAGTAGATTGCTTTCAATCATGATGCCTTTGATATTTGAGGTCTCAGTGTTGCTTGTAATTTGAGAATGAAGATCTTCAATAACCCCAATTTGATTTTTAAAAACTTTTTTACTGTTGCCGTGGCTAGCATCCACCATAATTGCATTTATCACGCCTGCTTTATCAAGTGCTTTAGTTGTTTTAGCAATATTTTCAGCAGTAAAATTTGGTTCTTTGCCACCTCGCAAAATGATATGCGAATCATTATTGCCAGAGGTTTTAAAGACAGCCACATCTCCTTCTTTGGTAGTAGATAAGAATACATGAGGATGATTGCTAGCTTTAATACCATCCACCGCAGCTTTAAGATCCCCGCTGGTGCCATTTTTTATTCCAATAGGGCAAGAGAGGCCTGAGGCAAGTTCTCGGTGTATTTGGCTTTCCGCAGTTCTTGCTCCAATAGCACCCCAGGCAATAAGATCGGCTACATATTGAGGAGAGATAGGATCAAGAAATTCAGTTCCACAGGGAAGCCCAAGCTCATTAATGTCTAAGAGAATAGATCTAGCAAGTCTAATTCCTTTTTGGATGTTGTATTCTTCATTTATGTCTGGATCATTGATTAAACCTTTCCAGCCCACGGTAGTTCTTGGTTTTTCAAAATATACTCGCATCACGATTATCAATTCATTGGATAATCTATCTCTTTCTGCTTTCAGTTTATGCGCATATTCAAGAGCTGAATCTTTGTTATGAATAGAACAGGGACCAACAACTACAATGATTCTGTTATCCCTTCCATGGAGCACGTTAGCAATTTCATTCCTAGTTCCATAGACAAGGCTGGAGATTTCGTCAGTGATTGGCGATTCTTTGATGACCTCTTCCGGTGAAGAGATATCAATTCTTTCAACAATTCTTGTATTGTCAGTATGGTATTTCATGAGGTTTTAGATATTAAATCATCCTGATTTAAATTAATATCACTTTAGAAAAATGTAACCTTTTTTAAGATTAACTTCCCAAGCTTAATAAAAAGGACATTTTTCTATTTAAACACTATATATTGTGTAAAATAAGCGCATACATAGTAAATATAGGTATTTATGAAAGCTGCAGTGCAATCTGAGCTTCCCATGCTAAAGGGAGAGCGTCTTGCCTCTCTACCCGATGATCTTTTTAT
>Ga0255768_10001861_pt1 | contig 21464 bp, 20 predicted proteins | sample 071ome_33_FD_179983 | JGI IMG/M metagenome (GOLD analysis project Ga0255768, IMG submission 179983) | Coastal salt marsh microbial communities from the Groves Creek Marsh, Skidaway Island, Georgia - 071412AT metaG (version 2) | ecosystem: Environmental > Aquatic > Marine > Intertidal zone >...
CAACGCAGTCGCCGATCGTGACCATGTCAGCATCATGCTGTTCACCTTCATGATTGCGGGTATGGTCGGCATCATTTCGCGTAATGGGGGTATGCGAGGCATTGTTGAATTAATCATCCGTGGTGCGAACACGGCGAAACGCGGTCAGCTCTCTGTCTGGAGTCTGGGCCTCCTTATTTTCTTCGACGATTACTCGAATACTTTGGTGGTGGGGAATACCAGTCGGTCTGTCACCGATCGATTGCGGATCTCGAGGGAAAAACTCGCCTACATTGTCGATTCAACCGCTGCGCCGGTGGCGACGGTTGCGCTCATTACCACCTGGATCGGCTATCAAGTGGGATTGATTGGCGATGCCATGACCAGAATTCCAGAACTTGATCTGAGCCCCTATAGCGTCTTTTTAAACTCGATTCTGTACAGCTTTTATCCTTTCTTGGCGATTTTCTTTGTGCTGCTGGTGATCATGACAGGTCGAGATTTTGGTCCCATGCTACGTGCGGAGAGGCGGGCCCGAAACACCGGCCAGGTGGCGCCCCCATCGACTTCTAGGGTCGGCGCAGATGATGAAGCGGCGCTTGCGATGAAGGAAGGCGTGCCTCCTCGTGCCATGAATGCCGTCGTGCCCGTTCTCGCCATGACCCTAGCGATCATGGTAGGACTTTACGCGACCGGTGATGGCACGACGGTGAGCGAGATTGTTGGCTCGGCAAATTCGTATCAAGCGCTGATGTGGGCGTCACTGGTGTCTGCCTTGGTTGCGGTCATCATGACGTTGGGGCAAAGGCTGTTGTCATTAGATGAAGTGGTTGACGCCTGGGTCAGTGGCGCCCGATTCACCTTTCTGGCCATGATTATTCTCGTGTTGTCTTGGGCCATGGCAGAAATCAGCGCTGAATTGCATACAGCTGACTTCCTGATCGCGAGTCTCGGAGATCGCTTACCGATGGGCATTCTGCCCACGGCCATCTTCGTCTTGTCGGCGTTCACGGCCTTTTCCACCGGCAGTAGCTGGGGTTCCATGGGTATCCTTTTACCTTTGGTTGTTCCTCTGTCTTGGGCCGTTTTGGGTGCCCAGGCAAGCGCCGATCCAGAGCACTACTACATTCTTTACTCCGCCGTTTCGTGCGTGCTCGCAGGCGCTGTTTGGGGTGACCATTGCTCGCCCATTTCCGACACCACCGTGATGTCATCGCTCTCGGCAGGCTGCGATCACATCGAGCATGTGCGCACCCAAATGCCCTATGCCTTACTGGCTGGCGTGATCAGCATTCTGCTGGGTACTTTGCCTACGAGTTTCGGAATGCCGTGGTGGCTAGGACTCGCCCTCGGCGCGCTCGCATTGACCATTGCCTTACGGTTTCTGGGTGAGCGCGTCGAATCGCATTCCGTTAATCCGCAGTACTGAATTGAGTGGGTGTTGGCAGGTGAGCGGTTGGTAGCTCGGCGGTATGCGTGTTGATCGGCAATTAAGGGTGCGAGGGTGCTCTGCTATGGCGCAAATCAGGTGACCACATCTCTTGTAGACCACGGGGCAGGAAACTTCGTAGACTATGAGTTGGGAAGTTTTTTTGGGGTGTGGGCTGTAGGGTTCGCTACCAGGCAGTCCGCACTGAAAGGATAGGGAGGATCTTTAAACCAAATTCCTGACACTAGGAACTGGCAGAGCGCTGTTGTTTCATGAACACGGTGGTTCTAGAAAGCTCTCAGTACGTTTCTCTTAGACCTAAACATTAGGTTTGTTACAAAAACAAACGTTTGGAAACAAGAGGATGCATCATGGATAAAATGTTTTTAGCTTCAGGCGACCTCGTCGGCGTCACCTTTTGGTTGGTGTCGATCGCAATGGTTGCGTCGACCGTGTTCTTCTTATACGAAGGGCTCCGCGTCAAACCGCAGTGGCGGCTCTCGCTACTGGTCGCTGGCCTCGTGACACTGGTGGCTGGCGTTCACTATGACTACATGCGTGATTTTTGGGTCGTCAATCAAGCGACGCCCATTGTCTATCGCTATATCGACTGGCTTATCACCGTGCCGCTTCTGATGATCGAATTCTTTATCATCTTGCGCGCGGTAGGCGGTGCAGTTGGTGCGGCGTCATTCAACAAGTTGCTATTCGGTACGTTAGTCATGCTGGTCTTCGGCTATTTGGGCGAAGCGGGTGTGATGAGCGCGACGCTCGGTTTCTGGATCGGGATGGTTGGATGGGCGATTATCATTCATGAAATCTACATGGGTGCGGCAGCCCAAGCGTCAGGCGCAGCCGGCGGTGCCGTTCAGTCTGCTTTCAATGCGATGCGTTGGATTGTGTTGGTGGGCTGGGCGATCTACCCGATCGGTTATGTCATGGGTTACTTCATGGGTGGCGTCGATGACGGTGCGCTGAACATGGTTTATAACTTGGCTGACTTTGTGAACAAGATCCTCTTTGGATTGATCATCTGGAATTTGGCAGTTAAAGATTCTGGTGACACGGGCCACTAAAAAGCCTTGAACCGTTAGGTTCTGAAAAGCCCCGCCTAGTGCGGGGCTTTTTTTTGAATGGATCATCAAACGGCCGTGCTGAGGTTGGTAAGGAAGGGTGGAGTTCGCCTCAGGCCTGCCAGTTTCTAAGGCTCACATGTTAAACAACGGTTTAGCCGTGGCTTCACACTCTGGTCGGACTAACTCATTTTAAAATTGTCGGTCTATTGGCTGGCCGACCGACCGGTCGTTGATTGAATCCTGACACCATCAACTCGTGGACAAATAAGCAATGATGGCTGCCCGAACCGATGCATGGAACGTCAGACTTCCTGGAAATTAGCGGGTCGCTTTTCGATGAATGCTTTGAACGCCTCCGCCGCGTGGGGGTGCTTTGCGATCCAGTGATGACGTTCGGTCTCGAGGTCAATGAAAGTATTAAAACTCATAGATTCCGCGGCAAGGTAGTGTGCCTTCATCATGGTTAAAGCGGTGGGTGATCGCGCAAGAAAGGTATCAATGAGGGCACGAGTGTCCTCCGAGAAGCTGTCGTCATCAAAAATTCGCGAAACCAGCCCACTCGACAGCGCTTCTTGCGCGTCGAACTTTTCGCTGAAAAAAGACCAAGTTTTGGCTCGAGCCGCCCCAACCAATCGAGGAAGGCTCCAGGGTAAGCCCATGTCGCCTGCCACAGCAACATTGAGAAATGCGGTGTTAAACATTGCGGATCGCGCGGCGATTCTCAGGTCGCAACCGCACGCCCACCCCATCCCTGCCCCCGCACAGGCACCGTTGATAGCAGCAATAGTGAGTTGCGGCATTTCATGCAGGAGGCGTGGCACCTGAAAGTGCGTGGATGCGCAGGATTCCAAGGGGTCTGCCATTGGCTGGCCAATTTGGTTGAGGTCGGCACCTGGGCAAAAGGATCGCCCAGCCCCGGTAAGAAGCAATAGACGAATATCGTCTCGACTCGCGATGAGCGAGAGCGCCTCGTACGTCTCTCTCACCATCCGGTTGGTCATGCCGTTTCGCTGATCTGGCCTTGCGAGCGTTAAGGTTGCCCAACCGGGTTGGATATCCAGCGTGATGGTGGTGTGGTCGTCCATAGAGGGTCCTCGCTCAAGATGCTCGATCAGAGGGTGGGGCATAAACCGAAGGGTAGGGCGCTCAGTTCATGGCATCGATCCACCCGAGTGTTCAGTTAGGTTCTTGCCCAGATGTTGGCGATCTGGGCAGATTGACGGTTGATTAACCCCCCGTGTACTTTCGAGTGTAGTCAAAGGGCTGAAAGGGGAAAAGATCATGATGACGGGCAAAGACTATAAAGCGTCACTCGATGATGGACGCGAGACTTACTTCGAAGGCGAACAAATCGCGAATGTCGCTGAACACCCGCTGCTCGGCCAGACCGTCGAATCTGCAGCCAAGGGTTATGATCGATTCTATGACCCCACCCCAGGCGCTGTAGGCGCTTTCATGAAGGTACCCGATTCAGCGGCGGCACTTCGTGAACAAGTAGAACTGCATGAGACTGTGGACTTGCTGACGCATGTGACCTACGCATCGATCATGACGCTACTCACAGCGGCTGACCGAATCGAGGCGGATTTGCCCGAGAATGCAGCTCGAATTCGCGCCTACGTTGACCGAGTGCAAAAAGCAGATTTGCGAATTACCCAATGCATTACCGATTCAAAAGGGGATCGCAGCAAGCGGCCCTCCCAGCAAGATGATCCAGATCATTACGTGCGGGTGGTCGAGCGGCGCGATGGGGGGGTTGTCATCAGAGGTGCGAAGCTTCATATCTCTGCCGCATCGATGGGTCATGAATTGATGACTATTCCGACCAAGTCGATGAAGCAAGGTGATGAGGACTACGCGATTGCCTGCATGGTTCCTGTGAACGCACCGGGTGTGAAGATTATCAACACGACCTATGCACCCAGGCATGAGGACACGCGAGATTTTCCGATCTCCGGCCAACACCACACCCCAGAGGGGTTCGTGATCTTTGATGATGTGTTTGTGCCTAGCGATCGCGTATTCCTTGATGGACAAGTTGAATTGGCAGGCTTATTCGCGCATTCGTTAGGGCTCTGGGAACGATTAGGCGGGCTCTCAGGTATGGTCAATACTTTTGACGCGCTCGTTGGTTTTGCTCAGTTGATTTCAGAGGCCAACGGACTCGAGCGTGTGGCCCATATCCGAGAGAAAATTTCGGAAATGCTGATTCATGCCACCCTTGTTCGGTCTTCGCTTGAGGCCGCGATTGAAAATTGCCAGATCACATCAGACGGGGCGGCTTTCCCCGATGAGCTCTATACCAATGCGGGGAAATATCATGGCGCGGCTAATTGGTCTCTGATGGTGCGCCACCTTCATGACATTGGCGGCGGAGCGATATTAACAGCGCCTGGAATTGCTGATCTTGAAAACGAGCACGTGGGCCATCTAGCGAGGAAGTACATGAGCACGAGCCAAGCGGTCGATGGGCAGTATCGAACCAGGCTGTTTCATGCCATCAGGGACTTCACGGCGGATGCTTATGGCGGCTGGAACGCGGTCACGCAGATTCAGGCTGGAGGCGGCCTTTACGCCCAGCGCATCGTGTCACGATTGCATTACGACTTTGAACGCGCTAAGCGCTCAGCGCTCGAACTGGCGCGGATGCCGGAGTACATTGGCAAAGTGTAGTGGGGTTAGCCGAACAAAGGGGCCAAGGGAGAGTAAAGACCGTGTATCCGCTTAGATTTGGTGTGAGTTACGACTTTAGAAACCCGGTTGATTCGGGTATCGCGAATCCAGATTTTTACGCAGCCATCATTGAGCAGGTGAAATGGTTAGATCAACTTGGTGCTGAGTTGGTTTGGTTTACGGAGCACCACTTTATTGACGATGGTTATTTGCCCAGCTGGGCGCCCGTGGCGGGTGCGATGGCGAGCGTGACCAAGAACGTCCGGTTTAATACAGATATTTGTCTGCTTCCCTTCAATCACCCGGTTCGGCTCGCGGAGGATTTGGCAGTTCTGGATAACCTGTCCAATGGCCGTGTGGAAATCGGGCTTGGGCTCGGTTATGCGCCTCATGAGTTCAGAGGATTTGGCATCCCGAAATCGCACCGAGTCTCGCTGATGGAGGAGGGCCTCACGATTTTGAAGCGCTGTTTCACTGGCGAGAAATTCAGTTTCAAAGGTAAGCGATACGCTCTGAACGATGTGTTAATCACACCGTCCTATGTGCAAGAAGGGGGACCACCGCTTTGGATCGCGACCATGTCGGAGGCGGGAGCAGACCGAGTGGCTCGTTTTGACGCGCACATCTTGCCTCAAGGACTCAGGCATCGAGCATTTGAACCTTGGATCAAGGCACTTGAGGCCTCTGGGCGTGATCCCAAATATTATCGAACAGGTATCATCCGAAGCGTGTTGGTGACTGACGATTTAGAGCGCGATTGGTCTGAAGTGCGCGTGGCCGAGCGATACCGCATGGCGCTGTATCGACGCTTTTTTGAAGAGAGTCAGGAGGGGTTTGGAGAAAAAGGGGAACCCATTCCGCAGACCTGGATCGTTGGTGATGTGGCTTCGTGTGTTGATCAGGTTGTGTCGTTTGTCAAAGCGTTTGGGATTACGGACATGGTGACTATGGCAGCTCCTCCCGGGATGCCGGTTCACGCATTGAACGAAAGTTTGCAGCGGTTCTTTCAGGATGTGGTGCCGCAAGTCCGAAACCGGTTGAGCGAATCGAGTTTTCAGGAGGCCAGTGGATGAAGATTGAAGCGTTGCTGGAGTTGATGATCGAGCAAGACGCTTCCGACCTCTTCATTGCGGTTGGAAAAGAACCGTCCCTCAAAGTTCACGGTCAGGTTCACGCAGTGGGTAAGCAGCGACTCATCCCGGAAATAACGGAGAAGCTTGCGCTTGGGTCGATGGATGATTGGCAAGAACGTCAGTTCTTAGCGGATAAGGAGCTGAATTACTCATTGGTCTCCGCCGCAGGAGAGCGATTTCGCGTGAATGCTTATTTCCAAATGGGACATATAGGCCTTGTAATTCGAAGAATCAGAAGTGACATTCCGAGCCCGGAATCGCTCCATTTACCTTCCGTGTTGACTGATCTCGTGATGTCAAAGCGGGGCATTGTGATATACACCGGTGGGACAGGGACCGGGAAGTCAACGTCGCTCGCATCATTAATCGGTCATCGGAATCGACATGCGTCGGGTCACATTGTGACGGTCGAAGACCCGATAGAATTCGTTCACCAGCACGACCAGAGCATCATTACGCAGCGCGAAGTGGGTGTTGATACACACAGCTTTCAAGCTGCGTTGAAAAATGTCTTGCGACAATCACCCGATGTCATTCTGATCGGTGAGATTCGTGATCAAGAAACAATGGAAAGCGCCATTGCCATGGCTGAGACAGGGCACTTAGTGCTCGCCACGCTTCACGCTAACAACGCCAATCAAGTCTTAGAGCGAGTGGTTCATTTCTTCCCGCCTCAAAAGCGGGAGCAAGTGTTGCTGGATCTGTCGCTTAACTTAAGGGGCATTGTGGCTCAGCAGTTGATTCCAATGTGTGCAGGCGGCCGTCGAGCGGCGATGGAGATTTTAGTGAATACGCCCTACATCGCGGACCTCATCGCCAAGGGAGAAGTCCGAGCGCTAAAGGAGTCCATGTCGAAGTCAAGAGAGATGGGCATGCAAACTTTTGACCAAGCACTGTTTGACCTTTTCAATGAGAGCATTATTTCTTACGACAATGCGCTCGCTTTTGCAGAATCGAAGAACGACTTGCGTCTGATGATTAAGCTGCAAGATGACTCAAGGGTTGAGCGGCGAGGATCTGTCGACTTTGATATGGAACCCGATTTCTAGGTGTTTCAGTACGCCAAAGCATGAGGATTCTTCGGTGCCTGAGTTCATAGAGCGCCGGATGAAGCGGTAGTCTGTGAGCGCCCCTCAAGCTTCGGCAACCAGGGTCCTTGACCAACGGCAACCAGAGCCGCGACGCAAAAGCAGCAGAGGCCGGCGATCATCATCCAGGTTGACCAACCCCAAATAGCCACGACCTGCGGTAAGCCAAGGTTTAGAAACAAGCCGGAGATCGGTGAGAGTGTGGCGGTGATGCCAAAGGCTCTGCCCACTCCATGAGGGCTGATGCTCTCGGCAGTTTCTGAGTAGATCGCGCACCAGGCGGGGTAGATAAACCCAGCAAAAAAACCCGTTAGAGACCAGATAAGGATTAATGTTGATTGATTCGCGTCCGCTGGCAAGTTAGCGCCGATGATGAAACAAGTCCCTGTTGAGAGTCCGCCAAACGCCGTGATGGTCTTTCGAACCTTAAGCCGATCAGAGAGCCAACCGGAGAGAAAGACACTCATGGTGAAGACGATCCAAAAGTACGAAGTCACACCGGCTGCTGTGGCCGGATTCAACCCATGGTGCTGAGCGAGAAAAGTTGGAACGTAGCCGGAAACGGTGACATAAGTGAGCGCCCAAAACACGATCACCAATGATAAGAGCCATAACCTTGGGCTCCTGTAGACTTCGCGCCCCAACTCGTAGGCGTTGGCTTCATCGTGACTGGCTTGGGTCCCAGCTTCCTCTTGCTGAGCGGCCTGCAAGATTTGGCCTCGGATGCGCAGGCTAAGATCCCGATAAAAAATGAAGATAATGACCGATGTCATGAGCGCGAGCGCAGCGGCAATCCAGTACTGAGATCGCCAGCCCGGCCAGATGGGGAGCGTTTGCGCGGCCACGGCGGTCGACATCAGTGCGCCAATAGTGAACGCAAGAGAAACCCAAGCGTAAACCATCGCACGACCCATACGAGGCGTGAGGTCACGTGATGCGGCATGAACGGCAGGATTCATCCCAGCCATCATGAAACTACCAATTGCGACAAGGCTGGCAAGGGTCCAAAAATTCGTGGACAGCGCACCACAGACCGACACGATGGCATAGGCAAACACGGGGTAGATCATGAGAGGCCTTCGACCCCAACGGTCAGCGAGTCGGCTGAGAATGACGGCGCCCGCGCTGTAGACAATGCCGGCTATGGCTGCGACCTGACCCCACTCGACCAGAGTTTTATCGAAATCTGCGAGGATATAGACCAGTACAGGTCCATTTTTTAGGGCTTCGTATTGTTCGACTGCCCAACCTAGAACAATGAGTCCGAGCAACCACCATCGAAGTCGACCCTGAGGCATGAAATCGATTTCTTTGTGGCGCAGATAACCAAAAAATTGGGTGGCGGTTTCGCGCGGGCTGGCCATTGGGCATCCTCGTCCTTGATAGACCGACTAAAGCATGCGTCTCTCAGCTGCGCAATATCCTAGTTTTTAGCGGTTAAGCAGGGCGGAAGAACCCGCATCATGAGGCAACTGCATGACCATCAGCACTGGGGTCTCGGCAGTTTCAAACCGTTGACGCTGATGGCGGAAAATACCCAAGCCGTCTTGCCATGTGGTCTCGGTGCCGGGAATGATCGCGCCACTTGCGTCTAGGCTGGGCGGCTCATCTGAGAGCCCAGAACATTGGGCGCTCAGCGATTGGATTGCCTCGTGCTGATTGAAGGACATGCAACTCAGAGGGCTATCTCAAGAAACCTGCCTGCGCCTCGAGTGCTTTTACCGCACCTTGTTCGAGTTCATTCATGATCGCTTGGACTGGGCGCACTTGGTTGAAGTAACCCACACTTTGGCCTGCCCCCGAATGAATTAAGGGCTCGATGTCGTGTTCCTCGATCGCGCCCAGTAGGTCTCCCACCAATACGTCTTGGTAAGGCATCTTCAATGGGCTTGGGGCGCCCTCGGCCTCCCATGCTTGGCTCCAGGCGGTGCGGACCTGTCTGAATGTCTTACCCGATTCAGACCGGGTGATCACAGTATCGCCGCTGCTGGCCTCGATCAGTTTCTTGGTATTGGCGGGGTGCATGTGTGCTTGATGCTCCGATGAGAATAGCCAAGCCGTGCCCAGCCAAACCCCTTGTGCGCCCATGGCAAGTGCGGCTGCGATGTGTTGCCCCGTGGCCACCCCACCGGCAACCAACACGGGAAGATTACCTGCCGCCTCGACGATTTGCGGGACAAGTGAGAAGGTCCCGATAGGCCCGGTATGAGCGCCTGCGTCGTAACCCTGAGCCACAATGATATCCACGCCCGCGTCGATGGAACGTTGAACGTGATGCGGGCTGCCAATCAAGGCCAAGGTGGTTTGGCCTCGCGCTTTAGCCGCTTGAACAACCGCTTTTGGGGCGCCGATGCCGCAGGCAAATAGATTGACGCTGGAGCCTAATACGGCCTCAATCTGATTGGCTTCGATCTCTGAAGAGCGAATAAATCGTGTCCGCATGCCAGGCCCTGAAGCGGGCGGCACTTGGTAACGGTCAATGATGGATTGAACGAAGTCTTTATGTTCTTGAGGAATTTCGGCCTCGATGGCCTCCCTTGAATTGTGCTCTGGCATCCCAGGCGGGAGCACCAGATCCACACCGAACGGCCGATCACCGACAAGCCGTCTAATCTCCGCGAGCTCGTCGCGAATCTCTTCAGGAAACCTGCGCGTAGCGCCATAGACGCCATAGCCCCCGGCCCGACTGATCGCGGCGACGGTGGCCACATCGTGGGCGAAGCCAAAGATCGGTGTGTCGATGCCCAGCTGCTCGCATAGAGGTGACCAGAGTTTGCTCATAGTGAATCTCCGCCAAAAGAGCGACTATGCTATCAAAGGTACGTAGCGTCAAAGTAAAGCCCCCGGCAAGTGAGCGAGCCCGAAGTCTGCGATTTGCGGCATGGATTAGGCCAACAGCTGGCAGCCTAAGATGCCTTAGTGTAGGCAGTATGAATTTTGCTCGGGTACTGCTTTTCTTGCTGGTCTGGTTTAGGTTGGACGAGTCGCAAGGCTTAGGTACCCACCCAAGGACCTGCCAACAAGGGAGCGTTTAATCAAATTTGAACGATTTGAGCGGCAATGGCCTGGGCTCGAGATTCGAATGCTTCTCGCGTCTCGCCCTCGTCCGTCGCACAGGTCAGGTACCCGCCGCCCGCCTCAATGGTCCGCACGATCTCGGGCCACATCAGCTGAGGTGACTTCGCCTCATCCCATTGTCTCGATAGCGCCGGATCAGCTGATCTTGGTCCGCCAAAGCGGGCGGGTCTGGCTCTGGCGCCATCCCAAATCTTGGTATTGAGTAATCCAGGGCACAAAATTGTTGAGTTTATCCCCTCGTTTGCCAACTCGCTGCTGATGGATTCCGCGAAAGCAAAAGTTGCGTGTTTAGTCGTCGCGTAGAGCGGATGCGCGCCCACAGCCTTTCTAAGGGCTGCAGACGACGCAGTAAAGCCTACGTGTTTTGGGCCCTGTGCGTTGGCCATTAAGGGCACAAAAGCTTGCGTGGTCCAAACGATACCTAACACGTTCACGCCAACCGCCCATTCAATTGCTTGAGGCCGACCCCTAAGGATAGAAGCGCCGACGCCGACGCCGGCATTGACCCAGAGCAGATTTAAGGGGCCATCTTGGCTAAGCGTTTCGGCTGCGGACATACAAGCCTCGCGGTCTGATACGTCAAAGGCGATTGCCATCGCTGTATCACCGATCTCACACGCGACGCGCTCTGCTGCATCAAGTCGGATGTCCTGGACCACGACCGAGAGCCCTGCAGCAGCGAGATTCTTAGCGAGCATCTCACCAATGCCATCTCCCGCCCCAGTCACGAGCGCACGCTTACCATTAAAGTCACTCAACACGCTGTTCACTAAGACATGCTCCAGATTTGGAGTTAAGTCGCGAGTTTAAGGGCACGAAACCCTCTCCTGAAAGACCCATGATGCGCCTGAATTTCAGGATGTCAGCAGATAGGGTTGAAGCAGAGTGTGGAAAGAGAGGGGGGCAAATTCAGCTGGTCGCTGTGTTTTGATGTGAAATTGAGGCAGGATGATGGGCAACTGAGATCTATTCAAGGCTGCCGTTATGAGTATTAACCCTTCGATTGTCGTAGCCTTCACGTTGCTACTAGCGAGCGCCGCAGTGCAATCGACTGAGGTATCGAGTCCCCGCCTGTATGTACTGGATTGTGGTTCGCTCGTCTTCAATGACGTAAGCGCCTTCGGATTGTCTAATAGTGAAACCGAAGTTCGAGAGATGGTCGTGCCTTGCTATCTAATTCGACATGGTAAGTCGCTTCTTCTTTGGGACGCTGGGTTAGACCCCTTGATTGCTGGGCAAGGAGCGGTGACGCTTCAGCCCGGCGCGGAGATGACTTACGTGACGTCGATTGTGGACCAACTGGCCATGATTGGGGTAACGCCTCAGGACGTTGATTTGATCGCTCTGTCTCATATGCACTTCGATCATACGGGGGCAGCGAATTATTTTCCTAACGCCAAATTACTCATCCAGCAGACTGAGTATCAAGCAGCCTTTGTTGAGCACGAGAAAAATCCAGTCTTCGATTACAAAAGCTACAGTAAGTTAGCGGATCAGCCGATCAAACAATTAGATGGAGATTACGATGTCTTTGGCGATGGTTCGGTCAAAATCCTCTCGGCACCAGGTCATACACCCGGTCATCAAGTTCTCTTTGTAAGATTAAAATCTACAGGACCCGTGATTTTGGGCGGCGACCTCTATCACTTCAGATTCTCGCGAGCACATCGGCGAATTCCCATTTTCAACACCAGTCCAGAGGAGACATTGGCGTCAATGGAGCGGATTGAAACTTTGACCACTGAGCTTGGCGCGACATTTTGGATAGAACACGACCGCGCCCTAGTCAGGACGCTAAATTTTGCTCCTTCATATTACGAATGAAATCCTAAGGGAGCGAGTGTGAGCCGGCGGTTTCAGCGCCTTAAGGTCGAAGGTTGCGATTCATTATCCAATTCGTCTTTCGAATATCGAGTGATAGGCGTCTGACTCGTGATCGCCCCATGGTCGCTAGGGGCTTTAGACGACTCGGTAGCGATCATTAATTGTTGATTTGTCTATCGGAAAAACGACACGTTCAGTGGTCAATTGCAAGGGACGGATCGCCGCGAGCTATGCGCTGTAGCGGGTCTGGATTTCTTGCACGATACGATCACATTGAACCTGGAAGGCTTCGGCAACCGTTTGGGTCCAATCCGCGCCTAGCGATGCTGAAATGGACTCTATCAAGGCGTCCATAAAGACCGGGTAAAGGGATTTGGGAACAAAGTAAGCCGTTTGATGGTTTTTGCTTTCCCAGTTCAGATAATCCGTCTCAGTACTAAGATCCGGAGTCAGTAAGAGGCGGTAGATCTCCGCCATCATTTTGCCTCTATGGACGTCATCCATATGTTCCATTAAGCCTCGACCTTCTTCGGAACGTTCAAAAAACCGTGCGAAACAGTCTTGGCCTAGATCGCCACCGGTTTCGATCAACTGTTCAAGTGCGGACTCAATGATGGCTTGGCTCATCCCGACTCCTTGGGTATTTAGGTCATGGGATCCTATCGGGTTCGCCCAGTCTTGACCAGATCAGTGGTTAGCTGAAGGGTTTGCTTAGAAAACAAGCATACGCGTTGGTTGAGTTTTAGGGTCAGGTTGTGGCAAAAAAGAGCCGAGCTGGCGCGGCCAGCCTGATTATCGATGAGTCATCACGAAGTGAGGAGCGCAGGGATGAAAGGGACATTTGGCCTTAAGGCGCGGGGCGTGTCCGTATGGGACATTATCATTTGGCTTGCTGTCATCGCCTCAGTTGTCACGCTGGTCTCTCGTGTGCTCCCAGTCTATACGGACCATTGGACCGCAGTATCAGTCTGTGAGGACGTGCTTGCAGATCGGACTGTCGATCATTCCGATTTCGATGCCGTACGTGAACGCCTCGTCAAGCAGTTCAAGCTGAACAATCTTGGGTACTTTATGAGCGAAGATCGCGTGCTGATCAATCAGGGGTCGATCAAGCCCGAAATTCGTTTGATGTATGAGGTGCGGGGTGATCTCTTCGGCAATATGGATTTTGTAGTTGCCTTTGATGAATCACTGCGCAACTGAGCGCTCAACCTTTCAATGGCGAGCGTTTTCATCGGATTGCCGCTTTCTACTCAGCTTTTCACTCAGCTTTTTAGTCAGCTTTTTTGTCAGCTTTTTTGTCAGGCTAGGCAATCAGCCGTAGGCCAGGCGCAGCGCAGTGATGGGCTTGCGCTTGGTCGTAAACGTGGGATCGGCGGCATGCCTTAGTAGAGCGCCAGAATGCTTTCGATGGTCGTCATCGCATGCGTTAAGGTGTCGAGTTAAGTCTGATCGAACTGGCTCAGGACCAATCCTCTGTTGCCGAGCGTCTACTGCCGTCCTAATCCCTACAATTTCGTGCCTATAGACAGATCGATCATCAATTGATCTTCAGCTGTTTCAGACAGAAGGCGTTCCATCGCTCATTAATGATCGCGCGAGACGACTGTTGTGGTAGCGAACGATTTGATCGCCCCAGAACAGGCAGAAGAGAAAATCGAGTCCGTTATAGCCAGCGATAAGAATGGGAAAAATACCAAAGGCCACATCTTCCGTGAAAAAAAGATAGACGCTGAACCAAAAGAGCCCGCTCGCCAGCAAATCAATCGCAGCGAGGATGAAGTGTCCGAGATAGAGGTGGTGCAGACCAAAGCCCAGGGCGTAGCAGAGGCTGGTGTAGGTGTCGGGATCTTTGAATTTGGTTTGGTAAGCCTTGAGAAATGCTTTGCGCGCGTCAGCGTCGAGTGCTCGTTGAGCGATTCGTATCTCCTCTTCAAATTCAACCAACGCTTCAGATTTAAAAATGAGTGTCCAGGACATTATCTCAGAGGATCCTTGATGGGGTGAGGTAAGTCGGGGTCGTTGCAGCGGCGAATCCGTCCAAACCCAAGCTTGAGTCCGCGCAGAACACCGTAGCGTTCAATGGCCTGTAGCGTGTATTCAGAGCACGTGGGGTCAAAATTGCAGATCACACCAAACCAACGTCGCCCGCCCCCGGTGGATTGGTAGGCTTTTATGCTCGCCGATATGAGGCGTTTCATGGCCGCCCAAAGGTGACGATGACAGATTCTTTGGACCAGAAGAGCCAGAATCGTCGGCTCTCCATCACTTGAAAGACCACTTGCCAACCGTCGGCGGCCGCCTCATTGAGTTTCGCCTCAAGCCGCTTGACCGGCATTCGAGCGGATCCTAAAAAAATCGTGCCGCAGGCGCCTTCTTCGATCACTTCTACTTTGTATTCTGTATACATACCGTTCTCCTTCATGCGAACACGATGATCTTGAAGAGGCTACCCAAAACCTTTTGGCAAAACCATAGCCGCAAATGGTTTGTTAGGTGATTGCCCAACAACAGGGGTCTCGGATCAAAGTTGTGTGAAAGCCTCAACGATCTCGACATAGTCGTCGACTGCTTGTCGGTAACGGCCGATGTGAACAGCTTCGTTATTGCCATGCACTCCTTTTGTTTCTCCATCGAGATAAAGCATTGGGCTGAAGCCGTAACTTTGAATGCCTAAGTCTCGTGTGAAATGGCTGTCGGTGAACCCGGTGGACACAGCGCTGGCAAACCGCGCATCGGGATGCCGTTTGAGAATTTGCGCTTGGATCGTGTCAAGTAACGGCGTATCCCAATCTGAAATCGCTGGCGAAAATGCCATGATTTTAGTGACCTCGACACCCGTGCCTTCGACGCGTTCAGCAACGTCTTCAATAAAGGCATCTGCCCCACGGTCAGGCAACATACGGCAATCGATCTGCGCTTCCGCCGTGGGAGGGACGACATTGATTTTGCTCGACCCGGTCAGCATGGTGATGGAGCAAGTGTCTCTGAGAAGCGCGTGGTAGCCCGGGTACTCCAGATGAAGACTGGCCACGAACTCGGGCGACTGCACCGCTTTTTCAATGTCCAAGAAGGCCTTATTGAACGGTGCGGGTAAGGTGGCGGCGAGCGATTTGAAATATCGATCAACCTCTGGGATCACTCGGATGGGAAAGGGCTGACCTCGAAGTTGCGAGAGGGCATCAATGACTCGAGTCACGCTGGAGGTCGGCCTGGGATAGGATCCGTGGCCAGGGATGTCTTCTGCTGACAACGCAAGCCAGACCGGGACTTTTTGCGTGACCTCGATGCTAAAAATTTTCTGATCATTCCGGAGATTCCCGCTACCCCCTTCATTTAAAACAAAGCCAATCCCTTGAAATGCCTCGGGGTGCTGTTTGATCACCCAATCCGCGCCAAAATAGCCACCTGCTTCTTCATCGGCCGTGGCCATAAACACCACATCTCGAGCAAGAGGCGTTTTACTCTGAGCGAGGGTAACGAACGCCATGAACTGCGCGATGCCGGTCCCCTTCATATCGATCGCACCCCGTCCAAAGAGATATCCATCTCTCTCGACGGATTTAAGTGCTGGCGTATCCCAATAACGATCGTCGGCAGGCACCACATCGGTGTGTTGTAAGAGCATGAGTCCTGGAAGCTGGCCCCCAGGAAGTCTTGCCCAAATATTTCCGCGCCCTGGCGCCGACTCGCCGGATTCATACTGAATGCCTAATTCGTCGAATAGGGCTGCGTAAAATGCCACCGCGTTGGATTCATTGCCTGGTGGGTTGATGGTGTCGACTTCCATAAATTCGCTGAGAAGCCGAACCGGGTCCAATGACCTCACTTCGGACCCCATCAAAAAGGGGACATAAGTCATTAGGAGCAGCGTGAGAAGTGATCTTAAAAGCGAAAAGTGCATAGGGTCGTCCAATATCAAGTGTTCGAGTGTGCTTGGGGCAGACGACTAAGATTCTGCCGTGATGGCACCTTATCTGTCGAGGCAACTTGGTGCTCGATAGGGAGGTATTGTGCCAATCATAGGTTCTTGAACCTAGGTTAGACCTTGAAGGTATATGGCGACTTGTGTTCGATAGGTCCTTGTTCGCCTGAACAGCGAGAACTCTGTAAGCTCGATCCAAAGCTAAGGAACTCTGCTATGTCTCAGTCGACAGAGTCGCAGTCCTCCGCTGCGCCGATCAAAACCGGTGGCGCCTACGCACACTATGTGCTGGCCGTCTTGGTGATTGTTTATGTCTTCAATTTTATTGACCGAAATATTCTCTCGATCCTGTCTCAAGAAATTCAGAAGGACCTGGGCGTTTCGGATGCAGAAATGGGCTTCTTGTACGGCACCGTCTTTGCTGTGTTTTATGCGGTGTTTGGGATTCCGCTGGCTCGATTTGCCGATGTCTATGTCCGGAAGAACTTGATCAGCGTGGGACTCATGTTTTGGAGTGCCATGACCGCATTGTCTGGATTTGCCAAGTCATTTCCACAGCTGGCGTTATTTCGAATCGGCGTGGGCGTTGGAGAAGCCAGTGCCTCGCCAGCTGCATTCTCTATGTTGTCCGATTACTACGCCCCGAAAGTCAGGGCAACCGTGCTCGCGATTTATTCTTCGGGCGTTTACATCGGGGGTGGTATTGGCCTCTTCCTGGGGGGCTTCGTGATGGAAACCTGGGATTCGACGTATCTCACGCCGGCTGAGGCCCCCATGGGCATCAAAGGGTGGCAAGCGGCTTTTCTGGCGGTGGGCATTCCAGGCATTTTGATGTCTCTCTGGGTGTGGACGCTAAAGGAACCAAGGCGGGGTCAGAGTGAGGGTCTATTAACCGAAGTGCACCCGACCCCGTTTAGAGTGCTGGGCACTGAGCTCGCTGCGATGCTGCCGATTATCAATCTCTTTGGATTGAAAAAGTTAGGCGCCAGTTTGCCCAAGAATCTCTTGGCCGGGGGTGTGATTGCGCTGGTAGCGTATGCCCTTGTTCTTGTCACTGGCAATATTCCGCAGTGGGTAGCCATCGGTTTAGGGGTCTATGTCACCGTGTCTTGGGTGCAAGCACTGCGGGCTCGCGATCCTGCAACCTACGCCATGATGTTTAAGTCCAAAGGCCTGATTTACACGCTCGTAGCGTTTCCTTCGATCGCGTTTGTGACTTACGGGATCGGTTATTGGACCGCACCGCTGATGTTGCGACTCCACGATACCAATGCTGCTGAAGTGGGTATGTACATCGGGCTGGGCGCGGCGGTGGGTGGTCTGATCGGGGTGACCCTCGGCGGGGTAATCGGCGATTGGGCCAAAACAAAGCATCCCGCAGGACGTCTAATCGTTGGCTACCTTGCAATCTTCGGAACGGCGCCGCTTGTCTATTGGATGGTCTACACAGAAAGCCTGATGTGGGCATTTGCACTGAATTTCTTCCATCACTTATTCAGTGCCGCATGGCCCGGCATCCCGCCCTCAACCGCCAGTGATTTGGTGATGCCGAGGATGCGAGCAGTGGCCAGTGCCTATTACATTCTAGTGAATACGATGGTGGGATTGGCCATGGGACCTTATTTCATCGGTCAGTTGTCAGATATGTTTGCAGCAGATGGCATGGATTCGGCATCCTCGTTACAGTTGGCAATGACCAGTGCCATGGGCATATTCGTCATCACTTTCGTATTGTTGACGCTGGCGTGGCGTCATTTGCCTGGCGATGAAGCCAGTCGGCTTGATCGAGCACGAGCCCTGGGTGAACGAGTTGAGCAAGTTTAATGGGGTTCGCGCTTGTATGCTGACAGGGCGATGGGGAGTTGAAACGTTAGGGTAGAGCGCGATGCAGAGCGATCGCCTCTGGCAAATCACTGATCAATGTCAGACCTTCAGGTCGATAACGTTCGTTCAGCGAGATCAGCCGAGCAAGCGTTTCCGTATCGAAGAATCCTGAGTAGTTGTTCGGGCGAAAGTGCATTTGGAAGGCGCGCACAGCAAGCTGTGATTGTGTGTCCTCGGTGCCGGTCACGTCCAGATCGTACCCGTAGTGATTGAGTAGGCGTTGCTGCGTTTCCAATGGGATGGGATGTGTCTCAAGCCACGGAATAAGCGTCTGGACCCGATTTTCATCAAACCATGCGCCGATGCCTTCCCCATACAGTTGTCGCCAAGGGAACAGCGGGCCTGGGTCGATCTTCCTGCTCGGTGCGATATCGGCATGACCAATGATGGCGTGCGGCGAAATGTCAGGGAAGTCTTTTAGGATCTCCTTGATCAGTGCGATCAGTAGCGCGATCTGTTCAGGTGCAAAAGCCTCAAAGCGGCATCGATCCTTAAATGCGGGTTGATTGGCAAGTGTCGCTATGTCGTCGAGGCACCGAGATTCGTTGACAATTTCAATACCGATTGATTGATCATTGAGCCCCGTTTTGCCAGCCCAATAGGAGTTTCCCGCGTGCCAAGCTCTGAATTGTGGTGGTACCAAAGCAAAGATTTTCAATTCGCTAAGGTCGTAAGTGGCGTCCATTGGATCAGGCAACAAGTAATGCGCGCTGACCGGACGCGTCTCTGACTGGGTCAGAATGTTAAGGGACTCTTGAAAGTTCTCTGAGGTGAAATGAATCACCAAATGATTCACCCGTTCGTTGAAGTTTTGAGACGGGGCCTTAACGATGGGCAGTTGCTGACAGGCGGTGGTGCAGAGGACAACACTGCAGACAATCGCAAAACATCTCATGGTTTGTGACTTCATGTGAATCGATCCCTCAAATAGTCAAGTCCGAGTGCAATGCCCAAGGTGCACAGGGTAGCAATAGGAAATAGCCACGGCCAAGCCAATAGGGGCGAAGGGTAGGGTAACCCGATGAAGCCAGGGTGATTGAGGATGATGACCAGCAGGATGCTGAACCCGACCGCCGGGAAACATGACGCTGCTTTTCGCAAGCCGATGATGCTGAGGAGAATCAAACCAAACATCGGGCCATAGGTATACGTGGTCATGGTGAACGCGAGGTCAACAAGGTTGAGCTCGCTGGTCTGATAAGTCACTGCCATGGCGGCAAGGACCAGCCCCCAGATGAGCACGAGGGCTCGGCTTAAGGCGACGCCTTCAATCTTCAGCAGCCGGTCACCGAGTGCGCGAGAGGACACTTGGGCGAGCGCTGCGAGAATCGAATCGAGGCTGGAAATGGCAGCGCTCAAGAGTCCAGCGAGAATGAGCCCTCTAAGCCCCTCAGGCAAGACGGTGATGATGAAGACAGGAAAGATGCGGTCCGGCTTGTCTTGAACGAGTTGCGCGTAAAGATCTGGGATGGGATAGGTCTGGTAGAAGAGGACGAGCCCCAAACCTACGCTCAGCATGATGAGTGGAATGAGTTCGCCGAGCGTGCTTAATAAAACGGCTTTTCTCGCTGCGATCTGATCCTGACAACAGAGCAAGCGCTGGACAAAGAGTTGGTCGCCGCCGTAGACCGCAATGTTTTGGAATGGCAGTGCAATCAATGCTGCCCAAAAAGTAAACGCAACGCGAGGGTCGCCGGTGAAGTTGAAAACCGTCAGTTTTGATTCGATGGTCGGTGTCTGCCAGGTCTCCACCGATAATGATGGGAGAGAGAGCGCAATAAAACAGAGAACGAAAATTGCGCTCCCGAGCAGAATGAAGAATTGCACGACGTCCGTCCAAATGACGGTTCGGATGCCGCCCATCCAAGTCCAAAGAATGCTGAACACCGCGATGATTAGAACGCTGGTACTGAGCGTCCATCCGGTCAAGAGCTCGAGAACAAGGGCGGTGGCGTACACCCTTACGCTTTGACCCAGCACGCCGCCGAGAAGAAAGAGCCCTGAGATCAGTTGCCCAGCGGCAGGCCCCAGTCTCGAACGAGTGAAATCATAAGGGCTATAAAACTCGCCAGAAAAATAGTGTGGCACCAAGAAGTAGGCGACAAGCACCCGACTCAGAATGCCGGCAATCGCAAGCTGGAGATAGGTGAAATTGCCTTCACTAGCGAACACCAGCGCGGGCACGGAAACGAATGTGATGGCGCTGATGGTGGTCGCAATTGAGCTGGCGGCAACAGCCGGCCATGGGACGGAGCGTCCGCCGAGGAAAAAATCAAAATTGCTTTGTTGAGGTCCGCGAAGCCAGTGTCCTAGCCATGTCGTCCCGACAAGATACACTGCGATGACGCTCCAATCGAGGGTGCTAAACACCGATCTAAAGCCTCATGACTCGACCGAGTCCCACGCCCGGATAGTGCCGAAAATTAGCACCTTCGACCGCATACCCGTTGATGAGTACGCGTCGATAGTGGTCACTGGTGTTGGCCCGACTCATATGGGCCGTATAAGGCCCGAAAAATATCACGTCACCCGGCTCACCTATTACACGCACGACCTCATGGTCTTGAGGATCAATATCCGCCTGATACAACAGATCGACAGGACCCATTTCACGACCCTTGAATCGGACGGGGCCCCACTGATTGCTTGAAGGAATGAATTCCAATGGTCCGCTTTTAATATCCATCTGATCGAGCACGCTGATGGTTTGTACGTAACTGCCTCGAGGGCCAATATCCCGCCAACTGCCGCCGCCTTTATCCCGATGCTGGATATCCTGGTGCCAGTCAAAAGCGACGCCATCACCCGGTCGCTTAAAGTGTGCTTGATTAAGGAGTTGGACGACGACCTCGGTTCTAAGCAGATCCATCACTGGGGTCAGGAGTCGAGCGTCCGCGCCGAATTCGAGCAGCGAGGCTCTGGCGCCGCCGGCCCAAACGACTCTGGCGAGTACGGGCTCGCCTTCTGGCCCAGGATTCATGACGAACTGTGCGTTCTGAAGGAGTGTGGTTTCGCGCAAGTCTCGGGCCAGCGCTTCGAGTTCGTCGAACTCAAGGATGACCACGGCCACCTCATCGAGGGAGAAGACCGATTTGCGAAGGAACCAGCCTTGCTCGTCAAAAAGTCTTTCTTCCTCTTTTGTGAGCTCAATCGACATGATCGGCCAGATAATTGCCGCGAACCGCTTGGTTGATGATTCGCGTCAGAACCCTCGTTTGGAGGCTCTGTTTAGCGGGCGTAACCGAGATCAATCTTCAGGTCCTGGACTCGCATCGAAAAAGGCATGAGTACATCGGGGCTTTTCTTACTCAGAGGATAATGTCACCGCAGTGCCATACGCCAGTAGCTCAGCAGCGCCGCCTAGGACAACGGAGG
>Ga0255768_10001864_pt1 | contig 21458 bp, 16 predicted proteins | sample 071ome_33_FD_179983 | JGI IMG/M metagenome (GOLD analysis project Ga0255768, IMG submission 179983) | Coastal salt marsh microbial communities from the Groves Creek Marsh, Skidaway Island, Georgia - 071412AT metaG (version 2) | ecosystem: Environmental > Aquatic > Marine > Intertidal zone >...
ATAATAAGGATTATTTATATGGCAGATCTTAGATTACCATTAGACGTATCTGAGTACGACCAATTTATGATGTTTCGTATTTCTAAAAGTTACAAATACAAAAGAGAAGATTTTGATAAAAAGTTAGTTTATTGTACTGTCACCTTACCTTTACCGCAAAATCTAAGTACAAGTTGGCAAACGACCTGGAATGGTCAATCACTTGGACCAGTAGGAGCGGCGGCTGCTGGAAAGGCACCAGAATTAATAGGTATGGCCGACCAGATCAAGATCGCGATTCAACAAGCCGCGCAAGGAGATTCTGGTGGTGCTATTAATAGACTTAAAAGTGTAATAGGAAAAGAAGGACAAAGTTTAGATTCGGAAAGTCTAAAAGAAGTTGCTGGTAATCTTGCCTTATATTATGGTTCTGAATTAACAGCGAGTGCTGGAGGATTGCTTGCATCATCAGCTGGACCGTTCGGCGCTATATTGGGTGCTGGTTTAGGACAAGCAGTACAAGGAGTTACTGTTGGTGCTGGTGTAGCTAGAAATCCATATCTAGCCGCCGCGTTTGAAGGTGTAAACTTTAAAACACACAACTTTTCTTGGAATATAGTTCCAAAGAATGAAAAAGAAAGTGATATATTAAGAAGTATTATTAGCGCGTTTAGGAATGCTATGTTACCAGGAGTAAATAAATTGAAACATTTTTATGATTATCCTAAACAATTTGGTATCACTTTATCTGATAATAAGTATCTTTTTGATATTAAGACTTCTGTTTTGACAAGTTTTGATGTTAATTTTCATGGTAAAGGGGCACAATATCATTATCCAACAAACGCTCCTGTAGAAGTTACACTAAACGCTTCATTCTTAGAAACAGTTGTTCGTGTGTCTAACGACGAAAATTATGGTGGTGATGGGTATATTGAATCTCCAGAAGAGCTCGAATTTTCAACACGATCCGCCGAACCTACTCAAGCTCCAGCTATTGTTTCGGGAAGACCAAGCTAATGTCTTTTTATTTTAATAACTTTCCAAAAATCTCATACGATTTGAAGTTTAAAAACAAATCTCAAATCGTAACAAATATCATGTTACGATATAAAATAGTAGAAACGATAAAAAAGAATCGTGGTTTTTATTATACTTATACTGTTCAAGAAGCGCAAAGACCGGATAATGTAGCGTTTGAATTATATGGACAATCTGATTTGAGTTGGTTTCTTTTACTTATTAATAATATGCATGATCCTATCTATGACTGGCCTTTAGGATATAGAGATTTCATATCTTATATTGAAAGTAGATATGGTAGTGTTCCTGCTGCTCAAAGTACAGTTCATGAATATAGAAAGATACTTAATCAACAAAAGGTTCTATTTGATGGAACAATTATACCAAAAAGAACATTGAAAGTTGATTTAACGACTTATAATACTTTATCTACCACAGTTAAAGAATCTATTAGTAAATATGATTATGAAGTAGAATTAAATGATAATAAAAGAAATATAATTTATGTTGATACAAATACTTTAGGAAGCGTACTTTCAGAATTATCGGATGTTTTTAGATAATGGCGGCACAACCAGAATTTTTAAATGAAAATATTGAAATAGAATTGGCTAGTCTATTAGGTTCAAACGGAACATCTATAGATGTTCGTTATAGTATCACAGATTTAGTTATACAAGAAAATATATTTTCTTATTGTATGAATGGTAGTGTTTCCATAATGGATGGTCTTGGTCTAATAGATAAGTTACCTATTATTGGAGATGAATTATTTACGATTCGTTTTAGATCTCCTGAATCTGGAAACATTTTTGTAACGAAAACGTTTTTTGTTTATTCTGTTTATAATAGAACTAAAGTTGATGATAAATTAGAACATTATACGCTTGGTTTAATATCTATTGAAGGTATGATTGATAGCTTAACAAATATAGACATTAATTTTGTAGGCAAGACTTATTCAGAAATCGTTAAAAATATCTTTGATTCTTATGTTCTAAAATCGAATATAAAATTTAGAGGTGTTAGATTAATAGATTATCCTAAATTTAAAAAAACACTATCAGCAGATAGTACTGATGGATTGCAATCAATTACAGTAAATGGTGAAAGACCTTTTGATTTTATTCAGAGATGTGTTGATAACTCTAGGTCAACAGAATATCCTGATTCGGATTTTGTCTTTTATGAAGATAGAGACGAATTTGTTTTCACACCTATAAGCTATCTCTTAGAACAAGACGTTGTAGAAACTTTTATAATGGGTGACCATGGTATCGAAGAAAGAACTTTAAATAAAGTAGATAATAATACCAGATATGAAACTATAAGTCAGTTTGAATATACAGGAGGTAATGATGTAATTAGAGGGTCTAGTGGTGGTAAATTTGGTAATCGAATTGATGTAATTGATCCTATAACAAAAAGATTTAAGTCGATAGTTAATAACTATCTGAATATTCAAAAAAGTAAAGATAAATTCAAGACTCTAGACAGAAATAATATCATTATAGATGAATCCATTTTCAAAGAAGATACAGGCCAATCAAACAAACAATATCATGTAGCAAGATTGTTCAACGATACATATCAAGAAATTGAATATATTAAAAATAGAATAACAGAAAAAAATGACAGGTTTATTTTTCATGCTGATACCGCTTACAAATCTTATGGTCGAAAAGCAATGAAATTTAATCTTTTAGATAATACTACATTGACAATAGCAGTTCCAGGAAATAGCAATCTACTTTGTGGTAAAACAGTAAATGTAAATATTCCAATTTCTTCTAGTTTAGAAGAAGATAAAATGAATCCGTATTCACATTTATTTGGAAATAAGAAAAATAATAAATTTCTAATCACTTCTCTAACTCATAACTTTATTGGCAATGAGGGTAGATATTTTACATATCTAACATTAGCTAAAGATAGTTATTTTGTTGATGTGAATAAAAAATACTCCGGTAGATACAAATAAGGAATATTATTATGGCTGTCTCAGATAAAGTTAAAAATAGTTATTTTGGTATGAATCTTATATGGTTTTTTGGTGTTGTCGAAGATCGAAACGATCCATTAAAACTTGGTAGAGTCAGAGTGAGGTGTTATACTTATCATACAGAAGATAAGAAAAAACTTCCTACAGAAGCATTACCATGGGCGCAATGTGTACAACCAATCACATCTGCCGCTATTAGTGGGGTAGGTAGATCTCCTACTGGACTTGTTGAAGGTACGTGGGTGGTAGGATTTTTCTTAGATGGAGAGAAATCACAACAACCAATGGTGATTGGTTCAATTGCTGGTATACCTACTGAACTGCCAAATAAAGAAAAGGGATTTAATGATCCTAACGGTGTTTATCCTTCCTATATTAATGAACCTGACGTTGATAAACTTGCTAGAAACGAGAGTCCTGATTTACCAACAATAAAAAATGCAGATAGAAAAACAGGTTCAATAATACCGCATGGTCAAGGTACTTGGGACGAACCAACAGATAAGTATACAGCTTCATATCCAAAAAATCATGTTTGGAGAACAGAGTCTGGTCATGTGATTGAAGTTGATGATACACCAAATAATGAAAGAATACAAGAATATCATAAATCTGGAACGTTCAGAGAGATTTCTGCTTCTGGTAATACAGTAACAAGAGTTGTAGGTGATAATTATACTATTATAGCAAAAAACGATTATGTCAGAGTTGAAGGAAAAGTTAATCTTCATATAGAAAAAGATTGTAATACGTATATAAAAGGTGATTGGAATATACTAATAGACGGTAATAAAAAAGAAGTTATTAAAGGTAGATATGATTTGGACATCACAGGAGAAAATGGTGATGGTGAACTTGATATTGAAGCTAAAGTAATTCATCTCAATAAGACTGGTCAATATTCATAACCGATATAACTCGCACAAATTTAGATAGACACATAGGAAAGAAGAATAGGTAGATGTCTATTCCAATACACAGAGATACCGATTCAAGAGTTTGTGGTGCTACAACAGTAGTAGAAAATCAATCATCTGTATTTGCAAATGGATTATTAATTGCTACGTTTGGTGATCCAAATAGTCACGGCGGTGGGGGTTTAATCGCCGCATGTAATAATGTTTATATTAAAGGAATCATTGTATGTAACCATTCACCAGATTCTGCTAGTGCAGACAGTATTTGTCCCATACCTCCTCATTGTAATCCAGCTACAGCTAGTGGAAGTTCAAACGTGTTTGTAGGAGATTAATATGCTGTTGAACAGAAAAGTATTAGTTTCACTTCGTGTATATTACTATATGCCTGATTATAGAGATTTAATACAAGAGTTTATGTGGCAAACAATGGATATAAAACCAAAATACCCAAGAGTGAATAAGTTTTTAAATTATTGGAAAGAAAACATTGAGGCTGTTATAGCAGACATAGAGATGATAGAAATAGAAAAAATATCCAAATACAAGTCTGTAGAAGATATCTTTAAATATTAATAATAAATATAAGAAAACAAGAGAAAAGATTATGGTATCAATAGCAACTTTTTCTGGAGCAAAAAATCCTTCGAGAACGACATCGCCTATAAACGATGTCATTTATTCTGATTTAGGATTAAATTTTATAGCTCATCCAGTAACAAAAAAAGTTACAGTATTAAAGAATGAAGATGCAATTAAAAGAGCGTTGAGAAATCTTATTCTAACAGACAGTGGTGAAAAGTTTTTCGAACCCCTATACGGTGGTAATATCAGAGCATTATTATTTGAGAATCTAGATCGAGTCACCGAAATAACGATTAAAGAGAACATTAAAGATACCGTAAGACAATTTGAACCAAGAGTAACAGTTGTCGATGTAGACGTTAATTCAAACAGAATAGACAACAATGCTATAACAATTAGTATAATATTTCGTATCAATGAATCACCTATATTATCAGAACTAGAATTTACAGTTGAAAGAATCCGATAATGGCCAGCAACAAATCAACATTAAATGTTTCTGAATTAAACTTTGATGATATTAAAACAAGTTTAAAGACATATCTACGAAGCCAAACTGAATTTTCAGACTACGATTTTGACAGTTCAACTTTGTCTATTTTATTGGATGTTTTAGCTTATAATACTTATCATAATTCATTCTATCTTAATATGGTTGGTAATGAAATGTTCCTTGATTCAGCGCAGTTAAGAAATAGTGTTGTATCTCGCGCAAAGATGTTAAACTATGTACCAAGATCTGCAAGAGGAGCTACGGCTGCATTATCTGCTGTTATAACACCCGATGATAGCCCTACCGGAGTTACTGTTCCTGCTAATACTCAATTTACATCTACTATAGATGGTATTGAATATACCTTTGTCACGTCAGGAGCAACAACAATGTCTGCTCAAGATAATGGTACATTTACTGGTACTCTTAATATCGTAGAAGGCACACCACTTCAACATAGATTTACTGTAAGTACTGCTAATCCTGTAAGATATATTCTACCTAACGAAAATACTGACACAACTAGTTTTACAGTTAGAATACAAGAATCATCATCTAACACAACAGTATCTACTTATAATCTTGCTGGTGATTTATCTTCTGTAAATAGTACTTCAAAAATATATTTTGTCCAAGAGAATGAAGACAATCTTTATGAAATTCAATTTGGTGATAGTATTTTTGGTAATAAACCCATAGATGGTAACATTATTATTGTAGACTATAGAGTAACATCAGGTAATACTGTTAATGGTGCTAATACGTTTAGCGCACCAGAATCTCTTGCTGGATATTCAAACTTTACTATTACAACTACATCATCAGCCCAAGGCGGCGCACCACAAGAAACAATAGATTCTATTAAGTTTAATGCACCATTCAAATTCCAAGCACAAGATAGACTTGTAACCAAGCAAGATTATAAGAATATAATTTTATCTGAACAAGGCGATATTCAATCAATTAGTGTTTGGGGTGGCGAAGAAAATATACCTGCTGTATATGGTAAAGTTTTTGTTGCTACTAAACCTCTATCTGGTGCAATTCTTTCAAATCAAAGAAAAGAAGCTATTAGAGCTTCATTGAAAACAAGAAATACTGTTTCTATAGACGTTGAAATGGTCGATGCTACTTATCTTTACATTAATCCAACGATTACTGTCAGATATAATCCTCAAACAACATCTTTGACAGCAGGTGAATTAAATACTATTATTCAGAATTCTCTAATTTCTTACGAATCAAATAATCTTGGAACTTTTGATCAAAAATTCTATCTATACAAAATGATAGAAACAATCAAAGATGTTAATTCCAGTTTTGTGTCTGTAGATGCTGATATTACAATTGAGAAAAGATTTATTCCACTAACTACAACAAATACATATCAATTAGTATTTAATCAAGCCGTATATCATCCACATGAAGGACATCTCAATGGTCTAGTATCTACTTCTTCGTTTACTATAGATGGTATTAGCGGTCAAAAAATTGATGACAACGGGTATGGAATTTTAAGATCCTTTACTCAGACTCCTACAGGTAAAGTATATAGAAATAGAAATTTTGGTATTATAGACTATGACACTGGTCTAGTTACAATTAATAACACTTTAATTTCAGCGTATGATGGCGAATATCTTTCTGTGAAAGTTAAACCAAGAAACAAAAACATATTTGCTTCGCGTAATCAGATACTATTAATATCTGGAGCAACTATTAGTACAGTTGATGACAATACAAATAATATTACATCAACAGTAGGTACAGTAGCAACGGCTGGTGTTAGCACTACTATTAACACAGAAAATGCTATTGCAACTACCTCTTCTGGATTTACTTTTGCGGTATAAAAATGGCTATTACTAAAAAAACATCCGCTCTTATAAGTCAACAGTTACCGGATTTTGTTCGGGATGAAGGTCCCAAACTGGAAGCCTTTATTAAGGCTTATTATGAATTCTTAGAACAAAGCAATAACTACATTGAAGTCAGTAAAAGTCTTCTTTCACGAGCAGATGTTGATACTACCGTAACAGATTATTTTCAATACTTTCGCGAAGAAATATATAAAAATATTCCAGACGACGCCGTAGTAGATAAGGCTCTTCTTGCGAAACATATTCGCGAGATGTATTATCAAAAAGGTAATGAGAAATCTTTTAAGTTTCTTTTCAGAGCTTTATATAACGAAGATTTAGAAGTATATTTTCCATCAGATAATATCTTGAGAACATCTGATGGTAGATGGAATCAACCTTCTATTATCAGATTAACTAATGTATCTTCTAGCGATCTTGATAGTTTTTTGGGCCAATTAATTACAGGACAAAGCACTGGCGCTACTGGTAGAGTAGAAGAACAAATACAAACCATTGAACTCGGTTCTACTATTACTGAACTTGTAGTTTCTAATTGGAACAATATAGATTTTTCGGATGGTGAAGAAGTAGTATCAGATGTTACTAATACAAGAGGTTTTATCTATGCTACCTCTGGTAGTTTACAAGGCGTTACAATACAAGAAAAAACCATTTTAAGACCTAGAGGTTTTGGAGGTGGTGTTTTTCATCGTTCTAGTGATGTAGTTACATTTACGTCTGATACTGGTAGTGGTGCAAATGGTTATGTAATATCTACTAATGATAAATCTGCTATTAATGTTTCTATTATTTCAGGTGGTTCTGGTTATATTAATAATCTGCCAATTGTATTTACCGGTGGTAGTGGCAGTGGTGCAGAAGCAAAAATTACTTCTATTGGAAATACTTCTATTTTAAGTATTTGTCAAGACGTTATATCACCTATGAGTAATGTTATTTTAAACACCGGACCAACCTTTGTAAGTTTAGGTACTAATACCGCCGCTGTATCTGCTAATCTAGCCGCTGCTAATGTTTCTAGTTCTATAATTAATGGTTTGTTATTTCAGAATACAGAGTCTGGTACAATTCAAACTATATCTATGATTAACTATGGAACCGGTTATAGTGTTTTACCAAGACCTTCTGTTAGATTAGCAAATGTAGCTAATGAAGGTCTAAAAGATCCTCATGATGGTGGAATATATGGTGATAACGCCGAACTATCGGCTGTATATCTACCAGGATCAATAACCGCCGTAGGAATTACAAATAAAGGTAGTTCTTATTCTAAGTTTGAAAATATTGGTATTGTAAACCAAACTAGAGCAGGCACTGTAAACGCTCTTGCTTCTCCAGTTGTTAGTGGTGTAGAAGTAAGAGAAGGTAAATATCTATCAACAAAAGGATTTATTAGTTGGGATCAATTTTTACAAAATGATTACTATCAAGAATTCAGTTATGTATTAAGATCCCAAAAATTTGTTGATACATACAGACAGGTTGTAAATACTCTTTTACATCCTTCAGGAACAAAATTATTTGGTACAGTTTTAATTTCAAACGTTTTAAATGTAGATTCTAGTATTGTCTTTGATTCAACAATATTCATCAATTATGATGTAGGCACACCAAATTCAGCTTCAATCGCATCTCTAGTTGAACCTCCTTTCAATAGACATAGTGGTAGACTTTTCATATATAACTATACTACTTTGTCTCCATTTGTAGATCAACCAACTGTAGGTACAGGAGTGCCTACAACTATAGATGCTTTTGCTAATATTTCAATTACGGATTTAAATAGTAAGAAACTTGTTTTTGGTAACACTACACATTTTAGTTCTAATAGTGATAATAATAACGACGCAACACCAGGATATATAAGACAATTAACAGCTTCCCCAAATACGATTATTGGTAATGGAACAACCTTTACTACTTCGTTTAATGTTGGAGATGCTATATATGCTAGAAACGAGGCTAACGACGAATCAGTATTTGTGACGGTCGTATCTATTGCTAACGATACACACATGGTAACTAATGGATCATTGATACATATAGGTACCACATATTATCCTAATACATTATTTGCCCAAACCGCTACAAGTTCTTCTGGTTCAAGACTACATTATCCACGTCAAATTACTTCACAAATGGATATGATTATATTTAATTCTACCGGTGCTAATACAGATGGACAGTATGCTATAAACGTGGTTTCATCTACTAGTTCAGGAAACGTGGTGATGGCTTTAAGTTCGCCTTATGAAGGTGCAAATCTTTCTCAAGGAGTATTTTCTTGGATTAGTAGTGGCGCGCGATCAGGTCGTCAATTATAATATAAATAAATAAAACAAACTTAATAGAGAATATGAGACATGCCAGGAATCGTAACTTATAAATTTAGACTCAATAATGCGACTCAATTATATGAGTCTTTTACTGAGGCAGCAAATATTAACACAAGATATTATATGTTTTTGGGTAGAGCGCAGCCTTGGGGAACAAGTGATACTGTTGCGCCTACACCTACTGATACTATCCAAAACACAGATTTTAATGTCTGGCGAAATATGCTTGCTGTAAAAAGATGTACAGCAACAGATGTAAGATTTGTTACTACAAGATATACCTGGACTACAGGTACAGTATATACTCCATATTCTCATAGAAATACTTCTTTATACTCTAGTAATTTCTATGTTGTAACTTCATCTTATAATGTTTACAAATGCATTGATAATAATAATGGAGCAACTTCTACAGTTGAACCAACCGCTACTGGCACATCAACTTTTAAAACTTCTGATGGTTATAGTTGGAAGTTTATGTATAATATTACTGCATCCGATGTGTTGAAGTTTGTCACATCTTCTTATATTCCTGTAAAAACTCTTACATCTGACGATTCTTCTATTCAGTGGGATGTTCAACAAGCCGCAGTTAATGGTGCTGTAGAGTTTGTTAAACTTACTGCCAATGGTAGTGGATATCTATCAACGAATGGTACTTTTGCAGCAGTTACTAATTCAACAGTAGTTCAACTAGCATCACATTCTAGTGGTACAGATGACGTATATAATTATTCTTCATTATACATTAAGAGCGGTCTGGGTTCAGGTCAATTAAGAAGAATTGTAAATTATGTTGGCGCTACTAAAACAATAACTGTAAATGGCGCTTTTACCACAACACCAAATACAGAGTCACAATACTATATTGGTCCACGTGTTAGTGTGGTAGGTGATGGGACCGGGGCTTTAGCTTACGCTAATGTAACTCTACCTGCATTAGCTTCTTCTACAACAGGAAACTCCATCAATGGTATTATTATTATCAATAAGGGATCTAATTATTCCAAATATGAAATAGTGATTGATGCTAACACTTCTCATGGTAGTAGTGCTACTGCAAATGGTAATATTGCTCCATATGGCGGACATGGATCTGATCCTGTTAAAGAATTAGGCGCTTATAATGTTATGTTGTCTGTTAAGTTTGATGGTTCTGAATCTAATACACTTTTCACAAACAACGACTTCCGTATTATTGGATTGATGTCAAATCCTAATCTAGCAAACGGAAATCAGGCAAATAGTACAGTATACGATATGACAACAAGACTTACTGTTACAAGTAAATCAGGATCTTTTAGCGCTGATGAAATTATTAGTGGTGGAACAAGTGGTGCTAAAGCAAGATTTGTAACTTTCTCGAATACTAATGCAACCGGAACTGCTGGTGTCGTAAGCGTTACTGGTCTAGATGGTGCATTTAGTACTAGTGAAACATTAACAGGAAATACTTCTTCTGTAACAGCTACTCTATCTTCTATAAATAAAAGAGATTTAAAAGACTTCGATGGTGATATTCTATATGTAGAAAATCGACTACCAATCTCTAGAGCTTCCGATCAATCAGAAGATATTAAACTTACCGTAAGATTTTAAGGTTGTGTAAAAAATGGCTAAATTAGAAACAAACTTTAATGTTTCACCTTATTTTGATGACTACGAAACTAGTGCTAAATTAAAAGACTATCATAGAATTTTATTTAAGCCTGGTCTTGCTGTCCAAACTCGTGAACTTACACAGCTTCAAACTATTCTACAAGAACAAGTAGCTAGATTTGGCGATAATATTTACAAAGAAGGAACAGTTATCGATGGTTGTGATTTTCAATATGATGCTAACGTCGCTTTCGTAAAGTTAAGAGATAACGACTCAGGTGGTAACACAGTAACCGTTTCTACTTTTGCTAATGTTACAATACAAGGTGTAACTTCTGGAGTTCGCGCTAAAGTTGTTGCTACTGCTTCTGGCGCAGAAGTCGATGCACCAGACTACAATACATTTATAGTTAAATATCTCGACGGTGGTACTGATAAAGTACATAAAACTTTTGATTTAAATGAAGAATTAGTATATCTACCTGCTGATGGTGGTTCTGGACAAAGAGCAAATACTATCTCTTCTGGTGCTTTTGGTTTTGGTAGTATTTTTCATACAGGTGGCGGTATCATATTCCAAAAAGGTCATTTTATTAATGTAGACTCACAAGTAATTATTTTAGAAAAATATTCTACCACACCTTCTTATAAAGTTGGATTTAAGACTGTCGAAAGTATCGTAACATCAGTAACAGATACAACATTACTTGATAATGCCACTGGTTCTTATAACTATACGGCTCCAGGCGCAGACCGTTTAAAGCTAACACCTAATCTAGTAAAAAGAAGACTTACTGATACTGCTAACACAGAAAGTCTATTACCATTATTTAAAGTGGAAAATGGTAACGTCCAGATTATTAAGAAAGATACTGAATTTAATAGTATTGCTCGTGAACTAGCAAAAAGAACTTACGAAGAATCTGGTAACTATCAGTTAAGACAAATTAATGCTCAAGTAAAAGAGCATTTAAATACTGGTTCAAACTTTGGTAGATTTTCCTCTGGTGAAGGCGGAGATAAGAATAAACTTGCCATTGGTATCGAACCGGGTATTGCATATATTCAAGGTTATCGTAATGAAACACTAACTACTGAGTACATTGAAACAACCAAAGCTATTACCACAAACACAGAAACATCACTTACCGTAACTACTAATTTTGGTAACTATGTTATTGTAAATGAATTGTGTGGCCCTTGGGATATGACACAATATTCTAGTGTAAGTCTTAGAGATACTGCTGGAACGGCAGTATCTTCTGGCACACTTGGCGCGGCCGCAGCTGCTGGTTCAGAGATTGGTACAGCAAAAGTACGCGGTATTGAATGGGAATCTGGTTCTCAAGGAAATTATACAGCAAGATATAGATTATATCTATTTGATATAAAGATGACTGCATCTAACAAATCTTTTGGTGATGTTAGATCTCTTTATATTAATAATCCTAGTGGTCCTGATAGTTCAGCAGATACTGTATTAGAAACTGTTTCAATTGGTACAACAGGTGGTGGTAGCAGCGCCGCGACGGTAACAATTGCTGTATTAAAAGACGCTGATTTTAATAAGGGGATTTGGAAACTAGGCACTACAGCCACAAAACAGTTGAGCACCACTTCAGGTACTGTAAATGCTAGTTATGAATTCAAAGATAAAGCAAGTCTATCTTTCACAGGTGCAACAGGTATTGCTAGTCTAACATTAAGTGGTGTGCATCCTGGCGGTACAGAAGAATTACCTTTTGGTGTCGGCGCATTAAACGATTCAAATAAGAGAACTTTCACTCTTATGACTCAATCGACTATTAATGCTACTGCTGGATTTACTGGTAGTATTCAACATGGCGCGAATACATTAAATGGTATTGGCACAAACTTTAATACATTATTTACAGTAGGTGATTTTGTTACTATTGGTAATGCAAATAATTATGGTAGAATTGTAAGTATCGATAGTGCTAATACTCTTACAACTAATCCTACTATTGATGGTATTACAAACGACGACACACCACAGAATATATACAGAATTTATCCACAGGGACATATATTTGATCTAACAGAGAATGGTACTAATAATGGTAGCCCCACTGAAAGAACTGTAACTGTTACTTCTACGACTGAAGCAACCTTTGATTTAAAAGAAGTATTTACTACAAACCCAACCATGACTCTTTTCTTTAATAATAAGAGAGAAACTGCTGTTGGTATAACTAAAACTGTTAGAAAAAACAGATTTATCAGACTTGATTTATCTACACATAGTGCAGGAATTGCTGGTCCATGGTCATTAGGTGTTGCAGACGCTTTTAATCTACGTGCGGTATATGTAGGTCCAACCTATAACACTCAAAATAGAAATCTAGTAAAAGAATTTCGTATTTGGAGAAACACTAATGACAACATTTATGGTACTTCAAGACTTCAGATAAAACCAACAAGTGATGTTGTACTAAAAACGACTGATAGAATTGTAGTAGAATTTGATTATTTCGAACACAACAGATCAGGTGGTATTGGATTTTCTAGTGTAGACTCTTATTCAATAGATCCCAATGAATCTACGGCTAATACTACTGCTATTACTACTCCTCAAATTCCAAGATTTTCTTCAACTACAACAAATCAAGTTTATGATTTGAGAGATAGTTTAGACTTCCGTCCTCGCGTAACGAGTGCTTCTAATACTAACTTAACTACATTAGTAAACTCGGCTGTTAATCCAGCAGAATCAACAACTCTTGATATTGATGGTACAAATGGTTCATATGTGCCTGTTCCAGATAAAAACTTCACATCTGATGTTGTTTACTATCTTCCAAGAGTTGATAGAGTCGTTATTGGTAAAAATGGTACAAAAAAGGTTGTCAAAGGTATTCCAGCAGTAAAAGCATATCCTCCAGCAGAACCAGCAGAGGTTATGACTATCGCCTTACTAAACATTCCTGCATATCCTTCCTTATCTTATGAAAACGCATTAACATATAAAGATCCTCAAACTGATTCACCAAGAGTAGATCTTGCTGTAAGAGTAAAACCATTCTTCCAGAGAAGATATACTATGCAAGATATCTCTGGGATTGAAAGTCGTATAGATAGACTAGAATATTATACTGCTCTTAATATTCTAGAAAAATCTGCAAGAGATTTAAATGTTCCTGATGGTAATGGTCTAGATAGATTTAAGAACGGTATATTTGTGGATTCCTTCTTTGGAACAGACAATTCTAATATTACTGATCCCGCTTATTCTATCTCTATGAATACTAAACTAGGTGAACTTATACCTAAGTATGATTTACAAAATATTGATATTGCTTATAATACAACACTATCAACGAATGTTACAAATAAAAATAAAGCGATTAGATTAGATCTTTCCTCTAATACTAACTCTTATCAAAATGATGATGTTGTATACTTAGGTAGTAGTTTTGGTTCAGCCACTGCTACTGGTACTGTAAGATCAGTAGTTTCCAATACTAGTAATGTAAGATTGTACTTGCATAATACAACAGGTACATTTACAGTATCTTCTACATTAAAAAGAAATGGTGATGCTGACACTGGTGTTATTTCTGCTGTTCAAACTTCACAACCAGGAGCTTTGTTAACCCTACCTTATACCAATGATATCTATATTGATCAACCATATGCATCTAAACTTATCAATCCAGTCGGAGAACTAACATTTAACTGGGTTGGTAATCTAAATCTTATTCCTGAAGCAGATCATTTCGTTGATACAACTACAGAACCTGATGTTCAGTTGGAAGTAGATATCGCAAGTAGTCTTCAAGGACTAGATGGATTTACTCAAGTTAGCGATATTGCTAGAGGTCCAGTAAATACAACTAGAGAAGTGCGTGGTGTTGCTCATGTAGACTTTACACCATCTAATGTGTTAGGCTTTGGTACTTTCGCCGACTCCCATAATGCACTCGATGATGTTAAGGTTACATCTACACAAACAGAAACAATAACTAAAACTAGAATTAACGTAGAACCATTTACTAGAACACAAAGAACTGGTGCTTTTATCACAAGAACAGATATTGTTCCATTCATGAGATCTCGTGAAGTACAATTTACAGCAACTGGTTTAAGACCAAATACTCGCGTATATCCTTATTTTGATAATATTCTCGTGAATGATTACGTTAAACCAACTACAAAAGAGTATGCAAATACTGGTGCCTTTAAAGCGGCTCTGAATACAAACGCTAATGGTGCTGTATATGGTGTCTTTATTATTCCAAACAACGATACATTAAAGTTCCGAGTCGGTGAGCGTCCATTCAAACTACAAGATATCGCTAATACAACCACACAAGACGGAACTCAAACAACTAGTGCTACTAAAAACTTTATTTCTTCTGGTCTTGCTAGTAGTGAAAGAGGTATTGAACTTACTACTAGAGAAGCAAGAATTACTACAGATACAACTAGCGAAACAAATACAGTAACAATTAGTGAATTTGAAGGCGTACAACTACATAGAGATCCTGTAGCACAATCGTTTTCTATAGGAGATTTTGAATTCCAAAATCTAAACTTCACAGACAATAAGTTCGGTAATGGCGCAGATGGTATCTTTGTCTCTTGTATAGATTTGTATTTCGCTGAAAAAAGTACTACGGCTGGCATTGCTGTAGAAATTAGAGAAGTTGTAAATGGATCACCTACTGGTATTCGTGTACCATTTGGTTTCAAGAGAATTAATCCAGAAGATGTAAACGTTTCAAATGATGGTTCTCTTGTAACTCCATTCTATTTTGATGAACCGGTATATTTACGCGGTGATAAAGAGTATTGTTTTGTTGTCAAACCAGAAGGTTCAGATCCTAGTTATCGTCTTTGGATCGCAGAACTGGGTGGTATTGATACTGTAACGGGTGCGTTAATTGATCAACAACCCGCTGTTGGTGTTATGTTTACTTCTGCTAACGATAGAACATACACACCAAGACAAAATCAAGATATTTGTTTCACTATCTGGAGAGCAAACTTTGATACTACCGTAACTGGTAGCGTCGTATATACAAACGAAGACGATGAATACATGAATGCTACACAATTCTCTTCAACTAGATTCCAAATTGGTGAAAAAATTCGTGGTGAAAGTATTCTAAAAATGACTTCGAACACTGCTCCAATTGGTGTTAATGATACAGTAACTCTTGGTGCAAACACTGGTAAAGTTCGTAAGATTGTTTCAGCCAATAATACTCCATGGATTAAAGTTGATATGAAAGGTACTATTGCTGATGGTTCTACAATAACCTTTGCTAATGGTAGTGGATCTTTTACTGGTGTATTAAATACCTCGGTAGTGAATACTGCTACTGGTTTCGTACAATATTATTCAGCGGGTAGAAATTCAATCGTTGCTAATGGTTCAAGTGGTACATTTAGTTCAAATACAACCGCTGATGATGGTTTCTATCGTGGTCAAGTAACAAACGCCTCAGCACAAGTATATGGTTTAAAAGACTATAAGTATGATACATTAAAACCCATCATATCTCACATCACATACAATCAGAATGATATAGTATGGACAGCTAATGTTACTTCTAATACATATATTATTAGTCAAGCGCAAAATAGTGTAGAAGCTTTCATAGACAATGAATTCATTACGGGTGAAAAGATTATTGCTAGTAGAACAAACGAAGTAAATAATACTTCTTCTAAGAAGACTTTACGAATTACTGGTTCCTTAACATCTTCAACAAGTAGATTGTCACCAGTAGTTGATATTGGTCGTTCTAGATCAGCGATTGTTACTCATAATATTATTAATAATGTTAATACAAAAGAAATTATAAATCAAGGACTAGCTAATTCAAGATATATTTCTAAGAAGATTGTTCTTGCGGATGGTCAAGAAGCTGAAGATGTTAAAGTAATCTTGACCGCTTACAAACCTTCTGGTACAGAAGTTGATGTATATTGTCGTATTCAAAATGCAGAAGATCCTGATGATTTCTCTGATAAACATTATACTAAACTAACTCAGATTACTTCTGCAAATACAATCTCTAGTAGAGTGAATACTTTTGATTATAGAGAATTTGAATATGGATTCCCAAGTGCTAATGCGAGTAATTTGGGTGCGTTTAAAAATAGTGGTAATAATGATGTTGTTAGATATCATAATGGTGATGGCGCTGCATTTGATACTTTCAAACATTTTTCCATTAAGATTGTTCTAAGATCTTCAGTAGGTTCTCATGTTGTACCAAGAGTGAGAGATTTAAGAGCTATAGCCTTACAGGTGTAAGATGACTTATGTGAAAGTAAAAGAACATGAAGGTATTGTAAGAGATACAAGAAGCAATGCTATTCTTAGTATAGATGACGCTGGATTAGCAGCTTATAAAGCGAGAAAGAAGCAGTTTCAGAAAGTAGATAATATGGAAGATAAGATTAAACACCTTGATGAACGACTAATAAATATTGAAAACTTATTAGCATCTTTAGCAGAGAAGTTGAATTAATGCCACAAAGACTTGCAAACGTAGAACTTACACAATCATTTAATGCTTGGAGAGTCCGTACAAACGATACAGTTGATTTTATCAATCAGCTCGCGAATACTACTGGAGTAGCGCAAGTAACATCCGCTAATGCTACTTTCACAAACATTATTACTTTAAGTGGAAATAGTACATTTTCTGGAAATGTTGTTACGTTTGCGGCTAGTGTAGTAAATACAAATATACTATCGTCAAATGTGAAAATTAGTGGTAATCTGACGATGACATCTACTGGTGCAGTTAAAGTACCATCTGGAACGACCGCACAGAGAGGCGCTCATAATAGTGTAGGACATTTTAGATATAATACATCTACTTCTACGTTTGAGGGTTATACTGTAAGTGGTTGGATACAGTTTCAGTCTATAGGTAGTGCTGTATCAAATAGTACGTTTCAGTCTGCATTAGCAAATACTAACGCATATATTGCTACTAAAGTAAATACTACTACATTTAACTCTGCCCTTGCTAATACTAATTCTTATATTGCAACTACTGCAGCAACTGAAAGATCTTCACTAGCAAATACAAATGCTTATATTGCAGCAACTGCGGCAGCGGCTCCTGTTCTTGCTTCTAATAATAATTTCACTTCTACTAATCAATTCAGATTAGGTGCGCCAGTAAAAACAACTACATCAAATTCTTATTCATTACTTGCGGCTGATGCTGGTTTTTATCATCGTCTAGACTACGCTAATACAACAGCAAGTGGTTCTACTACAATTGGTATAACTATTCCTGCTAATTCTACAACTTCTATTCCTATTGGTTCTGAATATCTTTTTGTTCGGACTGGTTCTAACTCAGCATTTCAATTTTCTAATGCTGCTGGTGTTATTGTAAATAGTGATGGTGGTAAACTTCGTGTTAGAAATCAGTGGCAGACGGCGGTATGTAAAAAGGTAGATACAGATGAATGGGATTTAATAGGAAGTTTGAGTACATAAGATATGTCTATTAATACATTAGTTGGAAAATTTGGTGGATTTTCTGGTGTTGGTGGTGTGCAAGGATGGGTAAAAATTGTTCTTCTAGGAGAAAGTGAAACATTTTCGCCGGGCGCGCCAGTACCCTCTTTAGATTATATGCAGGGTGGAACTACAGAATATGTTATGGATTTGCAAAATATTGCAGATCAAACACTTTCAATTAAAACAACACCAGCGGCGGCGGGTGGACCGGGGGCGCCCAGCAAGATCGGTGGTTCTGGTGGTCGTGGTATTATATTAGCTACATCAGCAGTTCCCACACCTGGCGCTTCAGTTCCAATTACCTTTCAACCAAATCTTCTTGCTGTTGTTGGGGGTTCAGGTGGCGAAGGCGCTGTTGTATCTGGTTTCGAAAACTCTTTTACTTCAAGCACCGGTGGCGCTGGAGGTGGACCTGTGGGTCAAACACAACCCGGTGGCGCTGGAGGTGGTACACAATCAGCCGGTGGTACTGGATCTGCTGGAGCAACACCAGGAAGTCCTGGTGCATATCTTGTAGGCGGCGCGGGTGGATCAGGATTTCCTGGGCCACCAAGCCCTGAAGGACCTAAAGGTGGTGGCGGCGGGGGCGGCGGTTACTTCGGTGGCGGTGGCGGCGGCGGCACTGCTGATCCTGGCTCGGGCCCGTTCAACGGTAAAGGCGGTGGAGGTGGTTCTGGTTTTGCAAACACGACGCACCCATATCACTACTCAAGCAATACCGTTCAAGGAAGAACTAGATATTCACCAATATATTCTCTTGGTCCTGGTAATGCAAATGGTGCTGTGTTTGTCCAATTCAATGAAAGTATCAGTGAACTTAATGCAAACACTCAACCATATACAAATCTTAATATATCAAATGATACAGCACATACAATTACGTTTAATCCAGATGGAACATACAATTTTGTATAATACTACTACAAAAACTATAAAAATGAATATTGATGTACCTAATTAAATTCTATATAAATAAAACAAAATAGATAATAGAGAAAAGATAAAGATATGTCTATACCAGTTTCTACATTGACCGGCTCTAACACCATCAATCAGATGATGTATAATGTCAATACTATTAAGGATTTGGCTGCAAATTCTGCTTCATCATTAACTGGTCCTGGTTCAAGCACGGATAATGCTGTTGTGCGGTTTGATGGTACAAGCGGTTTAACTGCACAGAACTCTGGTGTAACTATCGCCGACGATAATAGCATGATTATCTCTGGCTCTTCCAGCGGAGACATGTTACGTATCACACAAACGGGCGCGGGCAATGCGCTCGTCGTAGAAGACAGCACTAATCCAGATAGTACACCATTTGTCGTCGACAGCAGCGGAAACCTGCTTATCGGGACCACGACCGTTCTTTACGACGGCGTGGGCCCTATGTTGGTGCAAGAATCTTCTTCTAGCTCCGGGCCTCAGCAGGGGCTTCGAAACACCACCGTGGACAATAAAGGTTCCTACTTCATTATGGAGAAATCCAGGTCCGGCGGAATTGTTTCTTTTGGCGACACTCTTGGAACGATCCGGTTCCGTGGGCATGACGGTACTAACTATATTGCCGGGGCAGACATCTATGCGGCTGCTGACGGCATTGGTGGGGGGGCCCCCGGCACGAATGACCTCCCTACTCGCCTGGTGTTTGCGACGACAGCAGACGGGGCGAGCACACCAACAGAACGTATGCGCATCGACAGCAACGGAAACTTGCTTGTTGGTACGACAACGGCACCTACTACCGTCAGCCCTGTCGCTATTGACGGTTCTATTGCTCTTGAAGTTGCGCCGACGGGGACAGAGACGGTCGGTATTTATAGCGAGGCTACGGGAGATGCGACCAGTGAACGGCGGGCAGCGATTGAGTTTGTGCATACTGCCGGTGGAGGTGGCTCGGACAGTGTAATTACGTTCACGACTAACGACTTTGGTGCGTCCCGAGCAGAGCGTATGCGAATCGACAGCAGCGGTAATGTTGGTATAGGTACGAGTAATCCTGATAAGCGGCTGCACGTTTTATCCACTGATGTAAATGGTGGTGTAGCAGTATTTGAAAATACATCATCAACACAATACGCAACTGGCGGAATTATTGTAAAAAACGGAGCATCATCTTCGGGTAAACACGTCCTAATAGGAACATCAGTTCGTGATGGAGATGGGAGTGACTCGGTGTTCACAATCAATAGAGTGAACGACGATGCAACCCTAACTTTCGACGCTGGTTTAGCTACTTACGATTTAACAGCAGATTTTTGGACGTTTAAAACAAATGACACAGAGCGCCTCCGCATCGACAGCAGCGGTCTGGTTGGCATTGGACGCACCCCAACAACAAACTTATTAGAAGTAGCTGGCACGATCGAATCCACCAGTGGGGGCTTCAAATTCCCTGATGGTTCAACGCAAACAAGCGCGGCGTCTGCTGGTATAACAACAGGTAAAGCAATTGCGATGGCTATTGTCTTCGGTTAAAAAACTATAAATAATATAAATATGAGAAAGTTAGATATAGAGGAATAAAATGGCAAATCCAAATATCGTAAACGTCGCTAGAATCTTAGCAAACACTGTCACAGGCACATTCATATCTAGCAATACGGTGTTTGTTACAAATCCAGCTTCTAGTGGTGCTGTATATAAAATCAACTCTGTAACAGTTACAAATATCGATGGCACCGCAAATGCGGATTTTGATTTGATTTTAAATAACCAGGGGTCTAATAACTTTATTATCAAAACTGTTGTGGTCCCTAGTGACGCCGCGTTAGTAGCAGTAGATAAAAATAGTGGTTTCTATATGTTAGAAAATTCAACAATTGGTGGAGCAGCTTCTGCCAACGACGATTTATCTTACACGATATCTTTCGAACAATTGTACGATTCTTAATAAGGAGGCTGTATAATGCCTCGTTACATAGGATATGAATTCACCGGTACTGCTAATTCTACTGTAGTAACATCTGCTTTAAATGGCGGAGTTACTGATAGAAAATACAATTCTGGTGTCTGGTCGATTAATGGAACTGATGAAAGTAGTGTATATGGTAGAAGAATAGAGGGCAATTGGCTAACCACAACAAGAGAAGATCCGGCTGCTATGACGTTTGCCGTGGCCACCT